>ERZ1023654.1-NODE-1-length-163341-cov-20.166707_pt1 | contig 163341 bp, 107 predicted proteins | sample MGYA00380338_ERZ1023654 | MGnify/ENA primary metagenome ERZ1023654 (study PRJEB33179, sample SAMN07448980) | human gut metagenome | biome: Human-gut; feature: Human associated habitat; material: Faeces | host: Homo sapiens | place: India: Bhopal | collected...
TTATGAAAACAATTTGTTTATATTTCGAGATACATCAGATTACCCATCTGAAACGCTACCGCTTCTTCGACATCGGTACCGACCATTATTACTATGACGACTATGAGAACGAGCGTAGCATCAATGAGATAGCTGAGAAGTCATACATGCCAGCTCTCAACGCCCTCTTGGAGATGATCAACAATAGCGACAAGTACTTTAAGGTGGCTTTCTCTCTGTCGGGCGTCGGCATGGAGCAGTTGGAGTTGCACGCTCCCCAGGTATTGGAGAAGTTGCAGGAACTCAACAACACGGGTTGCGTGGAGTTCTTGGCTGAGCCTTATTCTCACGGCTTGGCATCCCTCATCAATGAGGATAGCTTTGCCAAGGAGGTGAAGCGCCAGGCTGCCAAGATCAAGGAGTACTTCGGCAAGGAACCAACTATCCTGCGCAACTCTTCGCTTATCTACAGCGATGACATCGGTTTGCAGGCATCACAGATGGGCTTCAAGGGTATGCTGACTGAGGGTGCTAAGCACGTGCTCGGTTGGAAGTCCCCACATTATGTATATCATTGTCCTTTGGCTCCTAACTTGAAACTCTTGCTGCGAGACATCAAGTTGAGCGATGACATCTCCTTGCGTTTCAATAACAGCAGTTGGGATGGCTATCCTCTCTTCGCTGATACCTATATCAATGAGATTGCGGCTTTGCCACAGGAGGAGCAAATCATCAACATCTTCATGGAGTTGTCTGCCCTCGGTATCGCCCAGCCATTGTCTAGCAATATCTTGGAGTTCTTCAAGGCTCTCCCAGCTTGCGCTAAGGAGAAGGGCATCACTTTCTCTACACCTTCTGAGATTTGCAAGAAGATGAAGTCGGTAGGAGAGTTGAACGTACCTGATACCTTGAGTTGGGTGGATGAGGAGCGTGACGTGAGCACATGGCTCGGTAACCCAATGCAGCGTGAGGCTTTCAACAAGCTTTATAGTGTGGCAGATCGTGTACGTATTGCCAACGACCCACGTATCAACCAAGACTGGGATTATCTGCAGGCAAGCAACCACTTCCGCTTTATGACCACCAAGCCAAGTAATGTGGGCCTCGACCGTGGCATCTACTCCAGTCCTTTCGATGCGTTCACCAACTATATGAATATCTTGGGCGATTTTCTCAGAAGAGTAGATCAACTCTATCCAGAGGATGTCGATAACGACCAGTTGGAGAACTACTTGACGAGTGTGAAGAACATGGAGGAGGAGATTGAGATGAAGGACAAGGAAATCGTCCGTCTCCAGGCTAAAATAGAGAAGATAGAGAAGGAGGCTGAGAAACTTCGTGCTGAGAAGGAAAAGGCTGCCGCTAAGCCAGCTGCAAAGAAAGCTCCAGCCAAGACCGCAACTAAGAAGACAGCGACCAAGGCAAAGGCAGAAAAGCCAACTGAGCCAAAGGCTGAGTAATGGAATCGTATGAATGAAAGATAAGGTGTGGCGTGCTCACCCTTATATATCATAGAGAAAAGAGAAGGCGATGCAGACCCGGAAAAGGGAATCTGCATCGCTTTTTCAGTTTATTTTAGCAGAAGAAGTAGCCCTCTGACATTCCTAAAGTGGGTGAAAGTTACGTAAACGTTTCCGTAGTTTTATTTTTGGAAACTGCATCCCTATTGGAGATTTTTATACCTTTGCAGCATCCATCTCTTTTTTAGTACGCTCTGCACAGCGTTGGTTTACGCTTTGACTGGTTAGTCCAATTCTGGTAATTCTGGAGAATGTTGTTATGGGATTGGAGAAATGATGGTGGCGTGATGGGATGTGAAAAGGGGACATGTCGTAATCTAACGGCACGTCCCCTTTTCTGAATAGTAAGCAGTCTTGCTAGAGAAAACTATTATTTTACTGTATATTTCTTGTTGTTGAGGATGTAAATCCCCTTGCTCAAGCCTTTTAGGTTGTCGGCTGTGGCATTCTTAGCAATCAAACGACCGCTGAGGTCGTATAGGTTCGCTGACTTGGTGCTGTCGGCTGTGATGGCTGTAATGCCAGTAGTGCCGCTAGTATATAGCGTGATTTTCAAGATGACTTGCTTTACTTTGGGAGTAAAGGTTAAGGTGTTCTCTACTGGTGTGCTGAAATTGATGCTGTATGACTTTACGCTTTTGTCTTTAGGAAAAACAAATTTGTTTGCATCATAGGTCTTGCCATTGATTTCACCAATATAAGCATCGTCAGTATCATAGTTGTCTTTGCCTTCAAACTCTATCTTGCTAATCTTGATTCCTTTAGGAATCGTAATGGAATATTGATTAGCACTGTATTTGATATAATTCGTACCAGAACCTACGGCGTATGTTTTGCCTTTCTCGTTGCTGATACTGAATCCATTGCTGAAAGTTGCAGTAGGTGTGCTTCCATCAGTGAGTGTTTTCGAATAGAGAATATATGAATCTGCAGTGTCATCCCCTGGTGTTGGGGTAGGCGTGCTACTTGTCTTGGTAGCATCGCATTGGTCATCGTAAGTCGAATCATAGTTCTTCACCCACATCGTACCATTGTTGCTCACTGTAATCTTTGAGCCATTCTTGAAGACGAGATTATCCACGAATCGGATGTCGATACCCTTCTTTGCATTGATTTGCACGTTGTCGAGTGTCACATTCTTGATATGGCTCTCTGGGCGACCGATGAGGAAGATGGCATTGCCAGAGCAAACATCGGTGGTCTTGACGTTCTGGAGCAAAATGCCATTGTAGGTTGGGGTTGTGCTATCCAATGCGCGAGCGTTTGCCTTATCTACAGCAGGGTCTTCTTTATTGTATTGCTTGTCGTAGTAGCAGTCGATAGAGAATGGATTTGCTACCTTTGTCATGGTGAAGTTGGTGAACTTGAAGTCTTCCTCGCCACCTCCACGGAGTGTGCCGTCGCTATTGATACCTGTCTTCAGACGAACACCGGCGGTTGTACCATTCATCGTTATTTGATCAAACCAAACATGCTTGATGTTTTTGGTGTAGCTACCGATGGAAGCACCATGACCTGTACCGAAGTTGCAGTCCCAAACGTGGATGTATTGAGCATCGTTGTCACAAACCACATTGTCATCACCATTGCTGATATTACAGTTGTAGATGTTGACGTACGGTCCCCAGATGGCAATACCATCAGTATTGTGAGAAGCCTTGCCCTTGCCTGCTTCAGATGCTGGTTCGCTGATAGTTACATCGTGAATGGTAGCGTTGTTAGCTCCATTGCTGTTACTGATGGTGATGTTTACTCCTGGTGTGTTTTGAATTTTGAGGTTGCGGATTAAGAAGCGCTTGCCTTTTTCAAAGCGAATCATTGCTCCTGGGTTGAATGTTTCGCCGTTCTCTCTTGCGAGCCACCATCTTGCGCCTTGACCATCGATAACAGAAGTCTCATCTTCGCCCTCTATAACGATATCTGATGTGTTGCTATTCTTAACACAAGTAATGAAGTTGGTCTTGTTGTTAAGTGCGGTTCCGTATGGCTGAAGTTTCAAAGTACATCCAGCAGCCAAGTGAAGGATGGTCTTTGATTTGATGATGAGATTCTTTTTCGTGGCATTGCCATCGCCGAATAGCCATGTTCCTTTAGGAATGATGACCATACCACCAGTTGAAGGCACTTGGTCAAGTGCGGCTTGTATGGCTACTGTGTTGTCTGCTGTAGCAGAAAGTTTTCCTGTCAAGTCGATAGTGTTTGCCGATGTGATGGCTGGCAACTGAGGCAATGCCACTGCTGTCCATCCTTCAGGCGTGTTTTGTGCGCTTTGCTCTGCAGTAATTCCTGCGAAAGTCTGAGCCTTTGCAAATGTAGGCAAAGCCAAGAGTGCTGCGAGCACGATAGTTTGTAAGATTGATTTCTTCATTTTTTTCTTAGGTTTGATATTATGTGGCAAAGTTACAATTATTCTTCCTATTATAGTGTATGATGGAATGTAAAAGCAAACGCAAACGATTACGGATAAATACAATAAAGTGCAATGCCCATCTCAGGTGTGGAAAACCAAAAATGGCATGACAGCTTGCCTGCCATGCCTTTTCTGAATATGTTGCTAGATAAAGTTTCGTTTCATCTAAAGTCTTTACCTCACGATTACCTTGCTGGTCTTCTTGCTTCCATCAGCGAATGTCTTCACGAGGATGTTGATACCTTTCTGAAGGTGTCTGAGCTGCATGCCATCTACTGAGTAAATGACAGTCTTGATAGCATCGTCAGATGAGATGACCTTGTCGATGCCTGTGGCTGTTGACTCGCTCAAGCCGAAACCACCCATCTCGTTGGCTGCTCTTACCTCGTACTTGGCAGAAGCGTCGTCGATGTCGTATGATGTCTCGGAAGTCAAGGCTGTGAACTCGCCGTTCTTCTCGATCATATACATATCTGCATCACCCGTCCAAGTCAACTTGCCATTGGCAACCTTGGCAGCGATAGGGTCCTTCTGTGAAGCCAATGCGGCTGGAGTCCAGTTGGTGAAGACCTTGTCGAGGGTATATCCTGCGGCTTCATCTGCTGTGAGGATGATGTTCTCTTCTGGTTTTGTAATGCTAGCCTTTGTTGCTTTGAATGTCACCATCTTCTCGCTTGGGGAGAAGACATTGCCATCGGCATCCTTCAAGAAATCGAGGCGGAACTTATCGGCGGCGTTGTTTCCCATGGCATCGATGGTGAAGTAAGCCACCTTCTTTCCGTCGTCAATGATTTCATCTTTTTGGTTGATGGTGGTGTTCAACCAAGTAAGGCGAGTGATATTATCCCATGAACGACCTAGGGAGAATCTTGCAGCCTTATTTTCAATAGTGCAGTCCTTGAAGATGTAACCCCATTCGCTCTTGCTATTAGGAGCTGCGATAACATCATCGCCAGACTTACCGCTTGCGCTTCGACTCTCATTGACGAGAAGTACTCTGTTGAAGTAGGCATCACCACCACCACAGATATAATCTACAGTACCATGAATTTCAGAGTCCTCGAAGTAGTATTGTCCCTTGCCTTGTGGGTCGTTGCTATAGTAGGTGTCTTGGTAAGAGAGCATCTTCACTTTCTTGCAGATGGTTTGGGAACCACGGTCTTGCAAGCAAATGGCACGACCAGCATCTTTTGCATTATAATAGTCGTAGGCGTTCTGCAAGGTAAGGTCTTGGATATAGAGGTTCTTACCAGTGTTGAGGATGGTGGCTGTTACGCCGATACCCTCTATCTCTGGTTTGTTGACGATGATGGTCTTGTCCATACTCTCACCAATAAGTGAGATGTTGTTGCCACTGATGGTAGTGAGGCAAGCCTCGCCGAGGTCATATGTGCCGTTAGGCAAGAAGATGTATGAGCGAGGTGCGTTGGCTGCGGAATTGAAACCGTTAACCAATTCCAGTGTAGTGGTAAAACTCTTCGCATCGCCAGCCTTCACCGTGTACCAGTTACCATTCTGGGTGTAGGCAGGCTCAGTCATATTGATGATGCTGAGGCTGTGGATGTAGTTGGAACCTGTGCCATCGAAAGAGAGAATGTACTCGCCACTTTCATCTAAGGTGTTCTCGATGACAGCGGTGGCTCCATCAGTGCTAGCCTTGGCGGTGATGCTTGCTATCTGTGTGCCGCTTGGACTGGTCAGGATGATGTTGCCTGAGCCTGAATAGTTACAGAGATTCATCTTGATGTAACCTTTGCCACCCATAAGCAACTTGATCTTGTCGGTAGCTGAGAATGTCCATCCATGAGTTGTGTCATGCCACTTGCCATTGCCCTCTGGGTTGAATGCCTCGTGGTCATCTGCGTCAAAGTTAGCATTTCTCAGGTTGAAGTCGTAGCGTTCTGTAGTGCTAGCTGTCTCGATTTTAGTGATGAGAGGGTAGAGACTGAGATTGCCAGTAACAATGTCTTTGGTAGAATACTTCTTTGGACTTTCTTTGATTTCAGTACACCAGCCACGGAACTTCTGCCCATTGCCGATTGTCAACTTGCTTTCTGCTTCCGTAGAGAATGCGCCAATGGCATCATCCTCGGTGACGCTCTGTGTGCCGATGACAGTAGAGCCGTCCACATTATAATAGGTAAGGGTGTACTGCTCCTTCTCTGCCACGTTGTCCATATCTACGTTGGCATAGATATCGAGCTTGAGGAGGAAGGCATATTGATTTGTGGTGAGGTTTGTGAAACGAAGTTGTACGTTAGTACGATTGACATCGACCGTTACGTCTGTACCAGCTTGGGTAGTTGCAAAATCTTTGCTGAGTGTTACCCAGTCTTCGTCACCATCGCCCTTGCATTCAAGTTTATAACCACGACTGTTGCCGGTAGCTCCATGCATGAAATGTACTTTTGTGATGCCAGGGATGGTAGAAGTCATCACGTATGTGTCTGCAGTCTTCGGTGTTTGCAGATAACCGCCTGTAGCATTTCCTAGCTTCGGAGTTTGTTTGTTGGTAGAACTAATGATAGTGTTGTAGAGAGTAAAGTCGAAGGCTTCCTTGGTGTACTTGTTCTTCACCGTCACCTTCGATTCTGATTTTGTAGCACTGGCATTCTTCCATTCCGAGAAGTCGGTGGAGTAGATAGCCTTTTCCTTGATGTCCACTGCTTTAGCGATGAAGCTAAAGACAAGCATCAGGCAAATCATTCCGAGTTTGAGTAGATTTTGTTTCATTGTTTGTAACTTTAGGTTTGTTTTTGTTGTTTATGTTTGGCAAAATTACAATAAAAATTCGAAAGCACTATACGTCAAGATATTGAAACGCACGTAATCGTTTGCGTGAGATTTTGGCATTTTCGTGTAGCGAAGTAGTGAAGAAAGAGTTATCTTTGCAGAGGATAAACCGAAACTTAGAAATTATTAATAACTTAAAACAAACGATTATGAAGAAATTCTTTACTCTAATTGCAGCTGTTGCTATGGCAGCTAGTGTTAACGCTCAGACAATTACTTTTGAGAAAGCTACTGCGGGTAGTGTTCCTGCTAGTATTGCTAAAGATGGACTTGTGCTGACTCTTACTGATCCTGAGAATAAAATTTCAGTAGATGAGAACACAGCTTATTTCGGAACTGCAGATTCACCGATTAAGTTTGTGACCAGATTGAAGACTGGTGGAAAGTCAACCACGCAGAAAAATTATCTGACCCTTACTGTACCTTCTGATGGAACATTAAAGGTTTATGCTCGTACTGGTAAGAATTCAGATACAAAACGTAATATCATATTGACTCAGGATGGTACACAATTAATAAATAAAATCCTTTTGGAGTCAGAAGCAGTAAAGGCAACTGTAGAAGGTGAAACAGAACAAAAAAGTGTTTATCCAGCAGTCTCTGTAGCAGTGAAGAAGGGTGATGTGGTTATTACCTATCCAACTAACAGTGTTAACATTTATGGCATAGAACTAGCTACTGCCACTGGCGTTTCTTCAGTAAGCGTAGCTGAGGCTAAGGCAAAGACTGCCACATTTAACCTCGCTGGTCAGCAGGTATCTGAGTCTTACAAGGGTATTGTTGTCAAGAACGGCAAGAAGTACTTGAACAAGTAAGCATTGGACATATCATTCAATATATATGGGCTTCTTTCGCTTGCCTTAGGGTAGTGAGAGAAGCCCATTTTTTTGTGCTAATCTATAACGGAAGGAACGCAGATGCATGGCATTATCTTGCAATTCCAAGGTGAAAAATTAATTGACATGGGAGAAGTAGGCGTATAATGCGTCTCGCAGAGGCGGAATATCCCCTCTAGTACCACTTTTATTTTTCCCTAGTTAGGTATAAATTTTTCCCTAGTTAGGTATGAAATTTTTCCTAGGCAGGGAGCACAGAGAGTATAGGCACAAAAAATCCCCACGTTCTGTTGAGCGCGGGGATTTTTATTTACAATTCAATGTTGTTTCTTACTTCTGTACAAACTTCTTGCCAGCCTTAATAACTACGCCCTTGTAAGACTCAGAAACCTTCTGACCTGCGAGGTTGTAAGCTGGGGCGTTGAGGGTCGCGTCGTCAGCAGAGATGTTGTTGATGCCAGAGGTCTCAGCGATAGACTTTGTAGGGAGAATTTCTGGAGTGTTCTTGAAAATGGCACCGAATAAACCAACAACGGTGTATTTCTCTCCATCTGTCAAATCTGCTACACCACCAACTTTGTTGAACTTGTCATAAAGCATAATCTTGCTTTCGCCATCGTTTGCATAGTAGTTGAACTTACCCTCAGCATACTTATCCTTGCTGAATGTAAAATCCTTAATGGTTACCAAATCATTCAAATACTTATTTGCAAGAATGTCTGCAACTGTGGCAACAACAGGTTCGGCAACCTCAGGGCTTTCTTTGATGTCTAAGTTCTCGTCGTCAGTGCCTACATTTGCTTCAAGATAAGGAACACCATAACTAAATGCTAAGTCAACCTTTACTGTACCATTGATTACACTGTTGACAGGCATATTGAAACCGAGAGTTCTCAACTCAATAGCTGCGTCACCCTCACGAACGTATGTATTGACAGTTCCGTTGTACTCATTTACATACAATACTTTAGCGTTGGTTAGTTTAAGATTCAAGTTGCTTGTTGCTTTTGTGTAATTGGCAAGCAAATCCTTTACGCTTGAAACCTCTGTGTAAGAGACCGTGCTACCTTTCAAAAGAACACTGATGGATTTGATTTGTGTATTGCCAGCAATGGTGACAACGACTTTGTTGGCATCGCCCGTCCAAGCACCTTTGTTCGTAAGGGTACCATTGTCTGCCTTATTATTAGCATTCCATTTTCCATTCTCAATAGTGATATCGCTAATGGTTTTGCCTTGAGGTGCTTCAACTGTGAGAGTACCTGTGTACATACGGAGTCGTGGGCTGCTGCTCCAGATTCTGTTAGGATTATTTGCAGAAGTTGCTTTTGCAGAAATCGTAACTTTAATCCCATCAACGGTACATGATGTTGCTTCTGTAAAGTCTCCAGCAGAAGAGTTTGATGATGATACGCCTTTTAAACTTGGGAAAAGTTTGGCATAGTCATTGTCGAAGTCAAACTTGGTTTGTGCGAAGCTAACATTGCAAATGAATGCCAACACCGCAATGAATGAATAGCGTAAAAATTTGTTCATAAACTTTTGTTTTAAATGTTAACTAATAGGTGAATTAACTCTGCGTCAGTATTCCTAACACATCGCAAAGATAGTAAAAATATGTATTGGTTGTTACACTTCGTGTGTTAAAATTCAATGAATATGCAAAAAAGAGGCGAAAAAGAACGCTTTTATGTTCTTTTCCGCCTCCTATTATACTCCTAGTCGCATCGGCTTACGCCTTGCACGGCATCGCTTTCTGCTCTGCACGGCGTAAGCGTTCGTTCTGCACGACGGCAGTCTATACACTGCACGGCGTTGGGTTACGCTGTGCACAGCGTAAATGAGTACTCTACTTCATTTGCTCCATTTCCAAGCTAGCCCAGATGAAAGGACCGACACCCTTAGCGTCATTATCACGGATAGGCTCGCTGATGTAATACTCGAAACTGCCATCACGCTTGAAGTTTGGCTTCGTCACGTATGGACCGGGACCAGGACCCAAGCCACTCACACTGCAACACTTGGTGAGACTGATGGTCTTGTCTGGGTTCACCTGGATGAAATTCTTCAAGATGCCCTTGTATGCCTTGATGCCCGCATCCTGGTATTCCTTGGCGAGGTATCCCTTGCGGTAACCCTTCAAGAGAACGTAGGCAAACATGCTGGAGGCAGTGCTCTCCAAGTAGTTGCGAGGATCCTTCACGTCCATCACGTCATACCATACGCCTGTCTTCTTGTCCTGGTACTTCACCACGCTAGCCATCGCCTTGTTGAGCAAGTCGATGACCTCGCCACGGCGAGCATAGTCCTCTGGCATGGCATCGAGGCACTCGGTCATCGCCATCACATACCATCCCAAGGCTCTCGCCCAGGTGTGCTGGCTCTTTCCGTTCTCCTTGTCTGCCCAGAACTGCTGGTGAGTCTCGTCCCAAGCATGTTTCCAGAGCTGTGTCTTCTCGTCGTAAGTGCGCTTGTCAGTCTTGATCATCTGATCTACCGCATCGTCCAAGTACTTCTTAGCCTTCTTGGGCTTCATCGTCTGTACGGCATACTGGCAGTAGAAAGGCAAGCCCATGAAGATACCATCGAGCCAAACTTGGTTGGCGTAGATAGCCTTGTGCCAATATACGCCTTCCTTGGTGCGAGGCTGGTTCTGCAACTGCTTGAAGAGGGTCTTCAAGGCAAGTCCTGTGCTCTTGCTAGGGAAGAGGTTGTGCATGCGGAGGATGAACTTCGCCGTGCGCACATTGTCGAGGTTGAAATCCTCATATTTATAACCTGTGATGTTGCCCTTCTCGTCAATCATCTTGGCAGGATATTCCTTCAGGTAGTCGATGATTCTCTCATTGTTGGCTTCAGCGTCGCCACCCTTGAAGGTGCTCTTGCCATTCTGGTAGGCGAGGTAAGTGTCGAGCATACCTTCCATCTCGATGCCCATCACATAACTCCAACGGGGTTTGTTAGGAGAGAAATCGAGGTTGTATGGATGAGCCACACGCTGCATTTCACTGTGGGTGAGCCACTCGCTATAGGCTTGATAAGGCTGGTCTGCCTTGTTGAGCACCAACGAACCATTGACGGTGAGGTTGTCAAACTTCACGTTGCGAGTCTTGCCCGTAATCTTGACAGGCTCCTTCTGAACGCCATCAAACTGGCAGTTCTTCACGGTGATGTCGCTCACGTTCTCCACCTGGTCACGGCCGATGATGAGGGCGCCGTAGTCGCTCTTCTTGCAAGTCACGTTCTCCATATAAACCTGGCTCACACTAGGTTCGAAACCACGGTAGCATATCTCCTTAGGCTCGTAGTCGAGGTTGATTTTCAAGACAGCCTCCTTGCATTGTCCCACGGTGACGTTGCGCATGTTGATGTTCTTGATGACACCGCCACGGCAGTTGTTGGTCTTGATGCGGAGGATGCGTTCGAGGTTAGGAGAGTCCATCACGCAGTCTTCAGCAAAGACATTCTCGCAACCACCGGAGATTTCACTTCCGATGACCACGCCGCCATGACCGTCCTCCATCTTGCAATGGCGGATGATGATGTTGCGGGAAGGTTGGTTCCAGAGACGACCATCATTGTTGCGACCGCTCTTGATGGCGATGCAGTCGTCACCGGTATGGAACACACAGTTTTGGATGAGTACGTTCTCACAAGCCTCAGGGTCGCAACCATCGCCGTTAGGACCTTCGTTCCAGACGGTAACGCCATCCACAGTGATGTTCTTGGAGAGGAGAGGGTGGATAACCCAGAAAGGTGACTTTAGCAAGGTGACATCCTGGATGAGGATGCGCTCGGAGCGTACGAAGTTGATGAGCTGAGGGCGCAAACCTTGTCCCTTGCCAAACTTGCGCTCATCGAAAGCCACGCCGTCTTCGGCTTGCTTCAAGAGCAGGGCACGTGAACCTAGACGCTGGCACTCCTTGGTCACGCCATCGACGTAGCCATATTTCGGATTGCCGTTCATCGGCCACCAAGTCTCGTTGCTACCGCCACCGTCGATAGTACCCTTACCGGTGATGGCAACGTCGGTTACCTTGTAACCATAGACGCATGGGGAATAGTTCCAGCAGGCGATGCCTTCCCAGGAAGTACGCACGAGAGGGTAGAGGTTGGTATCGAAGACAAATTGCAGGATAGCGCCTTCCTCCAAGACGAGGTTGACATGGCTCTTCATCTCGATGGCACCGGTTTTCCAAGTACCTTTCGGAACGATGACCTTGCCACCGCCTTTCTTGGAAACCAAGGAGATGAGACGGTTGATAGCCTTCTGGTTTTGGGCGGCAGAGGCATTCTGCTTGGCACCAAAAGAGGAAATGACAAACTGCCGTTTATGGAGCTGAGGCAGTTGGATGCTTTGTTCGATTTGCTTGTACTCCTGGTCGTTCCATCCCGACGCAAAAGCAATAGCTGGTAGGAGCACCAAGGCAAGCAGTAAAGTTTTTAAGTGTTTCATATTGTTTGTTTTGTTAAGTTTAGAGTCTTATATAATTTCTGCAAAGATAAGGCTTTTTCCTGGATTAAGTATCGCACATAATGTTAAAAAAGCAATTTTGAGTTAAAAAAGTTTGGAGATATGGAAAAAACGGCGTATATTTGCGCCATAATATTTTGAAGGCATTACTCCAAAATATTGATTTTTTGGTTGGCTACGTCCTGTAGCCAACCTTTTTTTATGTTAAATATTTGGTGGTTTGTAGGAAAAACACTACCTTTGCAAGGCAAAATTGCAAATAATTAACATCATTCACACAATAAAAACAAGAAGATAGCCTATTGATTAGACATTTACTTAATTAAAACAAGGGATTAAGAAAATGAGAAATCTACAAGATTTGACCGACGAGGAGTTGGCGATGTTGTATGTCGAGGGCAGTAACCCAGCCTTCGATGAGTTGTTGTCACGCAATGAGGTGAAGCTTTTCTCATACATCATGTTTATGGTGCATGACCAAGAGTTAGCCAACGACATCTTCCAAGAGACGTTTGTCAAGGTCATCAGCAAGCTCCAGAAGCACGAATATGTAGCAAACGGCAAGTTCGCCGCTTGGTGTATGCGTATTGCCCATAATGTGATGATGGATATGTATCGTGAGCAGAGAGGTCGCCACGTGGTGGATACCAATGAGACCAACGACTTGTCCAACATCGGTTGTGCCAGCGTGCTGGATAGCAATGCCGAGGATGCCATCATCAACCAACAGGTGCTTGCCGATGTCAAGAAATTGATGAACAATCTCCCTGCCGTTCAGCGCGAGGTTGTGTATATGCGCTTCTACCAGCAGCTCTCTTTCAAGGAGATTGCCGAGATGACAGGTGTGAGCATCAATACCAGCTTGGGCAGAATGAGATATGCGCTCCTCAACCTCCGTCGTATGGCGAGAGAGCACAACCTCTATCTTCAGTTAGACTAGGCTAGTCGGCACTTTTGGCGCGACTAGTCTTCCAATTGCTTGATTTCCTTCATCGCATGGATGGTGGAAATCGGGTCGGTGCTCTTGAATACATAGCTACCGCTCACCAATACGTTGACTCCGGCTTTCACCAGTCGAGGGGCTGTCTCTGCCTGCACGCCTCCATCTACCTCGATGAGGGCATGGGAATGAGACTCCTTGATGAGTTGGCGTAGGCGACCTACCTTCTTGATGGTGTTCTCGATAAACTTTTGTCCACCGAAACCTGGGTTGACGCTCATCAGCAATACCATGTCGAGGTCGCCGATGATGTCTTCCAATACACTGACCGGTGTGGATGGATTCAAGGTGACGCCAGCCTTCATGCCAGCGGCGTGAATCTGCTGGATGGTGCGATGCAGATGAACGCAAGCCTCATAGTGCACGTTCATCATCATGGCGCCAATCTTGGCGGTTTGCTCGATGTATCGCTCAGGGCGTTCTATCATGAAGTGAACGTCGAGGGGCTTGGTGCAAACCTTGCTGACGGCTTCCAATACTGGGAATCCAAAGGAAATGTTGGGTACGAAGACACCATCCATGACATCCATGTGAAGCCAATCAGCCTCACTCTTGTTGATCATGTCGATGTCGCTCTTCAGGTCAATGAAGTTGGCTGAGAGCAAAGAAGGAGATATAAGGGTTTTCATTTCTTCTTAGATGTTTAGTTCAAGCACAACACTTCATATTTCCCGTTCATCTTGAAGGCACGATAGGTATAAGCTATCTGCTTGATGATTTGGATGGTCCTCTTGGAAGGCCTCAATTCTTCAGGAGTAAATATATACTTCATAGGCGTTGTTGCTATTAAAGAGTTGTTATTGTATTGTATTCTTTTATTGTAATAACGATTGCTTTTTCGCTTTATTACATCGAAGTGTCCTTTTTGGCGTTTTTTTTCTTCGGAGTCTTCTCCCTTATATATAATAATCCCTTATATATAATATAAGGTGTAAGCATAGTTGGGATAGTGAAAACGGTAGCTTTAATTACTAAATTCTATTAAATTCGTAATTTTTCCGCCAAAAAGTTGGTGGTTTGAAAGAAAAAGTGTATTTTTGCAATCGAATAATTAAAACAACAAGAATATGATGACATTCGTATCTTCAACAGCATGGTGGTGGCGTATCTCAAGATCTAAAAAGTCGTGAGTCGATAAGCCGTGTGTGGATATGAAAGTCCATAAGAATACAAGAAGGCCTGCCGTAACTTACGACAGGTCTTTTTTCTTTATCTGACCTGTTGCGGAAGGCATCTTCAAGAAGAATATAAAAAATAAAAATAGGAGACTTGAATTATGGAAATGAAGGACATCTTGAACAGAATGTTGAACCACGAGGAACTTTCTCGTGAGGAAACCAAGAACATCATCGTGGGTATCACCAAGAGTGAGTTCCCTGAGGAACAAATCACAGCCTTGCTCACCGGATTGCAGATGCGTGGTGTGACGGTGGATGAATTGCTCGGTTTCCGTGATGGTATCTTGGCGACAGGCGTTCCTGCCATCCTCGACTGTGACCGCTACATCGACGTGGTCGGTACGGGTGGCGACCGCAAGAATACTTTCAATATCTCTACCACCTCTTGTTTCGTCATCGCTGGTGCTGGTTACAAGGTGGCTAAGCATGGCAACTATGCTGCAACTTCCGTGAGCGGTGCTTCCAATGTCATCAAGAACCACGGCGTGCAGTTCACTGACGACGTGGACAAGCTCAACCGCTCCATCAATGAGTGTGGCATCGTCTATCTCCATGCCCAACTCTTCGCCAAGGCGATGAAGTTTGTCGGTCCTATCCGCAAGGCATTGCAGTTCCCTACGGTCTTCAATCTTCTCGGTCCTTTGGTCAACCCTAGTCAACCTAAGTGCCAGTTGCTCGGTGTCGCCAACCTCGACCAGATGCGGCTCTACAACCAGGTTTATCAGAAGATAGGCATCGACTATGGTATTGTGAACAGTATCGATGGCTATGACGAAATCTCACTCACCAGCGACTTCAAGGTGACCACCAACAACTATGAGCGTATCTTCAAGCCACAAGACTTGGGCTTCGACATCGCCAAGCCAGAGGAGGTGAGAGGCGGTGCTACCGAGGAAGAGGCAAAGGACATCTTCGATGCCGTGTTGGAGAATCGTGCGTTACCAGCCCAGAAGAACATCGTCCTCGCCAATGCCGCCTTCGGCATCCAAGTGATGGAGAAGGGACAGAAGAGCATCGAGGAGTGTGTGGAGATAGCACGAGAGAGTATCGACAGTGGCAAGGCACTCGCCACCTTCAAAAAATTCGTCGAACTCAATAGTTAAAGTGAAGAGTGATGGATATACTAGAAGAGATTGTCGCTCATAAGCGAATAGAGATAGACCAGCGCAAGCGCTTCATTTCGCCTCGCCAGATGATTACGCTGACAGAGCAGAAGATGAAGGACGATGATGGTAAGACACCGGGCGGTAGCATGAGGGAGACCTTGATGGCTTCTTCTACCGGCATCATCTCTGAGTTCAAGCGCAAGTCGCCTTCCAAGGGATGGATCAAGGAGGAGGGCAAGGCAAGCATCATCCCTCTGAGTTATCAGGAGAATGGAGCTTCGGCACTGAGCATCCTCACCGACATCGATTACTTCGGCGGTTATGATGAGTTCATCCAAGAGGCCCGACACGTGGGTGTCTCTATACCTATATTATATAAGAACTTTGTCATCGAGGAATACCAACTCTTGCAGGCTCGCTATTGTGGAGCTTCCGCAGTCTTGCTGATAGCTGCCTGTCTGACGAAAGAAGTGTGCAAGCGATTGCTAGAAATGGCTCATCAACTGGGGTTGGAGGTTCTCTTGGAGATGCACAACGACCGGGACTTCGAGTTCGCCGAACTGGAGCCAGACATGTATGGCATCAACAATCGCAACCTCGGAACCTTCGTCACGGATGTAGAGAACAGTTTCAGATTGGCAGAGCAACTTCCCAAGGATGTCTGCCGAGTCAGTGAGAGTGGCATCTCGAATCCGGAGGTGGTGAAGCGCTTGCGAGAAGAAGCTGGCTTCCGAGGCTTCCTGATGGGAGAACAATTCATGAAGCAAGAGAACCCAGGAGCAGCATTGAAGGATTTCATCGCTGCATTGCAGTAATTCTTAACTATAAATTCTTAAAGATAAATAGAATGATTGTCAAGGTTTGTGGTATGCGTGATGCCGATAACATTCGCGCGGTGAGTCAACTGGGGGTTGACATGATAGGCTTCATCTTCTATCCCAAGTCACCCCGATATGTTCAGATGTTGAGCAGTCAGGCGGGTATCATTCCCGACTATTCTGAGGAGAGGTTCAAAAGTCTTAAGCCTAAAATGGGAGAAGGAATATCTGGAGAAAAGCAACCAGCAAGAGTAGGAGTCTTCGTAGATGATATGCCTCAGAACATCGTGACGAGGGTGTATAACTACAATCTCGACTACATCCAGTTGCATGGCAATGAGACAAGGGAGACGATAGAAAACCTCCGTGCCACGCTCGACCCCGATATCAAGCCGGGCATCAAGATCATCAAGGCGATCAGTGTGAGCACAGCCGAGGACATTCAGAAATATAAGGAGTATGTAGGCGCTGTTGACCTCTTCCTTTTCGACACCAAGTGTAAGACAGTCGGTGGAAGTGGTGAGCAGTTTGATTGGCAAGTCTTGGAGCAATACGATGGCGAAACACCCTTTCTCCTAAGTGGTGGCATCGGTCCCGATGACGCCGAGCGAGTCAAGTCCTTCCATCATCCCCAGTGCATCGGCATCGACCTCAACTCGAAGTTCGAGATAGAACCCGCCTTGAAGGACGTGGAGAAACTCAAGGATTTTCTAGAAAAGCTAAGAGAATGAAATCAAGCTCTTATCAAGGCGGTGTAACACCGCACAAAAATCGCAATTCTATTGCGTAAGAAAAACTGGCGAGACCTTTGATGGTCCGCCAACCTTAGAGCGAAGCGGTTAAGAGCGACGAGTAGGAGCGGTTACATCCTTCCCCTTTTTGGAAAAGGGGAAGGCTTGGTTAGAAATTAAGGACCCCCTCTTCGTAAGAGGGGGACAGGGGAGTCGAAAATAAGAATAAAAAACAAAAGAAACAATGAATAAGATAAACAAACTTTTTTCAGAAAACAAAGAGAGAAAGTTACTGTCTCTCTACTTCTGTGCAGGTTGCCCAACCCTCGACGGCACCGGCACTGTCATCAAGGCGATGGAACGACACGGCATCGACATGATAGAAGTCGGCATCCCATTCAGCGACCCATTGGCAGATGGACCAGTCATCCAGAGCGCAGGCACAAAAGCTTTGAAGAACGGCATGACCGTGAAGACCCTCTTCGGTCAGTTGAAAGCCATCAAGGACGAGGTGAACATCCCATTGGTGCTGATGGGTTATCTCAACCCTATCATGCATTATGGCATCGAGGCATTCTTCCAAAGTTGTGTGGAGAGTGGCGTGAGCGGAACTATCATCCCAGACCTTCCATTCGATGACTACTTGAAGGTGGTGAAGCCTATCGCCGACAAGTATGACATCCGTGTCATCATGATGATTACCCCAGAAACCAGCGAGGAGCGCATCCGCTTCATCGACGAGCATACCGATGGCTTCATCTATATGGTTAGCTCAGCCAGCATCACAGGAGCACAGAGCAATTTCGGTGATGCCAAGTTGGCTTACTTCAACCATATCAATGGCATGAACCTCCGCAACCCTCGTATGATAGGTTTTGGAATCAGCAACAAGCAGACCTTGACCAGTGCGCAAGACAATGCCGCAGGTGCTATCATCGGAAGTAAGTTTGTGACACTGCTCAATGAGACTGGCGACCCAGATAAGGCACTGGATGAACTTTATGAGGCACTCAAAAAGTAAATGATAAATAATAAGTAATAAATGATAAATGCCCGACGGATATGGCGTAAGCCCATTTATTATTTATACATTATAATTTAATATTTAGCATATTATGTATCAAGTTGACGATAAAGGATTTTTCGGAAAATTCGGAGGAACTTATGTTCCTGAGATATTATATAAGTGTGTGACAGAACTCCAGCAGTCTTACAAGCCTATCATCGAGAGCGAGGAGTTCAAGAAAGAGTATCATGCTCTCTTGAAAGACTATGTGGGTCGCCCTTCACCTCTCTATTATGCCAAGCGCATGAGCGAGAAGTACGGATGCCAGTTGTATCTGAAGCGTGAGGACTTGAACCATACCGGTGCGCACAAGATCAATAATACCATCGGTCAGATTCTGATGGCGAAGAAGATGGGCAAGATTCGCATCATCGCTGAGACGGGTGCTGGTCAGCATGGTGTGGCAACTGCTACGGTCTGTGCCTTGATGGACATGGAGTGTGAGATTTTCATGGGTGCTACCGATGTGGAGCGTCAGCATACCAATGTGGAGCGCATGAAGATGTTGGGAGCTAAGGTGCATCCAGTTCGTACGGGTAACATGACTTTGAGTGATGCTTGTTCAGAGGCGATCCGTGACTGGTGCTGCCATCCACAAGATACTTTTTATATTGTAGGTAGTACGATGGGACCTCATCCTTATCCTGACATCGTGGCAAAGATGCAGAGTGTTATCTCCGAGGAAATCAAATGGCAATTGCAGGAGAAGATAGGTCGTGATTATCCAGATTATCTCGTCGCTTGTGTGGGCGGTGGAAGTAATGCCGCTGGTACCATCTACCATTATATTGATGATGAGCGGGTGCAGATTTACCTCGCCGAGGCTGCTGGTCATGGCATCGACACTGACTATACCGCTGCTACCATGCACTGCGGTACCGAGGGTATCATCCACGGAGCACGCACCCTCGTGATGCAGACCGATGATGGTCAGATCAAGGAAGCCTTCACCATCAGTGCCGGTCTCGACTATCCTGGTATCGGTCCGATGCACGCCGACTTGGCAACCCGTGGTCGCAGCCATGTACTTGCCATCAAGGACGATGAGGCGATCTATGCCGGATATGAGTTGACACGTATGGAGGGTATCATCCCTGCCATCGAGAGTGCCCATGCCGTGGCAGCCTTGAATAAGATGATGTTCAAGAAGGACGATGTCGTGGTCTTGACCGTCAGTGGTCGTGGTGATAAGGACGTAGAAACTTATCTCAGCAACAAGGCAATGGCTAAGAAGTATGGCAACTTCTAATGTATCATTTATAATGAATAATTTATAATTATGGCACAATATAATTATAAGACTGTAACTCGCAAGATTCTCGCCGACCTCTATACGCCGGTGGGAGTCTATATGCGACTGCGAGATATTTATCCCCAGTCGGCTTTGATGGAGAGTAGCGACTATCATGGTTCCGACAACTCTCGTTCTTTCATCGGTGTGCATCCGATTGCCAGCATTGCCGTAGGTCATGGCATCGTGACTGCCACTTATCCTGATGGCAAGGTGGAGAAGCAGGAACTGCCTGCCTTCGGTGAGGGCAAGGGCGAGGAGTGCAAGCTCGCCATCTCGAAAGCCATCAACGACTTCATCCAGTCGTTCCATGTAGAGGGGGAAGGCAAGGACTTCTGTGGTCTCTATGGTTTCACCACCTTCAATGCGGTGAGATATTTTGAAAACATCCCTGTCAAGGATACCACAATGGAGAAGAACGATGCCCCTGACATCTATTATATCATGTATAAGGACATCATCGTCTTCGACCATTTCAATAATACGATGGAGCTGATCGTCCTTAATGAGGCAAATGAAGAGGAAAAGTCAGAAGAGGCAAAGCAAGAGAATTCCTCACTCTCCACTCTTCACTCTTCACTCGAGATCGACGCCTTACTGAAGGCTGTCAACAAGGCGAATGTGAAGCCATACGACTTCCACCCTGTAGGCGAAACCACCTCTACCTTGACCGATGAGGAACACAAGGCGAACATCCGTCGCTGCATCCAGCACTGCTTGCGTGGCGATGTCTTCCAGATTGTGGTGAGCCGCCGCTTCGTACAGAAGTATGAGGGCGATGACTTCAAACTCTATCGTGCTTTGAGAAGCATCAACCCAAGTCCTTATCTCTTCTATTTCGACTTCGGAGGTTTCCGTATCTTCGGTTCTTCTCCTGAGACCCACAACCGCATCGTGGGCAACAAGGCGTTTATCGACCCTATCGCTGGAACTACCAAACGTACTGGCGATATGGAACAAGACCGCAAGGCGGCTGAGTTCTTGCGCAACGACCCAAAGGAGAATGCCGAGCACGTGATGTTGGTGGATTTGGCTCGTAACGACTTGAGCCGCAACTGCCATAGTGTGAAGGTGGATTTCTATAAGGACATGCAGTTCTATAGCCATGTCATCCACTTGGTGAGCCGTGTAAGTGGTACGCTCGATGAGGGTGCCGACCATATCAAGGAGTTTATCGATACCTTCCCAGCTGGTACTTTGAGTGGTGCGCCTAAGGTGCGTGCCATGCAGATTATCTCAGAGTTGGAGCCACACAACCGTGGTGCATACGGTGGTTGCATCGGTTTCATCGGTCTCAATGGCGACCTCAACCAGGCGATTGTCATCCGTACCTTTATCAGTCGTAATGGAGAACTCTGGTTTCAGGCTGGTAGTGGCGTGGTGGCAAAGAGCAACGACCAGTATGAGTTGGAGGAGTGTAATAACAAGTTGGGTGCCTTGACCAAGGCGATTCATATAGCAGAAAAGTTGTAAGATGAAAGTAGTAATCATAGATAATTACGATTCCTTTACCTATAATTTAGCTCACTTGGTGAAGGAACTCGGTGTCGAGGTGACGGTATATCGCAATGACCAGTTTCAGTTGCGTGAGCTAGACCGATTCGACAAGATTATATTGAGTCCGGGTCCTGGCATTCCATCGGAAGCAGGGCTTTTGATGGATGTCATCAAGACATACGCTGGCAGAAAACCAATGCTCGGCGTTTGCTTGGGGCATCAAGCGATAGGAGAGGCGTTCGGTGCCAAGTTGACCAACCTCTCTGAGGTGTATCATGGAGTGGCTACTCCTTGTACGCAGTTTGGCAATGACCCTATATTTGCCGGTATGCCTAAGCGTATTGAGATAGGTCGTTATCATTCTTGGGTGGTTGATAGGGCTGGTTTCCCAGAGTGCTTGGATGTGACGGCAGTGAGCGATGATGGTTGCATCATGGGATTGCGCCACAAGCATTATGACATCCATGGCATCCAGTTCCATCCAGAGAGTGTCTTGACTCCAGAGGGCAAGACGATAGTCAAGAACTGGCTGTTTGGGGAGAATGCTCCACAAGGTCAACCTGCTAACTATCATGTTTAGATGATTAGCTAACTATCATAGTTATAATAGCTAAGTATCATAGTTAGGATTGCTGAGTATGATACTTATGATAGCTAAGTATGATACCTATTATAGGTTAGTATCATAAACATAAAAAACGGAAGTCAAGCGATTTGCTCGACTTCCGTTTTTGTATGTTGGTATCTGTTTCTGATTACTTGATAATCTTCTTAGTAGTACCATCGCTCATCTTTACGATGTTGATACCCTTGGTGAGGTTGTTCTGGCGAACGCCATTTACATCGTAGATAGTTTCTGCCTTAGCTTTGCCTGTTGTTGGCTTGATAGTCTCAATACCGGTTGGAGTGTTCAAGAAGTTCTTGATCTCTTCAAGGATGCCGGTGAGTTTTACCTTGTCTCCATCTTCTCCAGCATAGGTGGAGAAAGAGTGACCAACGTTAGAAACTGTAGTCAAAACTTCCTTGATCTTGGCGAGCAAGTTTTCTTCCTTTTCTACCTTCTCGTTTGTGAGGTAGCTATCTACCTCATTGAATGAGTTGACGTAGTCAACGTAAGCATCCTTTTGCTTTGTAGAGATAAAGAGCCAATCATTGTAGGTGCTTGGCGTTGTTGTTGCTGTATATGAGCTACCATCTATATTGAAATAGCGTGTCTCTTTTTTAGTTTTTAAAGAATATGAATTAATAAAAACATCGGTTGTGATGGAAAATTTATAGCTTTTATCAGTAGTTCCTGCTATAAGTGTAAAGTCGCTTGCTCCAGATTTCTCTTTTATTTCAGAACTCCAACTTCGGGTCCATTTGCTATAGCCCATACTGATACGATCTGCTGTTGAGTTGTTACAAGCAAATGTATATGGTGAGGTTTCATTGACCTTCCAAGAATATGCCTTGGTGATGTCTGTCTCAGTTGCAGATTTACCGCTGATGAATGTTCCTGCACCTACATTATAGATGTACACTTCTTGACCATTACCAGTTACTTCTTCACCTTTTACCCAATCACCAACCTTTACAGGAGCGAATGTTTCTGCTGATTCATTCTGAGCGTTAACTGTTGTTGTGCCTACTGCCATGAAAGCAGCGAGCATCAAACCTTTGGCAGCATTTGCCATCAATTTTATTGTTCTCATCTTTTAAATATTTATATTTTTATCTAATAGTTGATTTTCTTTACTTCTCCATTTGACATCTTTACGATGTTGATACCTTTCACGAGCGTATTGCGGCGTACACCGTTGATGTCATAAATAGCAGTATATCCTTGGCGACCGACAACCGGTGAACTACTGATGCCAGTAGGAGTCTCTTTGACATAAGCTTCAATATCCGCAATGATTTTGCGCAAGCGCTCTATGTCAGTCGTATAGGTGTCATAAGAACCTGCTTCAGTATCATCCAACGTAGTGGTCAGCTTTTCTCTCAGTCTCTCGCTAAGTGTGTATTTCTGACAATCTCTAGCCTTGTTGAATAAATCTTGGTAACCAGCGTATGCTTCCTTTTGGTTTTCTGAGATGAAGAGCCAGTCGTTGAAAGTGCTAAGCGTTGATGCAGCGGAATAAGATTTCCCATCCACATTGAAGTAGCGAGTGTCTCCTCTTGTGGTGACTGATAGCTTATAGGTGTTACCTCTAGAGGTAGAAGTGGTGCTTGGTATTACATTGAAATCACTTGCGCCTTTTCCATCCTTGAGGCCTGCACTCCATTTTATACCTTTCGTCATATAAATTCTATCTTCAGTATCGTTGGTGCAAGCAAAGGTATAAGAACTATTTCCATTGATGTTCCAAATGTAAGCAGAGTTGATGTCCTTGATGGTAGCTTCCTTACCAGCTATGAAGGTGCCTGCTCCTACATTATATATATATACTGCTTGCCCATTGCCCTTGAGTTTTTCGCCTCTCCACCACTCGTTGGCTGTGGCGGGAGCGTATGTAGAACCTTCCACTTTCATCGTGACGATGATAGGCTTGTGGTCGCTCATGGTAAAGTCTGCGTCCACATCAAAGGCTAAAGAACTAATGGCAAGTCCATCCTTCTTAGGATTTAGGTAAAGTACCTTATCTACCACTTCTCCTTCTCTGTAGCCTAATTGACCGACCATCAGCGCATCATCTCCCAGAGTTGGATATTTGCCATTCTTGCAATGCTCAATCCAGGCATCTTTCACCTCGTAGTTGCCAGCGGCTTCAATAGGATTGATGAATAGCCCGAGGATGTCGTCACGAGTGTAACGACTGTTGGTGTCGCCCATCACGATGACAGGTCGATTGCTATGCTTTGACAAAATATCGTCACGCAACTGTTCCCATTGTGAGGCACGTGCCTCGTTGTCTTTAGGGTCTGTTTCTGCATCCATATGCATGATGTAGAAATCTACATACGCTCCATCGCCTAAATTCACCACATAGTAGCGGTAGCCTTTCTTGATGAGTTCGTCGCTACCGTTGGTAGTAGTTCCATAGGTTTTATTCCATGCTGTCCAGGATTCATCCGTAAAGGTGATGGGACTTTTGGTAAGGAACTCAAGGCCATCGGTGTTCACCTTTGAGCCAGAAAGATTGCTCATGCTGATGGCACCTCTATAAGTACCGAAGCTATATCTTTCGCCTATCTGAGCTGCAAGAGAAGGGTGGAAGTTGAAATCTTCGCTGAGTGCAAAGAAATCAATGTCGCTATTGGCAATATATTTTCCAATAGCTATGGCGCCTTCTTCCTCTAGTCCGTCATTATTGATGTTGATGGTAAATCCTAAGATGCTGATGGTCTTAGGCAATCCATCCACATTGAAGGGACAAACCTTGAAGGTCTTGGATATATAACGACCAGCCTCAGGCTGTGTGCCTTGGGCTGAGAGGGTGATGCAGAAGGCAAGGCAAGCTATGGATGATAGCAAGAGACCTTTCGCCATCGACAACAAGTTCTTGATGGTTGTCATCTTAATACACTTTTTATCTTAAACTAAATCTAATATAACTCGTTTGATACAAATCTTTTATAAAGTCGGGTGCAAAATTACGAAAAAAACTAGAAAGGCGCAAATAGTTTCGACAAAAAGTGCAGTTTTGATACGAAAAAGGCTCTCGATGGGAAATCGAGAGCCTTAAATGTGTAAGATATAAATCATTATATGAGTACTCATATAGCAATTTAAAATGAAATGTTTCCTCCAAAAATTACAAGTCCCAACCTACGGCACTAGCACCGAGCACAGCAGCAGAGCTACCATCAAGTGTAGATACCAAGAATTTAGCCTTGCCCTTGAAAATCTTCAATACGCTCTTGTCGTAAGCCTCCTTTACAGGCTTCATCAACAAGTCGCCAGCCTTGGTCAGACCACCGAAGAAGACGAATGCTTCTGGAGAAGAGAATGCTGCGAAGTCGGCGCAAGCCTCACCGAGCATCTTGCCAGTGAAGTCATATACACGCTTAGCCAAGGCATCGCCCTTGCTAGCTGCCACACTTACATCGTAAGAAGTGATGTCCTCTGGCTTCATGTCACGGAGGATAGATGGCTCCTCGCTCTTCTCCAAGAACTCGCGAGCTGTGCGAGCTACACCTGTAGCAGAGCAGTATGCCTCCAAACAACCCTTGCGACCACAACCGCATGGACGACCTTCCTCGCCACGTACCATGATGACGTGACCCAACTCGCCTGCGAAACCATCGCAACCATAAACCATCTGACCATTGATGACGATACCAGAACCTACGCCAGTACCCAATGTGATGTCGATGAAGTTCTTCATACCACGAGCCGCGCCGTATGTCATCTCACCAAGTGCCGCAGCATTGGCATCATTGGTCAAAGCTACAGGCAGACCACCCAAAGCATCAGAGAACATCTTTGCCAATGGCACTACGCCATCATGAGCCCAAGCCAAGTTAGGAGCAAACTCAATCGTTCCGTTATAGTAATTGCCGTTAGGAGCACCGATACCCATAGCCTTGATCTTGCTGATGCCACCTATGGTATCAACGATAGGCTGAAGTGCCTCAACGGAAGCCTTTACATAGTCATTTACATTCTCATAACCACCAGTTTTGATTGCAGTAGTAGCCTTGATCTCACCCCGTGAGTCAACGATGCCGAAAACGGAGTTGGTACCACCGAGGTCCAAACCGATTACATACGGCTTCAATTCATTTTCTGTCATGTCTTGCTATTTATTTAGTTAGAAATTTGTTAGATTTTGGCACAAAGATAGGAAAAACTTCGGAAATGGCAAAGTTTTATGGTTAAAAAATACCTAAAACAAAGTTTTAAGCCAAAAAATTACTCGATATGGGTAAAAAGTTGTATCTTTGCGCTCTGTATGAGTATAACATTTCCAATTGAGATAAATATTCTTGATTTTATATTCAAGGGAATTATCATAGGTATTATCGCCTCTGCCCCTATGGGACCTGTAGGCATCTTGTGTATCCAGCGCACTTTGAACAAGGGGCGTTGGTATGGTTTCGTGACAGGTATCGGTGCCGCTTGCAGCGACATCGTATATGCTCTCTTTACGGGTTTGGGAATGAGCTTTGTGATGGATTTTGTCAACAATGCTCAGAACAAGTTCTATCTTCAGATCTTTGGTGGCTTGCTCTTGCTTGCCTTTGGCATTTATTGTTTCAAGAGCAATCCTACCAAGAATATGCACCAGAGCAGCAACAAGCAAGGGTCGCTGACGCACAATGCCATCACGGCATTCTTCGTCACCCTTTCCAATCCTCTTATCGTCTTCCTCTTCATGGCAACCTTCGCACAGTTTGCATTTGTTGTGCCCGACATGCCGTTGGAGATGGGAGTGGGCTATCTGAGTATCGTGTTCGGAGCCTTGCTTTGGTGGTTCGGACTTACTTGGTTGGTTGATAAAATCAGAGGCAAGTTTGATACCAATGGCATCCTTATTATTAATAAGGTTATAGGAAGCGTGGTTATCATCTTCTCGGTCATCGCCTTGATAGGTACGATTTTCAATCTTTATCATCTCCCAGAGTTCTAGAGAAATTATTAATTATTAATTCTTAATTATCAATGTTTGTAGCGCAAGAATTAAAGAAGAAGAGTATCGCAGAATACTTGTTGTATATGTGGCAGGTGGAAGACATCATCCGTGCTTATGGTTGCTCACTCCCTGTCATCAAGAAGCAATATATCGATCGTTTCAACTTCACTGACGAACAGAAGGACGAGGAAATCGACTGGTTTGGCAATCTCATTCGCATGATGAACGAGGAGGGAAAGCGTGAGTCGGGTCACCTTAATATTAATAAGGTGTTGCTCAAGGATGTCATCGACCTCCACGGAATGCTCTTGCAGAGTACCAAGTTCCCTATCTACAATGCCGAGTACTATAAGGTGTTGCCTTTTATCGTGGAATTGAGAAACCGTGGCGATAAAACCGTGAACGAGATAGAGACTTGCCTTGATGCACTCTATGGCGTGATGATGCTCAGATTGCAGAAGAAGCCTATCACCCCAGAGACAGAGCGTGCCATCAAGGAAATCACCACCTTCGTCGGTTTGCTGAGCGACTATTATATCAAGGATCGCACGGAAGGACTGGACTTTGATGAGAATTAATAATTTATAATTAAGAATTAATAATTATGGCTCGCGCATAGTAATTCTCGCAAGCATATATATAATGTATCAATATTTAAATAGGTATTATATTAAGGTATGAAAGAAATAGAAAGAAGAAGAACATTTGCCATCATTTCTCACCCTGATGCTGGTAAGACAACATTGACCGAGAAGTTCCTGCTCTTCGGTGGACAGATTCAGGTGGCAGGTGCCGTCAAGAATAATAAGATTCGCAAGACAGCCACTTCCGACTGGATGGACATTGAGAAGCAGCGTGGTATCTCTGTCTCTACATCCGTGATGGAGTTTGATTATCTTCCAGACGGACAGACTGGTGACCCATATAAGGTGAATATTCTCGATACTCCTGGACACCAGGACTTCGCCGAGGATACCTATCGTACGCTCACTGCCGTTGACTCAGCCATCATTGTGGTCGATTCTGCCAAGGGCGTGGAGGCACAGACCCGTAAGTTGATGGAGGTGTGCCGTATGCGTAATACTCCTGTTATCATCTTCATCAATAAGATGGACCGTGAGGGTCGTGACCCATTCGACGTGCTCGATGAATTGGAGGAAGAATTGAAAATCAAGGTGCGCCCATTGTCTTGGCCAATTGGTCAAGGTGCTAGATTCAAGGGCGTCTATAATATCTATGAACATCAGTTGAACCTCTTCACACCTAACAAACAGCGTGTGACAGAGAAAGTGGAGGTGGATATCAACTCCGAGGAGCTCGACCAGCATGTGGGAGAGCGTGAGGCTTCTCAACTTCGTGAGGAACTCGAACTCGTGGATGGGGTCTATCCTGAATTTGACGTGGAGACCTATCGCTCAGCCGAGGTGGCTCCAGTGTTCTTTGGTTCAGCCTTGAACAACTTCGGTGTGCAGGAACTCTTGGATTGCTTCGTTCAGATAGCACCTTCTCCAAAGCCTACCCAGGCAGAGGAGCGTGAGGTGGAGCCAGAGGAGCCTAAGTTTACGGGCTTCATCTTCAAGATTACCGCCAACATCGACCCTAACCACCGTTCTTGTATTGCATTCTGCAAGATTTGCTCTGGTAAGTTCGTGCGCAACCAGCCATATTATCATGTACGTCTCGACAAGACCGTGCGTTTCTCTTCACCAACCCAGTTTATGGCGCAGCGCAAGAGTACCATCGATGAGGCTTATCCAGGCGACATCGTAGGTTTGCCAGACAATGGCATCTTCAAGATTGGCGATACCTTGACCGAGGGTGAGAAGATTCACTTCCGTGGTTTGCCAAGCTTCTCTCCATTGTTGTTCAAGTACATCGAGAACGACGACCCAATGAAGAGCAAGCAGTTCCAGAAGGGTTTGGAGCAGTTGATGAACGAAGGTGTGGCACAGTTGTTTGTCAATCAGTTCAATGGTCGCCGCATCGTGGGTACCGTAGGACAGTTGCAGTTCGAGGTCATCCAGTATCGCTTGGAGAACGAGTACAATGCCAAGTGTCGTTGGGAGCCTGTTCACTTGCACAAGGCTTGTTGGATTGAGGCTGACGACGAGAAGGAGTTGGAGAACTTCAAGAAGCGCAAGTATCAGTATATGGCAAAGGACATCGAGGGAAGAGATGTGTTCCTCGCCGACTCTGGCTATGTATTGAGCATGGCGCAGCAAGACTTCGAGCATATCAAGTTCCACTTCACCTCTGAGTTTTGATGTAGTGAGAATGGGGAGGACAATTCCTCCTGTAGAAAAGGAGGAGTAACTCTCTTGTAGAAAAGGAGGACAGCCTTCTTGTAGAAATAGAAGAACCGATAAAGAAAAGAGGAAAGAAAAATGATAGATGAAATGGCGGAGAAACCTGGTGTGATGGTGCGGGTAGTCGATTGGCAGAAGGAGCATATCTCCGATCGCCAGATGACGCTGGTCCTGGCTTTTGTCATCGGTGTGCTTGCCTCTGTGGCAGGTTATTTTCTGCATAGTATTGTGCATGAGATACAAGTCTTGCTTACGTCGGGATTTGAGAAGAACACTTACAACTTGTTGTTCCTTCTCTTTCCTATCGTGGGTATCTATCTCACGTCGCTCTTTATCAAATATGTGGTGAGAGACAATATCTCGCATGGTATCACGAGGGTGCTCTATGCCATCTCCACCAAGCAGTCGAAGCTGAAGAGCCACAACTGCTGGTCATCGGTGGTGGCATCTGGTATCACCATCGGTTTTGGTGGATCTGTGGGTGCCGAGGCTCCTATCGTACTGACCGGTTCTGCCATCGGCAGTAACTTGGGACAGATATTCAGGATGAACAAGAAGACGATGATTATGTTGGTGGGTTGTGGTGCCAGTGCAGCCATCGCAGGCATCTTCAAGGCACCGATTGCCGGACTTGTCTTCACCCTGGAGGTGCTAATGGTCGATTTGTCCATGGCATCCCTTTTGCCTATCTTGATTTCATGCGTCACGGCTACTTGTTTCTCTTACATCTTGATGGGAGAGAAGTCGCTTTTCGACTTCACGCTGACCAATCCTTGGGAGTTGGACCGATTGCCAGCTTGTATCTTGCTGGGAGTCTTCTGTGGTTTCGTGAGTCTATATTTCATGCGAACCATGTCGGCTTGTGAGGGTTTCTTTGCCAAGTTGGGCAAGCGTCCTTATCTCAAACTCTTGGTGGGTGGTCTCGTGTTGAGTAGCCTCATCTTCCTGTTTCCGTCTCTCTATGGTGAGGGTTATTCTGCTGTCAATATCCTTTTGAAGGGTAGGACGGAAGCCGATTGGAACCAGGTGATGGGCAATTCCTTGTTTTATGGGCACAGCCAACTGTTGATTCTCTATATCGGACTGGTTACCTTTACCAAGGTCTTTGCTACTTCTGCTACCAATGGTAGTGGCGGATGCGGAGGTACGTTTGCGCCATCCCTCTTTATTGGAGGTTTCGCAGGCTTCTTCTTCTCACGCCTTTGGAACATGAACCAAATCGGTGTTTATGTTCCGGAACAGAACTTCACCTTGATGGGTATGGCGGGGGTGATGACGGGAGTGATGCATGCCCCATTGACAGGTATCTTCTTGATAGCTGAGTTGACGGGTGGTTATCAGTTGTTTATGCCATTGATGATTGTCTGCATCAGTTCCTTCCTGACCATCAGCATCTTCGAGAGTCATAGTATCTATGCGCTTCGATTGGCACGAGAAGGAAAGTTGCTGACCCATCATATCGACAAGGCAGCCCTCACGTTGATGGGTATGCAGAGTTTGGTGGCTAAGGATTATCACCCAGTGAGTCCAGACCTTCCGATGTCTAAGTTGGTGTCTGAGATAAGTCGAAGCAACAACAACTTCTTGCCTGTGGTGGATAAAGGTGGCGTGCTCTTGGGTATCATCGATATTACAAAGATTCGACATATCATCTTCCGTACCGAACTCTATAATCGCTTTACGGTTCGCCAGCTGATGCTTCAACCCTCAGCGGTGGTCAGCGACCATGAACCGATGGATGAGGTGATGAGGAAGTTTGACGAGACCGATGCCGCCCAGTTGCCTGTGGTCGATATGAGTGGTGTCTTGGTGGGCTATCTGAGTCGTACCACGGTCTATTCCACTTATCGCCAGATTGTGGCGGATATGTCGGCGGAGTAAATTTCTATTAATAATGATATGAAGAAAGAAGATTTAAAAATCATATTTATGGGAACCCCGGAGTTTGCGGTGGAGTCCCTCAAGAGCCTTGTGGAAGGCGGATATAACGTGGTGGCTGTGGTGACTCAGCCTGATAAACCTGTGGGTCGCCATCAAGATACCTTGCAACCATCACAGGTGAAGCAGTATGCCTTGTCGCAGGGCTTGCCTGTGTTGCAACCAGTCAAGATGAAAGACCCGGAGTTTGTGGAGCAGTTGCGTAGCTATCAAGCCGACTTGCAAGTGGTGGTAGCGTTCCGCATGTTGCCAGAGGTGGTATGGGATATGCCTCGCTTTGGCACATTCAATGTTCATGCAGCGTTGCTTCCTCAGTATCGTGGTGCAGCTCCTATCAACTGGGCGGTCATCAATGGTGAGACGGAGACGGGTGTCACTACCTTCTTCCTCGACCATGACATAGACACCGGTCGCATCATCATGCAGAAGCCTTTCGCCATCCCGGATGATGCCGATGTGGAGTATGTCTATGACGGATTGATGCACTTGGGTGCTGAGATTGCGGTAGAGACGATAGATAAGTTGATTGCCGCTAACGGCAACATTGAGTCAATGCCTCAGGAGGAAATGATTGCCACAGATACCGTTCTCCATGTTGCGCCAAAGATATTCAAGGATACCTGCCGTATCCATCTCCATCAGCCAGCCAAGAAGGTATATGACTTCATACGTGGTCTCTCGCCATATCCAGGTGCATGGACTGAGATTCAGAAGGAAGGTGGCAAGGCTCAGGTGTTGAAGGTCTTCAAGACTAGCAAGACTGGTAAAGCGATAGCTGCTGATGTAGCTGTGGGTAGTCTGAAGGTGGAAGGCAAGCAGTTGCTCATCGCCTGTGAGGATGAGTGGCTACAGTTGGAGACCATCCAAATCAGTGGCAAGAAACGTATGGAGGCACGTGACTTCCTCAATGGAATGCGTGACATCGAACTATACAAGAGCATCTAAAACAATTTAAAATCAAATTATATTGGAGGAATCAAACAATGACTCAAGAACAAGATATTAAGAACGCAGTGGAGTGTATGCGCAAGGGTGGAGTGATTCTCTATCCTACGGATACCGTTTGGGGAATCGGTTGTGATGCAACCAATCCAGAGGCAGTGGCAAAGGTTTATCAGATTAAGCAGCGTGATGACAGCAAGGCGCTCATCTGTTTGGTGGATAGTGCCGACCGCATGGCTCGCTATTTCCGCAATGTACCAGAGGTGGCATGGCAGTTTATCGACGTGGCTATGCCTGTAAAGCCAACTACCGTGATTTTGGATGATGCCACTGGTGTTGCCAACAATCTCGTGGCGGAGGATGGCACTTTGGCGATGCGTGTTACTTACGAACCATTCAGCAAGCAACTCTGCTATCGTTTCCAGAAGCCTGTTGTGAGCACCAGTGCGAACATCAGTGGTGAGCCAGCTGCACAGAACTATTGCGACATCGACCCTAAGTTGTTGGAGCAAGTAGATTACGTATGTTGGTCACGTCGTCAGGAGCACAAGCCTCACACCCCATCTAGCATCGTCAAGCTCTCGAAGAATGGCGAGGTGAAAGTTATCAGATAAAAATACTCTCCGGGAGGTAATAGAAAAAACATCGGGACTTTTTTCCAAAAATGTCCCGAGGAAAATATAAAAAGGTCGGGACTTTTTTCGGAAAGCATCCCGACCTTTTTCGTGCCTTGTCCCCAAGTGCGTATTTCTGGCAGGTGAAGCATCAATCGCAGAAAGACCTTAAACTATCTTAACAAAAATAACACCCTTGTCTGATTTTCACTATATTTGCACTGAAATAAAGACTACCAGCTTATGAAATCTAAACTTATATTCATATTGTACTTTGCTTTGGCAATGTTTGGTACGGTGACAGCTCAAGAGAGAAGTGACTGCCACGAGTTTCGCATTGGTGATGATGTTGATAGATACAAAGCATCTTATAAGGCACTTTCTGCTACTGGTCAACATGCCACTTGGGATTTGAGTGACATTGATTTGAATGACAAAAAAGTCAATGTAAAGTATGTGGCAGATAGAAAATATGACAATGGCATCATAGGTATTGAGCATCATGGACTTTCGTATTATGAAGTGGAACAAGGGCGTATATGGCTAAGAGGTTTCGAGAACAATCTCTCCAAAGTATGCTACAATATACCTATCAAGTGGATGGAGTGGGTACTTTGTTGCTTCCATCAAGTGATAGCTTGCAAAATGTAACTTGTGTTCATATTCATAAAACTACAGGGCAACAATATCTTAAAGATATGGTTTCATACGATTCTCTGCGTGTCTTTGTAGATAGCATTTGTCCTTTCAATGCTGATAGTATCGCTTGGCATCTAGCTTCAGATAGTTGTCTCGTGGAAACGGATATTATGTAGATTATCGATTGGATGTGTTTGCGGTAGGAAAAGTTAATTTTTCTCTCTCTTGCTCAAAAAAAAAGAATGTAAGTTGTAGTCTATATACATTAGATGGCATGCTATTGGATACTTATGATTTAGGTTTGACAGCATCAAGAATTGTTGAAATGTCATTAGCTCCTTATTCACATGGGATATATATCGTAAAAATAGCTGTCAATAATCAATCATGTTCTGAGAAAATAGCTTATTAACAGATAAAGTAATTTAGAGCTATGGGGAATCCTATTTTAAAAATACATACAAACGGATTGTTACCTCTGTTGCTGGCTTCTTTAGCATTGCCAGTATCAGCGCAAGTGTCCTCTGAAAACTATGTCCAAACGACACAGCGTATCAGCGACACTCGGGTGCTTGCCACGACCCAATACTATGATGGCTTGGGTCGCCCATTTGAGAAGGTGGAGCAAAGAGTCACTCCAAGTGCTGACAACTTGATTCATCTTCAGCAATATGATGGTTTGGGCAGAGAATGGAGAAGTTGGAATCCGATCTATAGCTCATCTGCCTTTCTCAATCCTTCAGATGTTAGCTCCTTGTCTCAAAGCCAATATAGTGACAGCCATGCCTTTTCGCAGAACAACTATGAGAGTAGTCCACTCAACCGGGTTGTCGAAGTGGAGGGCATTGGTGAGGATTGGAAGGGACATTCCGTCAAGAGTGACCATTTGATCAACACATCTTCTTTTCCGCACAATTGTAAGTATTATCGTGTGTCGATGTCGGGTGAACTTCAAGATAAGGGATATTATCCCGAAGGGCGATTCTATGTAACTAAGACTGCTGACGAGGATGGCCACGAAAGCTATGAGTTCAAAAACTTGGCAGGTCATGTCATCCTTCAGCGAGTGATGTTTAGTGACACGGAGTCTGCCGACACCTATTATATATATGACTATCGTGGCAATTTGTCATTTAACATCATGGGTAAGGATGAAGTTCTCTATGACTATAATGTCCGTAATTGGCCATTATCCATAGAGAGTGACAACTTCAAGGAAAGGTTATGTTACAATGTTTGCAACAATGGTCTTTGCTCATGGCGAAACCTCTATAATGGCAATATCGGTGCTATATCTTGGCAATGTGGTAATGGTATTAAACGTGCTTTCCACTTTACCTACAATGCCCAGAATATGCTCACGGACTCAGGTTATAATGAAGGTGACAGACTGAATGATTGGCAAGGCAACTATGACGAGAGCCTGAGCTATGACAAAATGGGCAATGTGCAGAGTTTGTTGCGCAGTGGGTTGTTGGATGATGGCTCTTATGGACTGATAGACAACTTGAGCTATAACTATCATGGAAACCAATTGCTGAAGGTGGACGATGCCGCCGTTGGTCCATATTACCAGGGTGCTTTCCACTTCGTGGATGGTGCGGATGAAACCGTAGAGTATGAATATGATGCCAATGGCAATTTGGTGAGGGACTTGAACAAGGGCATCATCTCCATCAGTTACGACCTCAATAACCAACCACGTAAAATAGAATATAATGATGGACGTAATGTAAGTTATTTATATGACGCAGAGGGTAGCAAGCTTTCCGTGTCATATAATCTGACGGCGATGTCTTCCGCCCAACCACAAATGCCTGTGATGCAATCCTCAGATGTTGCTTCTGCCAATGTGTCAAATGGTCAGAAGACCATTGATTATTGTGGCAACATCATCTACGATGGTGACGAGACAATGATATTGAATGATGTAGGCTATGCCTTGTACAATAAGGACAACAACCTCTCATTTCATTATTATCTGAAAGACCACCTAGGCAACAATCGTGTAGTAGTCAGTGAGAATGGAGAGATAGAACAGGTGAACGATTATTATCCAACAGGTGCGTTGATGGCTAGCAGCAAGGGTGGAGATACCCAACGCTTCAAATTCAATGGCAAGGAATTGGATAGAACCAATGGCTTGAACCGGTATGATTATGGTGCAAGGAATTAATTGTTGTTCAAACAGGAAAGGATTCTCGTAATTTTTATGGGTCTTGGTTAGAAAACAAAGGCGTTTGGAAAAGTTATAAAGCAGGAAAAGAGTTAAAGTCTCAATCTTATGGCACTTATTCTCAGCCAGGTTCTATTTATAAAGAAATAAAACTTAATTGTATGGAAATGTTATCCAAAGGGTTACAAACAAAATTATGGAAAAAATAAGAGAATTGCAATTTATTGCATTGGGGTTAATCTTTGGTTTGTTCTTGGGAGGCATCTTTCAAGCCATTCCTCGGTTTGAGTGGAAACAGCAAACGTCACAACCTATCCAGCAGCGAAAATCAGATATAAATCTGATAAAAACTGCAATCATTAAAGATAGAAGTATGGGTGCATATCGTCAGCTTAAATGTTTGTCCAGTGGTCATTTGAAAAAGGAAGATATATTTTATGGCTTGGTTATGAATGAGTCCTACAATAATGATACCATCTATTTGGACGTAAGAAAAGCCTTGCTTGAAATTTACAATATGCCACCCAAGGATACTATTACTTTGAGATGGATAAGAGAACTTGATAAGACACATATTAATAGATAAAAAATAAGAAATGAAGATCATATTATTTTTGTTTGGTATTATTCTGGGATTCACACTTTCCTTTTCTTCCAAGTTCCTTCCTGAAAAAAAACTGATGGAAGAGGAAGAAGTTGAGACAATCAACTGTAATGATGTGTTTATCTTGGATTCTGTAGAGTTTGCTAATGTAGCAGACTCAGTGGTTCGTTATGGTGACAATATTGCCTACATGATACTCTTCGATCATTTTGCTAGTATCAATAATGGTTTGAATGATTACATGTTCTATTCATTTTTCATGGCAAATAAGTATTCTTGTCCACAGGCTTCTTATGAAAACTATAGCATAATAAAAAATGTGGTTGATGCAAAGAAATCTGTGTTATTAAAGCGAATGCTAAAATACTATTTGCTATATGGGGCAAAGTTAGGTGATTCTGAGTCTTATATTACGTTGGAAGAATGTTACAGGGATGGAGAATATTTTGAAAAAGACTTTCATAAGGCTAGGTTTTATAAAAAGAAAAGAGAAAAGATGGAAGAAATTAAGTGGTCGAATTAAACGTAGACAGTACTTCAAGTCCTACGTCAACAACTATAACGAGATACGAACTGGATGAAATTTATATAAAGCCTAAAAAATAAGATGAAACTATTATTTATCATATTGCTTGAATTTTTTAGTTTGTGTGCAGATGTACAAACTATTTCCTCTATTGTTATAGACTGGGTAGATGATCAGGTTGAAACTCCTTGGGATATAACACCTTATCAGTACGACAAAGGTAACTTTAAAACATTTCGAAAGGTTGTTAATATTGTTGATGCTGCAAATATTACAGCTGTTTATTCTATTTTGGAAAATTTGAATGAGCGTGAAAATCCATATTCCCTTGATACGCGAGGGAAGATAACGATTTATTATAAAGATGGTTTTGTTGATGTAGCGTATTTCAATCGCTTTAGGATTAAGTATAAAGGCTCTACTTATTGTTTGCCATCTAACTTTTTGGGGTGGTTGGAAGGAAAAAATGAATTAGAACACAAAGGTACTTCCGATTCAATAATATTGAAGAAAGATAGTACGATTTCTGATTCAAGTGAAGTCTCTTGTATTAGATTTGATTGGATACCCAGGAACACTACCGATGTGCATTATTCCTCACCTTATACTTTTGACTTTGTCAGTAATAAAAAACTGCGTAGAACTTATGACTTTAGAAGTGCGTAGAACTTAGAGTACCTTCAATTGGTTATAAAGAGTTTGGATGAGGTTTCACAAAAATGCGTTTTTGATATACGAGGCAAAATGACGATTTATGACAAAGATGACTTTGTTGATGTGGCGTATTTTGGTGATAAATATATCAAGTATAGGGATAAAATGTATCTCTTATCTGATGACTTTGTCAGGATCTTATCTATTTTAGACTTGAATTATGAAAAGTAATTATTTGAAAGAAATTGGAATGATAAACTGATAATAGTATGAATATAAAACGAGTAATAATAATAACATTGGGTGCTTTTGTGGGTGGAATCTTATTCACTAGATTGATTCAGTCTTTCGAAAGTAAGTTGGATGGTCTGCAAAAGCAGCCACCTTACACATATTATGGACTTGACAACTATGATAGTCAAGATTTTGTTAATGGTGTCTCTATGTTTTATGATTATGATCCAACTTCTATTGCGACTAAGAACAAAGGGGATATTTTAGATAAAAATGTAGGACTAATTAAGTCTCCAAAGATTGCAGATAAAGTTGGATTGGCAATCTTGTCTTCTAAATATGGAGCAGATTCAATTACTGTGCAAAAACCACTTTCCACATACTTGTTGGATGGTAAGGTTTGGAAAATTATAGGCAAGCAGAGAGGTGTAAAGGACTTGCGGAGTGCTATCTATATCCAAAAGGTAGATGGCAAAATTTTGAGAATAAAGAAAAACGAAGCCGAAGGTAATGTGCAAAATATAAAGCACTTTCATCATAGTAAGGATGGATTCTTGATGGAAGACAGCACCGTCATCATGTTTGGAGAAGACTTGGTCTCAACTCCTGCGGTAGCTTATGAAATAGCCAATGTCCTTTTAAGAAGTTCTTTTGATAGTGATTTATTTAAGAATACTATTTGGGGTATCTCCCAAAACAAAGAAGCGTGGGAAGTGACGAATAGTCCTGATCAATCGGATGGTAGTATTGTATTCGGAGGTATAATACAGATATTTATCAATAAAAAGAATGGTATGGTATATGATATAAACGCACTTAAGTGATGATACGACCATATGCCTAAAAGAGTATGTACTCGTCTCTTATGGCGTGAAAACCTAGGAATAGACGATACTCAAACAAATGCCACGCAATCACACGGCATTTGTCGTGCAATTGCGTGGCATTTGTCATACGATTGCATGACAACTGTCACGCAATCGCCAAGATGCAGTTCTTTCGGTGTAAAGACCGTGGTTTAGCATCGAAAGCCTCCACGTTTATAAGTCTTATTCCTCTATGTCGTCATCCTCTTCATCGATAACCTCTTCCTTCTTTCCGAAGTTAGGATCTATCTTGAGGAAGGCGGTGACGAGGAAGGTGATGGCGCAACATGCCATGACTACGATGAAGAAGTGGCGATACCCCAACATATCCTTCATATAGCCGGAAATCATGCCTGGTAACATCAAACCGAGATAGGAGATACCGGTGCAGATGGAGTAGTGGGAGGTCTTGAACTTGCCTTGGCTGTAGTATAACATATATAAGGTAAGCACGGTAAAGCCCAAACCATAGCCAAACTGCTCGATGAAGAGACAGGTGCTCACCATCACAATGTCAGAGTTGAGCGAGTAACTTAGGTAGATATACACCACGTCTGGCAAGGTGATGGCGCAAACCAATGGCCACAACCACTTCTTCATACCGTCTCGACTCACCAAGATACCACCGATGATACCACCCAGCAAGAGACCAATCAGTCCCACGGTACCATTGGCAAGACCGTATTCCTGTGGCGACAAGCCCAGTCCGCCCTGTGAGTTAGGACGAAGGATGAACGTCTTGGTCATCGTGTTGAGCAATGCCTCTGGGAAGCGATAGAGCAAGAGGAAAAGCATCACGCAGATAGTCTCCTTCACGCCAAACTTGACGAAGAAGGTGCGGAACATGTTCTTCAACTCATGTGCCACTTCGCCAATCGTTCTGTCGGTCTGCACGTCTTCCTTTGGAGTCGGCATGAAGCGGCTGTGGTAGAGCCACAAGCCGATGAAGATACCTGCCAATCCATAGAATATCAAAGCCCATGAGAAGCGAATCTGGTTGCGGAACATCACCTGCAAGACGCCTGCTAGCATCACCAAGAAACCATTTACGAAGATGATGGCGAGGCGATAGAAGGTATTGCGCAAACCGACAAACTTGGTCTGGTTGTGCTCGTCTAGCTCTATCATGTAGAAGCCATCGGCGGAAATGTCGTGGGTGGCACTGCAGAAGGCGATGAGGAAGAAGAAGCACATCGTGGCTTGAAACCAAAAGGCGGTAGGGAGCGAAAAGGCGATGCCTGCCAAGGAGGCTCCGATGAGCGCTTGCATCGTGAGCACCCACCAACGCTTGGTCTTCAAGAGGTCGATGAAAGGACTCCACAAGGGTTTGATGACCCAAGGTAGGGCAAGCCATCCCGTGAAGAGACCTACCTCGGCATCGGTGAGTCCCATCTGCATGTACATGACCACCGAAAGGGCTGTCACGATGACATTAGGCAGTCCTTCCGCAAAATATAGGGTAGGAATCCAAGCCCATGGATTCCTTTTGTTTCTCGTTGTTCCCATCAATAGTTATTAATTCTTAATTGTTAATTATTAATTACTTATAGAGTTGTTTGATTTCTGCTCCCTGGTAGTAGTGGAGGAGAATGTCGTTGTAGTCATATCCTTGCTCACCCATCACGGCAGCACCGATCTGGCAGAGACCTACGCCATGTCCCCAACCGGCTCCGATGATTTCGAATCGTTGTGGCACGCCTTGCTCATCCTTGTCATATTTATCTACCACGAAGGCTGAACTGTAAAGATGAGTGTCGCTCAGGGCACGGCGAATCTCCAGTTCCTTTCCAATCGTAAAAGTCTTCTCTGTGCCGATGATTTGGAGCTTGCTTATACGACCACTCTTGCCACGTTCCACTGCTTTCATGTCGAGGATGGATCCGAAGTTCATCTTCAGTTTCTCCTCGAAGAGTTGTTGGAGTTTCTCTTGGCTGTAGGTTACCTTCCAGCGATAGAAGTCGGCAGTCTCCTGGTCGTAGTCGTTGAGTACCTGGGAGAGAATCTTCTTGTCTGTCGTATTGCAGAAGGCAGGAGGGTTGGAACGAATCCATCGCTCAGCTGTAGCCTCGTCTTGGAGTGAAGAGTGAAGAGTGAAGCGTGAAGAATCTTCTTGCTCTTCGTTCTTCACTCCCAAAACTAAGTCTCTCACGGCAGTGAGGTAACTTTTTGGGGTATCTTCCCAACAATATTGGAACTCCTCGGTCTCACCACCGCAACACTTGGAGAATCTCGCATCGCAGATGTCTTCGCCATCGAGCAAGACTTGTCCGAGCGTCTGGCGAATCGCCTCTGCCACGTGAGGAGAGGTCTCCTTGGTGATGCCTTGGTATCGCTGGCAGTGGTCGTCGGCACATACATCGAAGATGGTATGGTCCTCACGGTCGTACCAACGAATCAGCATGTCGTCCTTCTTGACAAACGAGAAGAAGTTGTTGCCGCTGGCAGCTACCTCACGACGTTTCTTCATCTGTGCCAATAGCCAAGAACGGGAAATGACGGCGTGTGCCTTCAGTAACTCTAGACTGGAGGTGGCACTCATCTCGCTGGAGATAACGCTCTCCAAGTATTTCTCCACTGGCAACTCGTTGATGGCGCATATCTTGTCAGCCTCGACCACGAAACGGAGTGTGCCAAGGAAGGTCTGTGTCTCCTTGCGCTCCCAATGGAAGTTGACACCGATGGTGACATCACTCAGTGAGAATGAGGCATCGGCACTCTGTGGATGGAAAGTCAACTTGCTGTACTGATTGCCATTCCAAAGCACGCCGCCCTCGGAGAACTCCACGACTTGCTCACCCATCACGGTCTCGCCCTTGGCAAGATAAGGCTTGTTGAGCGAGAAGTGAATCTTCTGACCGCTGACAATGCCCACGGTGACGTTCGGTTGCTTACCATTATTATATAAGGTGGCAGTCTCAGCCCCAGTCTCAGCCTCCTTGGAGGTCTTGAGCTTGGTCACGATACTGTTCATCTTCTCTGTCGAGATGCCGCACTCCTGCAAGATGGTGGTGGCACTTTCCTCGGTCAACTTATGGAAGTCTTCCTCACGAGGGGTGATGATGAGTCCCGACATATCCAAGGCTCCTGGGGAAACCATCACTTGGGCATCGCCCTCAGCGAAGTAAGCTTCCGGACGATGCTTCTCTCTAGGGATGACCACGCTGATATACTCGTCTTCCTTGCGCCAAGCGATGATGTTCATCATAGGTTCCGTCTCGTCGCCACGCATCGGCATCGACTTATAGAGGCGGTGGAAGAGAGTCTCGTCGCTCTCCTCACTCTTGGAGATGATGACGAAAGCCGGTACGATGAAATCTCTCACCACGGCAATCTTTTCCTCATCGTTGAGGCTGATGATGTCGGTGAGGTTACGAGAGAGGCGTTGCCAGTTGGCTTGCAAAGGCAGAATGCCACTTGTACCAGCCTGGAAGTGAAGATGGTCGGGAGCAGAGGCTCCGCATTTCGGACCATTGTAGAATACCATCAATTCACTGTGCAAGGATAGGAAGCGATGCATCTCGCCATAGTTTTTGTAGATGGCTTGTGGCTGATGCTTGCGAGCTGGGATGGTGAAGTGGACAGGCAGAATAGGGAATGGGTTGACCAAGAGGTGAAATCGTTCGTCTATCTGCTGTGACATCTGCTCCTTCGGACGATTCTTGTCGCAGAGGAAGCAAGGGCGTTCGCCCAATGTCTTCTTGTCTATCTTGGCTCCGGTGCTCACGATGCGAGCTGGATTGAATTGGAGGCGCACTTCTTCGGATAGCTTCTTAGTCTCCACATGCTTGAGGTCACGGAAACGATGGCGGGCGTCATCCCACTTCTCCAACTGGCGGTTGAAGAATCTAGAGATGCTGCTGTCTTCCATGATGTCTGCCTTGCCCTGGAGCATCTGTCGGCGTGCCTTCAGCTCCATGGTGCGCAAGCGGTCTTTGTAGAGATTGTTGGCGTTTACTCGGTCGATGCTCAAGGCGGCGTCGCTGTTGCCACCCCAACGACGGCAAAGGTATAATTCATCGTAGATTCTGCCGATACGATAGCGGCGAGAGAAAGCTAAGCCCAGTGCATAATCCTCGCCATACGAGGTGTTAGGGAACTGAATCTGTCTCACCAATGGCGTGAAGAAAGCACGTGGTGCTCCCAATCCATTGATGCGCAAGGCGTTGTTGCATCCATTGTCTTCCGTCCATTCCTTGTGGTCGATGAGTCCAGGAGGCAAGGTGTTGAGGTCGAAGTCGCACATGCGGTAGGAGCCAATCATCATCGCCGCCTTCTGTTTGTAGAAAGCATCTACTATCTTTTGGAGTGTCTTTGGCGAAGAATAGAGGTCGTCGCTATCCAACTGTACTGCAAACTTGCCGCAATGGTCGCTGTTGATGGCTACATTCCAGCAACCACCGATGCCGAGGTCTCTGCGCTCTGGCACGATTTGGATGAGGCGACCAGCCTGTTTGTCGTTCTTCTCTTCCATCTCGTAAGCGATGCGACTGAGTATCTCGCCCGTCTTGTCGGTGGAGTGGTTGTTGACCACGATGACGTTAAACTTGAAGTTGGCTTTCTGGCTGAGGGCGCTCTTCACGGCATCGGCGATGGTCTTCTCTCGATTGAAGACTGGGATGATCACGGAAGCCTCGTACTCAAAGTCTTGCTCGTTGAAGTCGGGCAAGCGATAATAACTAGTATCTATCAGTGCTCCCACCTTCTCCAGGTGCTGGGTACAAGCACGCTCCATCTCTACCTGAACCTCACGGTTGCGAGGGTTTACGTAGTCGAACTGCTTCTCGCCACTCTTTCTCGTGTCGAGTTCATTCTCTGTATAAAGATATTCGTTGAGGTGGAAGATTTCACCCACACGGCTCAAGTAGAGGCGAAGGTCGTAGAGACCCGCATAGAGATAATCTACTCGATCGGTCTGGGCAGCATAGTCACGAAGGCATTGTGACTTGATGAGCCAGAGACTTCCAAAGTCGAAGTCGTCGCGGAGCGAACCTTCTTGGTAGTCGATGACGGGATGCTTTTCGAGTTTACCCACGGCAGAAGTGCCGTCTTGCGAAAGGCTCTCGTCCTTGACCATCGAATAATGGTCGCTGTAAATCATCACGGCTCCCGTGTCGTCGGCGGTGCGGAGAAAGCGTTCCAAGGCATAGAGTCCCCACTTGATAGGGGTGGTCTTGGTGCAGATGATGACGTAATCGGCATCTGTGTTCTCGGCGATGCTCGTGATGGTGTTGGAACTCTCTAGTCGGTCGATGACCACGAAGGTGCATCCGTCGGGTACTTGGTGCTGGGCGGCAAAGTCGCTACTTACCAAGAGATTGATATGTTGAACAGTCTTGTTGTCGTGAAGTTCTGTCAAGGCTTCTTGTGCCACCATAAGGTCTTCACAAGGCAAGAAAAGGTCTATTTTTTCTCTCATTTTAGCTCTGAATATTAAACATTTTAGCTTATTATATTAAAATATGTGGCAAAGATAACACTTTTTCGCCAAAAAAGCGTATCTTTGCAGTATGAATAACGAAAAAAAATATCTTTTGGGTCTTACCCTTGCTGAATTGAAGCAGGTGGCGAAGGACTTGGGAATGCCTGCTTTCACCGGTGGGCAGATTGCCAAGTGGCTCTATGTGCAGCATGTGAAGAGCATCGATGAGATGACCAATCTCTCGAAAGCCAACCGTGCCAAACTGGCTGCCGAATACGAAATAGGATGCGCAGGATATACCGATGCACAGCACTCTGTGGATGGTACCATCAAGTACCTCTTCCCAACTCGAAGCGGCAAGTTTGTGGAGACCGTCTATATTCCTGATAAGGACCGTGCCACCCTTTGCGTCTCCTCGCAGGTGGGATGCAAGATGAACTGTCTCTTCTGTCAGACGGGCAAGCAGGGATTTGAGGGGAGTTTGCCTGCGGGCGACATCCTCAACCAGATATACTCTCTGCCTGAGGTGGAGAACTTGACCAACATCGTGTTCATGGGACAGGGCGAGCCGATGGACAACCTCGACAATGTGCTTCGTGCCACGGAGATATTGACTGCCGATTATGGTTGGGCATGGAGTCCGAAGCGTATCACGGTCAGCTCGGTGGGCATCAAGAACAAGTTGAAACGATTCCTGGAGGAGAGTGAGTGCCATGTAGCCATCAGTCTCCATGACCCGATACCATCCGAGAGAGCGGAGTTGATGCCAGCCGAGAAGGGAATGGGCATCGAGCAGGTAGTGGAGTTGTTGCGCAACTATGACTTCTCTCACCAGCGTCGTCTCTCTTTCGAGTATATCGTCTTCAAGGGTGTGAACGACAGTATGCAGCATGCCAAGGCGATCATCAAGCTCTTGAAGGGGCTCGACTGCCGTATCAACCTCATCCGTTTCCACCAGATTCCAGACATCCCACTGCATGGGGTGGATGATGAGAAGATGGAGCAGTTCCGTGACTTCCTGACCTCTCATGGAGTTTTCACTACGATTCGTGCCAGCCGTGGACAAGACATCTATGCCGCTTGCGGATTGCTGAGTACCTCGAAGAAGATTGGGGAAATCAGACATATCGAAGAATCGTAAAAGTATGAACGATGGTTACACAAAAGGAAGAAAAAGAAAAAACTAAGACGAAAAGGACTGAAACAGGGAAGTACTTCTATGATTTGAGTAAGGCTACTTTCTCAATTACCGTACTGGGAGATGTTGCTTTGGCAATAAAAGATAACTGTTTCACTGATTCGCTGATTTATGGAATGGCAACAGGCTTACTAATGTCGAGTTTCTTGTTTTTTATTGGTTATAAAATTTTAAATAGATAAATTATGAATGCATTTGTCTTTACAATGTCGTTTGGCTGTGTTATTTCAGGACTGATATTGCTCTGGCTTTACACAAAGCCCGGAAAGAAGTGGTTGGAAAATATGTAACCCTTCTCCTAAGGACTTGGTTGAAAAATATGTAATAACGATGGTTAGAAGAATGCTTTTGGCTTTCAGCCTCCTTGTTACGGCTTGCCTTTTCTTCGCTAGCTGCTCACTGGGCGGCAAGCGAGGGGATAAGAAGAAACTGCCTGCTAGCATAGGACAGCCTTATGAGGTGTTGTTGGAGGGAGATACGTTGGATATCGTGAAGACGATGCTGACGGAAGACGTGGACATCCTGCCGCAACCTGAGCCGATGTGCAATGTTATCTCGGTGAAGCGAGGCAAGGTGAGTGGGAGCTATCTGTTGATGAGAACCCGAGTAGTGCTCTATATCGGTACAGAGAGTGCCTCCACCGATAAGGAGAAAGAAAACTCAGATGAGAGAAAGACTTTCTCCATCAAGGTAAGCCACGATGAGAATGCCACACCGCAAAACATCATCCGCATCCACGCAGCCTCCGTGCAGGAGCTAAGAGACAGCCTTCAGTCAAGGGCAAGACTGCTCCAAGGCGCCATCTACGATGTGGAGCAGAAGCACCTGTCTGCTGCGATCCAGCAAAACCCAGAGGAGCAGAAACTGGTGAAGCGACTCTTCGGCATCGACATCAAGATACCAGCCCAGCTAGATGCTAGCAAGGAGGCAAAGGACTTCCTCTGGCTATCCAACAATGCAGCCCGAGGAATGCAGAACCTCATCTTCCTGAGGGTAAATGCCCGATATGAGAAGAAAGCTATCGACAGCTTGCTGCGCAAAAATATGGTGGGGGAAATGGACGACATGTATATGCAGCTTAGCTACCCCAAGATGCTATATAACAACCTGACCCAGGGACTCTGGGAGATGAAGGGAGATGCCATGGGCGGACCCTACAGGATGGGGCGAGTGCCACTAGACGAGGACGTGATCTATATCATCGCCTTCGTATATGCCCCGGAAATGAAAAAGAGAAATCTCATGAAGCAGCTTGAAGCGGTGATGACAACTGCCAAGAGAGCCGCTGGCAACTAACATAGCGGGTCATTCTTTTTATCAATAAAGGAAGCCCGCACATTTAAATGATTTGCAAACAAAACTTTATTAAAAAACAAACAATGGACAATCAGAACGTAAGGGTGGCAATCACCCATGGCGATACCAATGGTATCGGATATGAACTCATCTTTAAGGCATTTGCAGAGCCAGAAATGTTGGAACTCTGTACACCTATTATATATGGTTCCCCTAAGGTGGCAGCTTACTATCGTAAGGCGATGAATCTGCCAGGACAGTTCTCTATCATCCAGAGAGCAGAGGATGCACAGGATGGAAGGATCAATCTCCTCGCTGCCGTAGAGGAAGAGGTGAAGGTAGATATGGGTATGCCTACACCAGAGTCTGGACAAGCAGCCGTAAAAGCTCTCGACCGTGCAATGACCGATTATCGCAATGGATTGTATGATGTCTTGGTGACCGCGCCTATCAACAATGGTAACGCTCAGATAGAAAACTATCCTTTCCAAGGTCATAAGAAATATATTGAGACTTGCCTCGGTGAGGGCAAGAAAGGCTTGTCTATCTTGGTGGGTGGTAACTTGCGTATCGCTTCCGTTACGGAGAAGACTCCATTGAAGGAGGTTGCCGCTGGCATCACTACAGATGCTATCGTAGAGAAGGTGACGCTGATGCAGCAAACCTTGAAGCGTGACTTTATGATTACCAATCCTCGTATCGCAGTACTTTCGCTCAATCCAAAGAGCAATGAGGATACCAGTTGTGGAATTGAGGAGCGTGAAGTCATCATCCCAGCCATCGATGCCTTGGCAGAAAAAGGTGTGCAGGCTTTCGGTCCATACGCATCAGATGAGTTCTTCGGACAAGGTTACTTTGCCGACTTTGATGGTGTCATGGCGATGTATCATGACCAAGCTACCACACCATTCCATTCTCTCTATACCGAGGATGGTGTGATCTATACGGCAGGTCTCCCAATCATCCGTACCACAGCCGATGTGACACCAAACTTTAGTATCGCAGGAACGGGTCATGCCGATGAGACATCTTTCCGTCATGCCATCTATCTCGCTATCGATGCATTCCGTCATCGCAACGACTATGATGAGGCTTCAGCGAATCCACTTCCTAAGCTTTATCATGAGAAACGTGATGAGAGTGAGAAAGTGCGCTTTTCTATCCCAAAGAAGCATTCAAATGCGCCTTTCAACCCAAATGCAGAGGTGAAAAGTTAAAAAAGTGACTATTTTATGCCATTTTTGCAGTTTATTCAAAAAAAATGCGTAATTTTGTCAGCTAAATGGACGTAAGTGAACTACAGAAGATAAAGCAAAGGTACAACATCGTTGGAAATAGCGATGGTTTGAACCATGCACTCGATGTCGCCTTGCAGGTGGCACCGACCGATCTTTCTGTGCTGATCATCGGTGAATCGGGTGTCGGAAAAGAGATCATTCCACGTGTCATCCATGACAATTCTCCTCGCCGTCGAGAGAAATATTTCGCCATCAACTGCGGTAGTATTCCTGAGGGTACTATAGACAGTGAACTTTTTGGTCATGAGAAGGGTTCCTTCACAGGTGCCATCGGCGAGAGTGAGGGTTATTTCGGTATCGCCAACAAGGGTACCATCTTCTTGGATGAAGTGGGTGAGTTGCCTATTCAGACTCAGGCTCGACTGCTTCGTGTGTTGGAGACAGGCGAATATATCAGGGTAGGCGGACAGGAAGTGAGAAAGACAGATGTGAGAATCGTTGCTGCCACTAACGTCAATATGCGCAAGGCAGTAAGCGAGGGACGTTTCCGTGAGGACTTATATTATCGTCTGAACACCATTCCTATCCAGATGCCACCTTTGAGAGAGAGAGGCAATGACATACTTTTGTTGTTCCGTCTCTTCGCCATGCAGATGGCAGAGAAGTATCGCTTGCCAAAGATTTCTCTGAGTGATGACGCCAAGGTTATCATGCTGAAATATAAGTGGCCGGGAAATGTGAGACAACTCAAGAATATCACCGAACAGATGTCTGTACTCAGTGAACAAAGAGAAATCTCTGCCGATGTGCTGCTTAAGTATATACCGCAAGATGAGGAATCTACCCAATTGGCGACGATTCCTAGTCAGTCGGGCGGCAATCATAGTTATGAGAGCGAGAGGGAGTTGCTCTACAAAATACTCTATGAGTTGAGAGGCAACGTGAGTGACCTGAGAAGGGATGTGACTTCCTTGAGGAAGCAACTCGATGAGGCACGACAGTTGAGTGGTGCAAGTGGTTTCTCCGCTCCGCAATCCATCTCATCCATTGAGCCGAATTATCCTACCACTATGCGCCCTGCCCAGGTGATTCATCCGCATGAGGCAGAGGATGCTGTGGCTGAGGAAATCAATGAGCCGGAGACACTCAACTTGAACGACATCGGACGACAGATGATTGAGAAAGCCTTGGAGCGTAACAATGGTAATCGCAAGAAGGCGGCACAAGAGTTGGGTATATCCGACAGAACGCTCTATCGCCGTATCAAGCAATATGGACTCGGCAACAATGATGAGGATTCGGAAGAAGATAACGAGAAAAAGTAAGAATGAAGCTATGAAGCGTTTTCGCAAACATATATATATAATAGGTGTCATCTTGATGATGGGCATTTTGGCAGCTTGCTCCGTGAGCTATAAGTTCAACGGTGCAAGTATCGACTATACGAAGACCAAGACCATTCAGATAGCCGAGTTCCCTATCAGAAGCTCGTATGTATGGGGTCCGATGGGTCCGATGTTCAACAATGCCTTGAAGGATGAGTTTGCCAACCATACTCGTTTGCAACAGGTGAAACGCAACGGCGACCTAAAGATTGAGGGTGAGATAACCCAGTACAGCCAGCGCAACAAGAGTGTGTCGAGTGAGGGATATTCAGCGCAGACAGAGCTCTCCATCACGGTCAATGTGAGATTCACCAACAATGTAAACCATACCGAGGACTTTGAACGCCTATTTACTTCCTCCAAGAGTTACGAGACCACTCAGAGCTTAGCCTCTGTGCAAGAAGAACTCGTCAACCAGATGGTAAAAGACTTGGTGGAGCAGATATTCAACGCCACAGTTGCCAACTGGTAATGGGGTAGATAATAAATGATAAATTATAAATAATAAATATTCGTTTGTGGAACTATTAAGATTGATACAACATCCAGAGGAGATGAATAAAGAAACCCTTTATGACCTCCGAGAGCTGCTAGCACTCTATCCGTACTATCAGACGGCTCGCCTATTGATGTTGCAGAATCTATACTTGCTCCACGATGCCAGCTTTGATGAGGAATTGCGTAGGGCAGCCATTTACATCACTGACAGGAAGGTTATCTTCCAAATGGTGGAGGCAGCTCATTACCAACTCAAAAAGATGGAGAAACCAGTCGAAAAGAAGGATGATAATGCCGATCGTACTTCCGACTTGATAGACAACTTCTTGGAATCAATTCCTGCTGATGAGGAAGAAGAGAAAAAGAAGAAAGAGAAGAGGAAGCCAACACCTGCAGATGCAGCTGTTGACTATGTGGCTTATCTCTTGGAGACGGAAGGCGAGGAAGAAGAAGAGAAACCTTCCCGTACTATCTCACTGATTGATGACTTCATGGAAGATGGAGGATTCAAGTTGCCGAAGATAGACTCTGCTGCCGATTACCAACCAGAGTTCAAGCCTCAGATAGAGGAAGAGAAGGATGATCAGACAGAGAATGGCGGCGTCTTTACGGAGACCTTGGCGAGAATCTACATCAAGCAAGGCAAATATGAGCGTGCGCTCGACATCATTAGTCGTCTTCATGCCAAGCATCCTGGCAAGAGTGCCTACTATGGCGACCAGATGCGCTTCTTGGAGAAACTGATCAGAAACAGCAAGAAATAGAGAAAAATAATAATAAATAAAACTAGTTTTAAAAATGTACACATTATTTGTAGTATTAATCGTCTTGATAGCATTGTTGATGATTTTCATCGTGCTCATCCAGGAATCAAAGGGAGGTGGTCTTGCATCTAACTTCTCTTCATCTAACGCCATCATGGGTGTTCGTAAGACCACCGATGTTGTCGAGAAATTAACATGGGGCCTTGCTGCAGCAATGGTCATCATCAGTGTAGCTTGCGCTTACGTAGCTCCTACAGCAGTAGGCGAAAGCAGTGTTATGGAGAATTCTGCTACAACAGAGCAGACTGCTCTTCCTGCTATGCCAGGTGCTAGCAATGCAGCTGGTGCTCAGAAAGCTCCTGCAACTCAGGGCGCAGATGCTCAGAAGGCAGCTCCTGCTGCGCCAAAGGCACCAGCTTCTCCAGCTAAGTAATTGAAGAAACTACGAACCATTTTTATAAAAGGTTTGTACATAGGTTATGGCTATTTCTCGCGAGAGAAGTAGCCATTTTTCTTGATTTTTGGATAAAATGCGCTTCTTTTTGAAAAAAAATCGAAGAAAAATTTGGTGGAATCAAAAAATATTGCTACCTTTGCACTCGCTTAAAAGAAATAACGATTAAGCTAGCTAACATGGTGGACGTAGTTCAGTTGGTTAGAGCGTCAGATTGTGGTTCTGAATGTCGTGGGTTCGAGTCCCACCTTCCACCCATAAAAAATCCTGCAAGTCTTTTGACTCGCAGGATTTTTTTGTTTCTGTTATCTTTATCTTATTTCAGTCCATCGGTATCACTGGTTGTTTTCAATCCATTGCTCTTGCTTCTTTCTTGAATGTTGACATTCTTGACGAGGGTGTTCTCTATGAGTTTGCTATCGAATGCCATCTTCTTGTCTGTGCAAGTGATGTTCTCGAAGGTGAAATCTCTTAGGCGATACTTATCGCTTGTGCCTACATCGAAGAAGTTGTCGCAATTCATGCTGATGTTCTTGATGGAGATGTTGTTGCATTGACTGAGTGGCATATCCTTGCGATCACCAGGCTTGAAGAACTGTGTCCAAGGACGGATGACGAGGAAACTGCCGGTGTTGCCTGTGATGTTATCAACAGTGACATACTCGTAATGCTGAGGGGTGTCAGGGCGCATCTTGAGCCAAAGTACTCGTTGAGCGTTGCCCACCTTGATATTTCTCAGTACGATGTTGCGGTCGTTCACGCTCTCGCTGCCAAGGGTGAGGCAACCATGAACTCTACCATAGTTGCAGTTTTGAATCAGTACATTATATACAGGACCATTCTCTGGGGCTTGGTCAGCCCAAGTGCCCTTGCCACCCTTGATGGCGATGGCATCATCATTGACGTGCATATTGCAACCATCTACCAACACATCATGGCATACATCAATATCGATGGCATCGCTGCTAGGGGCTTTTACTCCTTCTGTCGGTGCGAAGATGGTACAATCCAAGAAACGGACGTGGTCGCAGCGGTAGATATGATTGGTCCAGAATGGGCTGTTTTGGATATGAGCATCTTGGATTGTCACGTTGCTGGAATTGGAAATGTAGATGAGGCGAGGGCGCTGTGCATCCTTATTGGTGCATTGGCGATTCCAGGTGCGGCGAATCCAAAATTCTTCCCAATAGTGATAACCATTGCCATCGATGATACCAGGACCAGCAATCGTAAAGCCATCGCAATGGTCTGCATTGATGAAGGCAGAGAAGTATTTGCATGTCTCGCCCTCGATACGAGTCTCGATGACAGGGAAGTGGGCGATACGGTCGCTCCCCTTTAGCTTGCCGCCTTCCACCACGTAGAGGTGGGTTTTAGGACGGAAGAAGAGTGCGCCGCTCTGGTAGGTTCCGGCAGGGATGACGATGACGCCACCACCGTTGTTGGCGGCTTGGTCGATGACGGCTTGGATAGCTTTTGTCTGAATGAGGTTGCTGTCGTTTTTCACGCCATAATCCGTGATGACATACTTCTTTCCGAGCGTGTCAACATTCACCTTTTGGGCGTTGCAGAACCAAGCATCCATCTTAGTGCCATCGGGCCAAAGTTCAGTTTGGGCCTTCTTGACTTTCTTTTGTTTCTTTGCGGCTTCAGAGCTTGCTGGCATCAGAGCCAGCAAGCATGCCATCAGAAAAATATATTTTCTCATGATTCGTTTTGTTTCTTGATGAAGGGATAATTACTTTCTAGTTCTTTTCTTTGCGGCGACCTTCTTTGCAGCAACTTTTGGGGTTGTAGCTGTGAGGGTCGCATTTTGAAGTTTATAATACTCAGCAGCTCCTAGCAAGAGACATCCTGTACCATAGTCCTCGAAGTCTGGGACGGAAGTGAAGGTGACAGGCTGACCAGCTGCAGGGTCTTTGCCTGTACCTTGGTTATAACCGATAAAGCCATCCTCATGGACGGAGGCTGCCAAGGCTTTCCAGGCTTTGTTCATCGCTTTTTGATACTTTGCTTGTGGCAGGATGCCTTGGCGTACGCCCCATGCCATGCCATAGAGGAAGAGACCGGTACCTGTCATCTCTGGACCACCGTAGTTGGCTGGGCAGAGAAGACTGACGTTCCAATATCCATCTTCACGTTGACATTTCAAGAAGGCTTGACTCATAGCGATGAAGTCTTTCTTGAGGAAAGCATAGTACTTGTCGTTTTTAGGCAGGGTTTCCATGACACGTACCAAGGCGGCATATACCCAACCGTTTCCACGGCTCCAGTAGCAGTTGCTGCCATCTTTCTCCTTGTAAGGTGGTACGTAGTCCTTGTCACGCCACCACAGACCTTCTTCTTTATTGAAAAGACCGCCTGCAAGTGTGTCACGGCTCCACTTATAGGAGTTCATGGCATAGTCGAGATACTTGCGTTCGCCTGTGAGTTTGGCGTATTTGGCATAGACAGGCATTGCCATTTGGATGGCATCGATCCATGTCCAGTAAGACACTCTATTGGTGCTCATCTGATGGTCAAGATTGGCTTTTACTTGGCTCAAGTCCTTCTTGCCACCTGTTTGTACATAACGGTCGATGTAGGTTTGCTGACAGCATTGGTTGTCGGCATCGGTATCGTTCACACTGTGGCGAGCTGTCCATTTGTGATAGTCAGCCCATCGGTCGGTGTAGTCGAGGTAACGTTGTTGTGGGTCAATCTCATAGAGTGCCATCAAGCCCTCGTAATATACGGCACGAGTCCAGAGGTTGCTGGTACGTACTTTCTTCACATAGGTGTCGATGGTCGGATCGCTGTACTTCGTCATAAAGTAGTTGTTGGTGCGATGTGCCACCTCCAAGATTTCGTTTTGCAATGCGTTTTGGGCAGACAGGCTAGTCAAGCCGCAAACCGCGCATAAGGCTGAAAGAATTAGTTTCTTCATGTTGCTTTTTGGTATGTTATGGTTATACATTGTTTGATGATTGTCTATTGGAATCAGAGAACGATTGTTCGTTCGATTCTGATGATGCTCGTCGATAGGGGAGAATCATGGGCGAACCAACTTAACGTAACTGTTGAGACCGCTAGGCACAGGCTCCCAGTTCTCATAGGTGGTTTTCTTGTAGTTGATGTCAACCACGTTGATTTCTTTCATCTTGCGCCATTTCACTCCCTGTCTATCCAGTTCGGCGATATGGTTGGCAGGTAGGTTGGTCACCTCGATGCGGAGGGTATTCTTGCCTTTCACGAGTGCGTCCTTGCAGTCGAGAATATAAGGTACAGCCCATGCGCAGCCGATGTATTTGCCGTTGATATAGACTCTGGCGCTCTCACGAACATCTCCCAAGTCGATGCTCCAAGGAGCCTTAGCTTCCTCTTTCGATAGTTTGAAGGTGGTCTCGTAAACGCCCGTTCCCATTGTCACCTTGGTCTTGTCGTTGAGTCCTTCCCAAGTCTTCAGACCTTGCAATTGGAATTTCTGTTCCACCTGCGGTTGTTCCTCGGTGAAGGAGAGAGCCCACTTATTGGTAGTGAGGTCGATTTCTTGTTTCCCTTCCATTGTGGAGCCTTGGTTCTTGTTGTAAGACTGAGTCTCCTTGATATGGGAGAGGATGTCGCTGCTGATGCTCCAACTGTCGATAGGTTTGTTGGAGGTGATAAGGATGCGACTCTCGCCACTCTTCAATAGTACTCGAACTCCCTTGCTGTCGATATGGGCAGCTTGATATTCGTCAGTCATAGGATTGTACCAGATGCCTTGTTTCTCACCTGTTGCAAGGTTTACGCTAGAGTCGATGTCTTGTGGTGAGAGGTTGGCGATGAAGTAGTGGTGTCCTATCGGATTGCTGCGTCTGATCATCTTCAATCCCAACTGCTTCTTCATCAGTTCGGGTTGTGCCGCTTCAGCCATCGCCTTCGTGTTGTCGCCCTTGATAATCTTGGCACCTTGCGCCTTCAGGTCAGAGAGGTGCTCGATGACATCCTTTGGCATGATGTTGTTGCCTGGGATGATGATACCCTTGTAGCGAGTACCGGCGGCAGTCTCGATCATACCATTCTTGAAACGGCATGTGCGAAGGTATTTGTCGCTGATGTAATCACAATCGAATCCTGCCTTGTCGATGTCGAGGATGACCTTGATGAACTCAGGTGCCTTCTTCGACATACTGTGGATGTCGAACTGCATCAACCAGTTCTTGGTGTCGTTGCGCCACATGTCTCTCACAGGCAGATATACCAAGAAGTCGTTGTCGGGCTGTCCCCATTGCAGGTAGGTTTGGCTGCGAGTGATGTACTTCATCAGTTCAGGTGCGTCACGCCAAATGCTGTTGGTAGGACTCATGTCGATAGAGGCATAGAACTTCCAACCTGGCCATGGATCGTTCTTCGGTGAGTAGGCGGTGCCATGGAAGAACATGTGGTTGACACCAGCGCAGAACATCAAGTCCATGTCTGGCTTCATCTGGCTCAGGGAGGTTCTGAAGTGCTCGGTGAGCCAAGTGAAGGTCTCGCTCGATGTATATTTCTTGCCAGTGATGTGTGCGGCAGAAGGAGCATATTTCAACATACTGAGGTCGCTGAAGTTAGGACGAGTCTTGCCTGGGTCTTTTCGCAACCCCTTAATGCCGAAGTCGGTGAGACCGAATCCCTCAATCTCAGGGATGTCAACGGCAGCATAGCAGTCGATGAGGTTGGCAGGAGAACCATGTGCTTGGTTGCGAGTGATGGCACCACGCTCATGCGCCCATTTCGTCCATTGTTCCGTGAAGTTGTGCAACAGCATATCGCCGAGAGTCTCACGGTAGTCGCTTACCACCTCTGCATCTCCAGCCAAGAACTCTGGGAATTTGTCTTGCAACTGATAGCCGTGCATCTTCTCAAACTCGGTTAGCAGGGTAGGAGTCCAGTTGGCACCATACACCTCATAACTGTCGTTGAAGAAAGTATGAGGATAGGGTGTCTTGGATGCCACGAAGGCACTGTCGATATGGGCGAGATAGTGAGCCACGGCAGTGGAGTCGAAATGGTCGATGACATATCCCTCTCCTCCAGGGGCGGCACGCTTCACTTTCTGTCGGGTACGACTTTCGTATAGGGCGATGACACGTTTCTTTCTCTTGTCACCCTCCACAGGATAAGCCTTGATCAGCTTCAGCTTGGCGAAGGCACGTTCCTTGGCAGGCACTTGGAAGTCGATGTCCATCAGTTTCTGCTTGACATCCACAATGGTATCCACGAATATAGCCTTGCAGGCAGCTTCGTTGATAGGCACCCACGGACCGCCGAATGGCCATCCCGTGCCCGTAGCCATGTCAGTCTCTATGCCTACTTGTTGGTTTTCCTTTTCCACGAACTGTAGCATATCCATCCATTTTGGGGAAAGGTAGGGAATATCATTCTTGTCATTGCCTTGCACGCCATAGAGAGGAGTGATTTCAACGGCACCGATGCCAGCCTTGGCATATTCGTCAAGATTCCACTTGAGGTTTCCCTTATCCACTGCAGATCCCATCCACCACCATCTCACTCCCGGCTTTGATTCCTGGTTAGGGTTAGGTAGCATCTGAGCATAACTGGCAGATGTCGCCATCCATGCGAAGGCGAAAGAAAATCCCATGATTTTTGTCTTTTGTAGTTTGTTCATTTATGCTGGTTTTAAGTTGACTATATATAATAATGTAATTGCACGGGCAAAGATAGGTAAAAAGTTTGATATGTTCAAACTAAGATTTACAAAAAAGCCTAATAGTACAAAAATGAGGGTTGATTTGTCAAAAAATAGGGAATGGCATAGGATATATTGACTAACTTTGCAAGCGAAATCAAAACAAACTAAAAACAAAAAAAATCATGAGTAGCATATTGGAAGGTCGTCCTGCCTTGAAGAAGGAGGTCGATAAGATTGCTGAGGTAGCAGGTTATCTCTGGCAGAATGGATGGGCAGAGCGTAATGGCGGCAACATCACCGTCAACATCACCGATTTGGTGGATGATGAAATCAAGTCTTTGCCAGCTATCAGCGAGGTGAAGCAGATTGGTACAGCATTGCCAGCATTGAAAGGTTGCTATTTCTTCTGCAAGGGTACTGGCAAGAGAATGCGTGATTTGGCTCGTTGGCCTATGGACAATGGTTCCATCATTCGCATCTTGGATGATTGCGCTAGCTATGTCATCATCGCCGACAATCCTGTGATGCCAACCTCCGAGCTTCCTAGTCACTTGAGTGTTCATGCTCGTCTCATCGAGAAGGGTTCCAACTATAAGGCAACTGTTCATACTCATCCTATCGAGTTGATTGCTATGAGCCACAACAAGAAGTTCATGGGCAAGGATGTGCTCAGCAATCTCCTTTGGAGTATGATTCCAGAGACCAAGGCTTTCTGTCCACTCGGTTTGGGTATCGTCCCTTATCAGTTGCCAGGCAGCTTGAAGTTGGCTGAGGAAACTTTGAAGGAATTGGAAGATTATGATGTCGTGATGTGGGAGAAACATGGTGTCTTTGCCAAGGGCTTGGACGTGATGGATGCTTTCGACCAGATTGATGTTCTCTCCAAGAGTGCCAAGATCTATATTGACTCCAAGTGCATGGGATTTGAGCCTGATGGTATGAGTCAAGAGGAAATGGCTGAGATGACAAAGGCTTTTAATTTACCAAGATAAAGAAATAGGTTGCATACGTTTTAGATTCAGTAGAATTTTGTTATATTTAAGTTAAGTAGTTTAGTAGATTTAAGTAAAGAATTTAGGTTTTAGAGTAAAGAATAAGCCCCCGGACATTGTGAAATGCTCGGGGGCTTACTTTATATGTATGTTTGCTGTTTATCCCAAACATACGTTTCTTTCTAGTCCATGTGGAAGAGTTCTTCCAGTGGGATGGTGACAGGGGAGTTGTCGGGATTTACCTCCATGATGTCTGCCATCATGTCCCACCATTTCTGGGTGATTGGGTCCACATTGGTGGTGTCCTGGCTGTTGGTGTCGCTGTCACATTTCTGAACGGCGAAGAGGAGGTTGGTCTCCTTGTCCCAGAAAATGCTGTAGTCGCTCACTCCCTGTTCCTTGATCATTTGTTTCAACTCAGGCCAAATCGCAGCGTGGCGCTTGGCGTATTCTTTCTCGCATCCCTTCTTGAGATACATCTTAAATGCAAATCTTTTCATTGTCTTAGGTTGTTAAATCAACTGTGGTAGGAAACTTGAGATAATCAAGACGACGATGCCTACGATGAGCACGGAGATGGTCTTCTGCGAACAGCCTTTCCATTCTTTCAGGATGATGCCCCAAACATTGGAGAATACCACGTTGAGTGCCATCAAGATGCAGAAGGAGAGCGTCAGGAGGGTAGGCGACTCCGTGAGGAATCCCTTGCCGAGTGACAAACCGAAGAACTGGCTGTACCACAAGGCTCCTGCCAAGGCGCAGAACACGAGGTTGTTGCCCCATACTTCATTCTTCTGGTAGTCGCCCCAAGTGTGATTCTTGCTGTTCTGGTAGAAACAGTAGATGGCATTGGTGACGAAACCGCCCAATGTCACCAAGAAGGTGGCTGGTAAGGTTTTGTACATGTCAGGAGTGAGCGAACCGAAGTTGATGTCAGCTCCGAAGGCAAGACCTACGTTGAAGCAACCGCTCATGAAACCAGCCAACAGTGCGATGGCGAGACCCTTAGGGAAGTTGAAGTCCTTGACTGCCGCCTTTTTCTCTTCTTCAGAGAGAGAAGCAGCCTTCATGCTGCCAGCCACACCGATGATGGCGATGCCCACCAAGGTAACGACCACGCCGAGGATAACGCTGAAAGTCAAAGCTGCCAAAGCGTTCATCTCAGGGAAGAAGATGTTGAGCAAGACAGGACCCATGATGGTGCCCAAGCCAGCGCAGGTTCCCAAGGCAATGCTCTGTCCGAGGGCTACACCGAGGTAGCGCATGGAGAGACCGAAGGTCAATCCGCCCACGCCCCATAGCACACCGAAGAGCATGGTCATTGCCACATTGAATCCGTATCCATCAAATAGTTCGAAGAAACTGTGTCCTTCCGGTACTGCCAACAAGGCACCGAAGAATGGCAAGATGAGCCAAGCGAAGACACCTTGTATGATCCAGTAGGATTCCCAGCTCCAATCCTTGATCTTGTTGATGGGAACATAGCAGCTGGACTGGCAAAATGCTCCAACTGCTATGATGATTAATCCGATGATGATGTCCATAGGCTTAGTTTCTCTTTGAGAGGACCTCAGCCTCATATTTCTCTACGTCTGCGATATACTCCTCGCCTACAGGGATGTTGTTCTTCAGGTTGAAGTAGTCATAGACAGCGCCCATAGGCAATGTCTTAGCTTCCTCAAGAAGGGCGAGACGCTCGAAGAGCTTGCCTTCGTCCTCGTACTTGCGAAGAATATCGAGTGGCTCCAAGAATGCCTGCAACAATGACTTCTGGGCTGCACGTACACCTACGATGTAAGCACCGATACGGTTGATGGAAGCATCGAAGTAGTCGAGACCGATGTGAGCACGGTCGAGTGCATTGGCACGAACCAACTCAGAGAAGAGGTTGCGAGTATTGTCGTCGAAGAGTGTTACGTGGTCTGAATCCCAGTGCATAGGGCGAGATACGTGGAGCATCAACTCTGGTACGTAGAGCAAGAGTGCTGATACAGCGTCAGAAACGTTCTCTGTTGGCTCGTAGTGACCGGTATCGAGTGTGTAGATGACATTGTTCTTGGCACAATAGCCTGTATAGAAGTAGTTGGAACCTACTGTGTAAGCCTCCAAGCCGATACCGAAGAGCTTTGCCTCCAAGCAAGACTTCATGTTTGGCAATTCCTCTGCCAATATCTCGTCCAAGCTATCCTTCAAGATCTGACGATAGCGAGCCTTTTCTACAGTGATGTCCTTAGAACCATCATGTACCCAAATGTTCATGATACATGGGTCGTTCTGATACTTACCCATGGCATCTGCGATACGACGACAACGCTTGGTATGCTCAATCCAGAAATCACGGATTTCCTTGTCTGGGTTTGCCAATGTGAGGTTGCCACTCTTAGGGTGAGAGAAAGAGGTGGAGTTGAAGTCGAGCTTCAAGTCATGCTCCTTAGCCCACTGCATCCAACCTTGGAAGTGCTCTACGCCAACTTGGTCACGATCTACAAACTTGCCGCCGAACTCACCGTAGGTCTCGTGGAGATTCAAACGATAGGTACCAGCCAAGAGAGACTTCACTTTCTCGATGTCTTGGCGCAACTCGTCGATGTTGCGTGCCTTGCCAGGATAGTTGCCTGTTGTCTGGATACCACCAGAGGCAGCTACGTTGCGCTCGAAGCCTACTACGTCGTCAGCCTGCCAGCAGTGCAAGGAGATAGGAGTCTTCTCCAAGGTCTCGATGGCCTTATCTGTGTCCACACCAAGAGCGGCATAGCGCTCCTTAGCAATCTCGTAATTCTTTGTGATTAAATCTGCGTTCATTGTTTTTAAGTTTTATGTTGTTATTGTTTATTTTGTTTTTATGTTTGTTATTGTTTATTTTGTGATTTCCAAGAAATGCTCGTAAGCCTTGTCCCACGCTTCCTTGTCTTGTGGCTCGAAACGCTTCAGCTCCAGTGAGTTAGCAATGAACTGTCGCATCTCCCAGATGTCCTTGACAGCGCCTGAAGCCTTGGCTTGCAGCATGATGTTACCGATGGCGGTGCCTTCCTGAGGACCAGCCAGTACGGTGACGCCGCAACTGTTGGCTGTGAATTGATTGAGGTAAGCATTGAGCGAACCGCCGCCGATGATATGCAGTACGTGGATGTCGAAGTTGGCAAACTCCTTGAGCCATGTGAAGATCTGGCGATAGCGAAGAGCTAGGCTCTCGAAGATGCAACGGCAAATCTCACCGTATGTCTTCGGTACATACTGACCTGTCTTCTCACAGTAGCCTTGGATGGCATCTACCATTGAGGAAGGATTGGCGAAGACGGCATCGTCTGGGTTGATGATGCTCTGGAAGGCAGGCTGCTTCATCGCCTCTGCTATCAGGGCGGAGTGGGAGAGTGCCTCCATGTCACTGTTGTTGGCTGCGGCGGCATCTTTCCATTCCTTGCGGCAACGCTCGTAAATCCACATACCACAGATGTTCTTGAGGAATCGGGTCGTACCGTCGATACCTCCCTCGTTGGTGAAGTTGAGGTCGAAACTTCTGTCGTTGATGATGGCTTCCTTCGTCTCGATGCCCATCAGGCTCCATGTGCCAGAGCTAAGGTAAGCGAACTCCTCGTTCTTGGCTGGTACGGCTGCTACGGCACTGGCGGTGTCGTGACCTGCTACGGCTATTACTGGGATGGCTGTCAGTCCTGTCATCTTCTGTACCTCTTCGGTCAGTGTGCCGATGATGGTGGCAGGGGAGGTCATCTCGCCAAACTGAGAGCGTTTCAGTCCTAGACTTTCCACGAGTTCTACGTCCAAGTCCTTGGTCATCGGGTTGAGTATCTGTGAGGTGGAGGCTACTGTGTATTCGCAGATAGCCTTGCCAGTGAGCATATAGCTCAAGGCATCAGGGATAAACAATACCTTGTCAGCGTTTTCCAAGGCTACGTTGCCAGCCTTGCGCATGGCGTAGATTTGGAAAAGTGAGTTGAAGTTCATGAATTGGATACCTGTCTTCTCATAGACTTTCTCCTTGCTCACCTTCTCGTCGAAGTATTTTTCCATCATGCCGAAGGTGTGAGGGTCGCGATATGCCATCGGGTTGCGAAGGATAGCTCCGTCCTTGCCCACATATACGAAGTCGCATCCCCAAGTGTCGATGCCGATACTTTGGATAGGGATGTTGCGCTGTGCAACGAGTTTCAAACCCTTGATGATTTCGTAGTAGAGAGCATAGATGTCCCAATAGAAGTGACCACCTGTCTCGATGAGGTTGTTGTCGAAACGTGTCAACTCCTCCAGGTCAAACTTTCCATCCGACAGACTGCCGATGATGGTTCGTCCACTCGTAGCTCCCAAGTCAACTGCGAAGAAATATTTTTTTTGTTCCATTATAATAATGTAGGTTTTAAGTTGTTACATTTTTCGCTTGCAAAATTAGGGCGAAATACTGATAGGCGACAAGAGATTTTGATTTTCGTGCATTAATATTTGTCAATTGTTTTTGAGTGGAAATGGAAGAAAGTAGGGAGTGGGGAGTACAAAAACACCCATACAGTCCCGCGGCTGTATGGGTGGATGTTATCGTGTCATGGTTCTGAAATCGGATGGTTTCATACCTGTCTGACTCTTGAACTTGGAGGAGAAATAGTCGGGCGACTCGAAGTTGAGGCGATAGGCTATTTCCTTGATGCTTTCTTCTGTGGTGGAGAGAAGCTCCTTGGCTCTTTGCAGTTTTAGGTTCTGCTGATAGAGGGCAGGGGCAAATCCCGTGTGCTCCTTGAATAGCTTTCTGAAAGAGGAGTAGCTCATGCCGAGTTCCACTGCTAGTTCTTGTATGGTCAGATTCTCTTCCAGCGATTCACGGATGCGAAGTCTAGCCTTGTTGATGATATCGACATGCTTGGTGTCCTTGTTCAGTTCGATGTTTCTTTCCAGGGAGTACATGAGTCCGATGAGGTGGTTGACGATACCAGCCAGGCTCTGTTGCGAGAAGGCAGCCTCCTCGATGGCGGTGCGATATGCCTCTTCGTATAGGTTGATGATCTCATTACTGAATCCCACGTGGTAGATAGGTTTCTCGACAGAGAGAAAACCATGTTTTACCCTGTCGTCAATGTTCTTGCCCTTGAAGCCAATCCAAAAGCTTTTCCATCCTTTCTCACGGTTGGGATGGTAGGTATGCCATTCGCCAGGAAAGAGCATGAAGATGTCGCCAGCCTTGATGGTCGTCTCCGGACAATGCTCAGATTGGAAGACACCTTCGCCTTCCGCCTGGTAGAGCAGTTGGTATTCATCCAGCGTCCTACCTTTCTTGATGTCGAAGTAATATCCATCGGCATGTCCCTTGGTAGGGTAGTCTTCACCTGGCTCGATATTTTCTTTCCCCACAGTGCTGACGGTGAGACCCCATTGGGCATCCCTGTCTGTAGCTAGGAGGTATTTACTTGTTTGCATTGCTTATATATAAAATGTTCATGAATGTTATTTGTAGTATTTCTGATGTTGTCGGCAAAGTTAATAAAAAAATGTGGTACTCCATCATGTTTAGTGTGAAAAAGCCTAAAATGTCGGGAGATGCTTGGAAATGCATTGGGAGGTGTTCGAAAATCCATTGGGGGGCTTTTGGAAAAACCTCGGGAGGCTTTTGGAAAAACCTCGGGAGGATTTTTGAAAAACCTCGGGACTTTTTTATTTTCGCATACTGTACGAAAATATAAATAAATGGACGATTTTCTATTGTTGAATCCCCTTTGAAACGTAGCGTTCTAGACATAATATCAAAAAAAAAAGGTGAAAAGCCAAAAATTAAAGTGTAAAAATACCCTAATTACCTACTTTTGCAGCCGAAATGTTTGAAAGAATGTTATATTCATAAAACCTATAGTTTACCTAATTGATATAATCTTGCATTATGTTTTCATAGGAAACCGAGTTGAACGAATAAACCTAAAAATAAATATGAGCAAACAAATCAAAATGATTAAGAAGTCTGTATTGCCATTTGCGTTGGTATGCTCAGCTTTGGTGATGTCTCCTTGTATGGGGGGGCAAATCTATGCTGATGTACTCAATGTTCAGCAAACGAAGGCAGTCAAGGGTACGGTAGTCGATGAGACTGGCGAGCCTGTAATCGGTGCAACCGTATTAGTCGTTGGTGGAGGTGCTGCTCAAGGTACTGTCACTGATATGGACGGTAACTTCAGCATCCACGTCAAGCCAGGTGCAAAACTCAAGATAACCTATATTGGTTATGATGAGACCGTCATTGCAGCCAAAGAAGGCATGAAGGTTCAATTGAAGACTTCAGGTGCCGTCTCTTTGAACGCCGTGGAAGTTGTCGCTTATGGCGTGCAGAAGAAAGTAACTGTTACAGGTGCCTTGTCGTCAGTAAAGAGCGAGGATTTGGTTCGTACACCAGTGTCTTCTGTCAACAATATCTTGGCTGGTCAACTTTCAGGTGTGACAACCGTACAGTATTCTGGTGAGCCTGGTTCTGATGCAGCTTCAATCTTCGTGCGTGGTAAGGGTACATTCGGTAACTCCAATCCATTGATTCAGGTCGATGGAGTAGAGCGTGATATGTATGATATCGACCCTAATGAAATTGAGAGTATCACCGTTTTGAAGGATGCTTCTGCTACAGCTGTATTTGGTGTGCGTGGTGCTAATGGTGTAGTCCTCATTACAACCAAGAGAGGTCAGGAGGGTAAGGCAAAGATTTCTGTCTCAACTTCTTTCTCAGCTTTGACTCCTTCTAGAATGGTTGAGCAGACTTCTTCTTATGAGTATGCAAATTTTTATAATCAGATGTGTGAGAATGATGGCGTAGGTCATGTGTTCTCAGATGCTGTCATTAAGAAATTTCAAGATGGTTCTGATCCATATCGTTTTCCAAGTACCAATTGGGTAGATTATGTAATGAAGGATGTTACTCTTCAGACGCAACATAATGTAAGTATCTCTGGTGGTACGAAATCTGTACGTTATTTCATTAGTGCAGGTATGTTTACTCAAGGTGGCTTGTTCAAGCAGTTTGACCAAGCTTATACCAATGATTATAGTTATAATCGTTTTAACTATCGTTCTAACTTGGATATCGACTTGACAAAGACAACTACTTTGAGTGTCAATTTGTCTGGTGTGGTTGATGAGGCAAAGAAACCTTATACAGGTCAAGGTTCTTCTGGTCTTATCAAACAGATATATTATGCTACGCCTTTCTCAAGCCCTGGCTTTATAGATGGTCAGCTAATCGCTGGCTCTGCTTTGAAGACAGATAATGCTGATGGTAACGTTTTGCCTTTTATTGGTGGAACAGGTATGGGCTACTATGGTTCTGGCTTCATGAATACCAATAACAATAAGTTGAGCATGGACCTCCAGTTGAACCAGAAGTTGGACTTTTTGACAAAGGGATTGTCTTGGAGAATCAAGGGATCTTACAACAGTAACTTTACTGTATATAAAAGAGGTAGCGCAACTGTTGCTTCTTATACTCCTGTATGGCAGGGCGTTGATGAAGAAACCCAGAAAGATATCTTCGCATTCAGAAAGAACAACGATACTACAACTCCGGCTTATTCTGAGGCTCGTGGCAAAGGCCGTAACTGGTACTTTGAAACTGCGTTCAATTACAACAGAACCTTCGGCTTGCATACTGTAGGTGGATTGTTGCTTTACAACCAGAGTAAGACTTACTATCCAAGTGAGTATTCTGATATTCCTTCTGGATATGTAGGCTTGGTTGGGCGTGTTACTTACGACTGGAACAACCGTTATATGGCTGAGTTCAATGTCGGTTACAATGGTTCAGAGAATTTCTCAAAGGACAATCGTTTCGGTTTCTTCCCTGCAGGTTCTGTAGGCTGGGTTATGAGCGATGAGCCATTCTTCAAGCCATTGAAGAAGGTTGTTTCATTTTTGAAACTCCGTGCTTCTTGGGGTTTGGTAGGTAATGATAAGTTTGCTTCTTCTACAGGTTGGCGTTTCTTGTATACTCCAGACCCTTATAGCGTAAACCAGAACTCTTTGTTCAATCGTAATGGTATTAACGGAACATTAGATGCTTATGGTTATAACTTCGGTGTGGAGAATGGTACCACCAAGATGGGATCGGTTGAGGCAGCAAAGCACAACAAGGATGTGACTTGGGAGAAGGCTTTCAAGCAAGATTATGGTGTGGATATCAACTTCTTGAACGATCGCTTGCGTGGTACGTTTGATTACTATAAGGAGCATCGTACGGATATTTTGGTAACTGATTATACAGCACCTACATTGCTTGGCTTCTCTTTGCCTGCTTCTAACTTAGGTGAGGTAAACTCATGGGGTTATGAGGTAAGCTTGAACTGGAATGATAAGATTGGTAAGAATTTCCGTTATTGGGTAAAGGCTAACTTGTCTTATAACCAGAATGAAATTGTGGAAATGAAAGAGGCTCCACAAGAATATACTTACCAATATGTGAAAGGACATCGTATAGGTTCTAGAAAAATGTTGAAGTTCTGGAAATTCTATTACGAAGGTGCCGAGGTTGATTACAAAAACCAGTTTGGTGTAAACTTGGATGGCCAATTCGTTGAAAAGTTGGAGCCAGGAGATTGTGTATATGTAGACTTAAATGGTGATGGTACTGTAAGTTCAAAGGATGAGTGCTATGGTTATGGTTATACCGATGACCCTCAGTATATTGCTGGTTTGAATATTGGATTCCAATGGAAGGGACTTTCATTTAATGCTCAGCTGACAGGTTCTTGGAATGTTACACGTATGTTGAGTGACGTATTCCGTCAACCATTCTACAGTGCTTCTAATTCAAAGGAGGGTGGTCTTTTGAAATATCACCTTACAAATACTTGGACTAAGGAGAATCCTTCACAGAGTGCAGAATATCCACGTGCAACATGGAACCATTCCAAGCAGAACTATGATGTGTCGTCAACTCTTTACGAAAAGGATGCTAAGTATCTCCGTTTGAAAACTTTGATGATTGCTTACGACTTCAAATTCCCATTCATGAAGAAGTTGGGGTTGAATCAATTGCAACTCTCATTGAGTGGTTACAATCTCTTTACGCTTACTCCATATAAGTGGGGTGATCCTGAGACACGTGCATCTAATGCACCATCTTACCCACTTCAGAGAACATATACTGCCAGTCTTAAGTTAGGATTCTAAAAAATAGAATAAGTTATGAAATTATTAAATAAAACAATATTGGGGTTTGTAGGAATGTTCCTGATGATGTCATTTTTTTCAGCTTGTACTGATAAAATTGCATTTGGAAATTCTTTCTTGGAAAAAGCTCCAGGTGGAAGTGTAACGAAAGATACTGTTTTCAACAGTGCTGTCTATACGGAACAGTTCTTGAACAGTATTTATGCTTTGCAATATTATGGATTGCCTTATACCGTGAAGAATGGTACAAGTGCAAACCCTTATACGGGTAAGCTGGACCAAGTTACCGACTGTTGGTTGATGCACTGGAACTCTACTATAGCATATAATGCTTATTATACCGGTACATTGGACTCAGGTCAGGATCCATTGATATCATTTGGTAATGATAATGTGTGGAGAGCAGTTCGCGCAGCCTATCTGTTGATAGAGAATGTTGACAATGTACCAGACTTGTCTGATGATAAGAAAGCTTCTTTCAAGGCACAGGCTAAGTGCTTGATAGCAGCTCGCTACTTCGATTTGTTTGCTGAGTATGGCGGCTTACCTTTGGTTAAGCAATCATACTCTGGTACTGAGGGCTCTTATAACCTTCCACGCGCTTCTGTTGACTCAACTGTTGTGTTTATGACAGGCTTGTTGGATGATGCCATCAATTCTAATGCTTTGCGTTGGGCTTATGATGGCAATACCACGGAGACTGACTCTACCAATAATATTGGTCGATGGACCAAAGCTGGTGCTATGGCTTTAAAGGCAAAGATCTTGACTTACGCTGCTTCACCATTGTTTAATGACAATGAGCCTTATTATCAAGGTATGTCTGAGGAACAGAAACCATTGGTATGGTATGGTGACTATAGCGAAGAGCGTTGGCAGAAGGCATTGAAGGCTTGTCAGGATTTCTTCAATGCTTGCAACTCCAATGGATGGTATCATCTTACAACATGTGCCTCACTTGGTTTGAGTAAGTCTCATGATCATTATCGTCAAGCATATCGTAAGGGATATGCGGCTCAGGGTAGTCATGAAATTATACATTCTACTCGTGTGTTGACAACAGATGCTTATAAGGCAGCTGCTTATACTTGGCACTATTGGCAGACAAATCCTCCTCGTTCAAACTGTTTACCTACAGAGGAGTACATAGAAATGTTCCCTTGGAGCGATGGTACGCCTTTCAACTGGAAGAAAGATAGTCTTGCAGGTAAAATCGTTGGTGCAAATGGTCGTTTGTTCTATCGTGTCACAACTGGTCGATTTGGAAAGAAAACAGCTTCTCGTGACCCACGTCTTTATGAGGAGTGTATCGTCAATGGCCAGCAAAAGTCACTTGACTGGACCACAGGTAAGTCAAATGGTGATATCTACGAGTTATGGGTAGGTGGTCAAGATGCTTCCAACTATGTGGCTGCTTATGATGAGAAGGCACAAAAGATTGTTGTCAATGAATCTTTGGTAAAGCGTTTTGCATCAGGTTACGACAACAATAAATATTTTATGGAGAATGACTACTTGCGTCAGTATACTCAGTGGGTATATTTGAGCTTGGATGAAATGTATCTCTTGTATGCAGAGTGCTTGGCACAGACAGGTAACCTCAAAGATGCTATCGCACAGGTGGATGTTGTCCGTAGTCGTGTCGGCTTGAATAGCTTGGGTAAGGCAGTTCCTGCAGTAAAGACAGACAAGGATACTTTTATGGAAGAGTTGTTTAGAGAGCGTGCTTGTGAACTTGGTTTGACTAATGCACGTTATCACGACATGGTTCGCTACAAGCGTGGTGATTGGATGGTAAAGCCTTTGCATGGTATCATCACTTATCGTTTGGAGAAAAATGTTCAAGGTGAGTGGACCCGTGCTTATCGTCCTTGGATTGGTAATGATAAGAACAATGGTATGGCAGAACCAAGCCGTTTTGATTATGATAAGTTTGAAATCAAAAACATGAAACGTTATTGGTGGGGCAAGGATCCTAAGTCAAACGAAATCACTAAATGGTTCTTGTGGCCATTCCCTCAGACTGAGATTAACAAGGGATACGGCTTGATTCAGAACCCTGGATGGTAAGAGTTAAAACTCATTGAGTACAATCATTAGTTAGTTAATTTAGATTCTGTTATGGACAAGAAAAATATATATGCGCTTTCGTTATTGGTAGGCTGTGTCCTACCAGTATCGGCGCAAAGAGATAGTATTGCAGCATCTTTTGCAAATCAAAAGATGGAGGTGGGTGCGAATAAGGATTTTACTCGTGCTCAGTCAACTGCTGCTATTACTATTATAGAAAACAAGGACGTTAATCAGCGTTCTTCCAAGAATATCAGTAATTCCATCTTGGGACAGGGCGGTAACGGCTTGTCTTCTATGAGTGGAACGGGCACTTATTTCTATTCAAACCCTACCTTTTATATTAGAGGACTACAGAGCTTGAGTACAAGTAGTCCTTTGGTATTGGTTGATGGCATTGAGCGTGATATGAATTTGGTCGATGCTTCTGAGGTTGACCACGTGTCTATCTTGAAGGATGCAGCAGCTGTAGCGCTCTATGGTAACAAAGCTGCCAATGGTGTCATTGAAATCACAACAAAGAGAGGTAAATATAACTCTCGTGAGATTAAGGTTAATTACGATCATTTGTTTAATTACCAAATCAATCGCCCAAAGTTTATCAATGCGCAGACCTATGCTTCTGCGATGAATGAGGCTTTAGGATATGAGGGAGCTGCTCCAAAATATTCTGCTGATGAAATCAAGGCTTTTGGTAGTGGTCAGTATCCAGACCTTTATCCTAATGTAAATTGGGTTGATGAAACATTCCGTCATCATGGAGTTACCAATAAAATTGGGGCAGAGGTGACTGGTGGTGGTCAGAAATTCCGTTATTATACCAATATCTCATTGTTGTCCGACAAGGGATTCATTAAAAATAACATCGATGACAATGGTAACAATACCCAGGACAAGTTCGTTCGTGGTAACTTGCGAGTTAACTTGGATATCGACTTGACTCCAACCACTCTCTTGAAGGTAAATACCTTGGGTATGTTGAGCGAGATGTCAGAGCCAGGCAATGCATTCAACTTATGGAGCACTATCTATAGCTTGCCATCAGCAGCATTTCCTATCAAGTTCCAGAATGGTGATTGGGGTGGTAGTACCACATGGGCTGGTACCAATAACCCTGTTGCCAACACAGCTGGTGCTGCTTACTACAAGATTCACGAACGTTCACTTTATTCTGATATGACCATCAATCAAGACTTGAGTTCTTTCTGGAAGGGTTTGAGTGCAACAGCTCGTCTTGGATACGATACCTATTCTACCATTTATGAGAATCATAGCAAGACCTTCCTTTATGGTTACTATGCTCCAACAAGTTGGAATGATGGAGTTCCTACACCTGGTGCTTATTCACAAGGTGGTGAGAAGGGTACGCAGAGTTCTGATGCCAATACTAATGCTTACTCACGTAGATTGCATTTTGACGCAGGCTTGAACTTCGAGCGCAACATTACTCCTATGGATTACTATTATTCTTCATTGCGTTGGACTTATGAGTATGAGAATACCACAGGCTTGAATACCACTGTTTATCGCCAAAATGCCACTTGGTTGAACCATTATGCATATAAAAATCGTTACATTGGTGAAATTGCAATGGTAGTCACAGGCTCAAGTCGTCTTGCTCCTGGACATAAGTGGGCTTTTGCTCCAACATTGAGTGCAGCTTGGGTTGTCAGCAATGAAAATTGGATGAAAGACATTAAGTGGGTGAATTTCTTGAAACTCCGTGCATCTTATGGTCAAGTGAATACCGATTATTTGCCAGGTGATAATGTTTGGACCTACTATACTCAGTCTTACAGCACCAATGGAGTGACTTATCCATTCAACTCTGGTTATGACTCAGCTTTCGGTTCTACTGTCTTGGGACAGATGGCAACAGAGAATCCTTCTCATGAGAAAGCTTATAAGTATAACCTCGGTTTGGATGCAACCTTGTTTGAAGGATTGAATGTTCAGATGGATGCTTATTATCAGCGCCGTTCTGATATATGGTGTTCTGGTTCTGGTGCTTATGGTTCAGTGATTGGCTTCGCTGCTCCTTATGTGAATGCCGGAATTGTTAATTCTTGGGGCTTTGAGGGTTCCCTCGACTATACCAAGCAATTGGGTGATGTACAACTCAATATCGGTGGTACGTTTTCTTTGAATAAGAATAAAATCAAAAATCAGGCTGAGGAGCCACGTGCTTTCCAAAACTTGGTAACAACAGGCACTCCTTTGAACTCAATCTATGGATTGGTAGCTGATGGTTACTTGACACAGCAGGATATTGACAATATGAGTCTTCCACAGACTGATCCTAACTATGTGCCAAAGCAGTCTTTCTCTACCGTACATCCTGGTGACATTAAATATGTAGATGTCAATGGTGATGGTGTCATCGATGCTAATGACCAGAAGAAAATAGGGCATGCTGCATGGCCTGAGCTTTATTATACGGTCCATCTCGGTGCTGAGTGGAAAGGGCTTGGATTTGATGCTATGTTCCAGGGCATCGGTCGTAGTTCTTGTATGTTGAATACTCCTGGCTATTATTGGGGATTGGTTAGCAACCGCTCCTTGTCACAGTATGTTTATGACAATCGATGGACTCCAGAAAACCCAAATGCAGAGTTCCCTCGTTTGAGCTCAAGTTCAAATGCCAACAATTATCAAAACAGTACGTTCTGGTTGCGAGATCGCTCTTTCTTCAAGTTGCGTAACGTGGAGGTTTACTATAACTTCCCTAAGAATTTGATGGCTAAGACTGGATTTATCAATGCTGCTAAGTTGTATGTCCGTGGTATCGACCTCTTCACATTGGATCATCTCGCAACAGTTGATGCGGAGTCTTTCGGAGCACTAAGTCCATTGACTCGTAGTATTGTCGTTGGTGCATCTGTAACATTCTAATTTTAAAATGAAAATTATGAAACTGAAAAATATAATATTAGCAACAGCCCTTGGTGCTACCGTCTTGAGCTCGTGCTCCGACAAGATGAACTATAAGGAATATGTCGTTAATGACGAGGAGTATGTCAAGGAGATGTTTGGTAGAGTAGGTGGCTTCATGACTCAGATCTACAACGACCTTGACGCTGATTTCGGTTACACTTCAGCTACTGGTTATTGCAACTTGTCTGGTGCTATGTTGAGTTCTGCTACCGACGAGTCTGTCTATTCTCATCCAGGTAACCATGTAGAAGACTTCTACAATGGTAGCTGGAGTTCTACCAATACCAACCTCAATTCCAATATTTGGGGAAAATGCTGGGATGGTATCAGCTATTGTAATTTATTGCTCGACAACTTTGCCAACTTGGAGTTCCCTCATTATAAGTTGGATACTCATTATAAAGAGGAGATGGACCAGTATAAAAACTACTTCTATGAGGCTCGTTGGGCAAGAGCATACTTCTATTTCTTATTGGTTCGCCAATATAAGAATGTGCCATTGAAAATCCATCATATGAGTGCTGATGAGGCGAACGCTCTCCCTCAGGTTTCTTCTGATTCCATCTTTAAGTTCATCGACTCCGAGTGCGAGGCCATCAAGGATAGCATCTTCAAGGACTATGGTGCTGTTGGTTATCCTACTCCAGCAGAGAATGCACGTGCCAATAAGTTGACAGTTATGGCACTCCGAGCTCGTGCAGCTCTATATCATGCAAGTCCATTGTTTAATGAAAACAATGATAAGCACCTTTGGTACGAGGCAGCCAAGAGATGTCAGGAGTTGTTGACTGAGGCAGCTGTCGAAACCAAGGGACTGGCTGGAAATTACTCTAAGTTGTTTGGTAGTGATAGTTGGAGTGACTCAAATGCTCAGCGCGAGTATATCTTTGGTAAGCGTTTGGCGGCAAGCAATGCCTTTGAGAAGTACAATTTCCCTATTGGAATGGAGAATGCCGGTGGAGGAAACTGTCCTACACAAAACTTGGTAGATGCCTTCGAGATGACCAATGGTAAGGCAATCACAGATGAGGATAGTGGCTATGACCCACAGAATCCTTATGAAAACCGTGACAGCCGTTTGGCTGCTGTTGTTGCAAGAAATGGTGAGCAGTGGCCTAACTCAGGTGGTGTTTTGGAAACTTATGCTAATGGTGCCAACTCATCTTCTGTTACTTATGGTACTCCAACAGGTTACTATTTGAAAAAGTACTGTAATGCTTCTACAATCATTAAAAATACAGGTGCCAACTCTGATAAGCATATTTGGGTAATCTTCCGTTTGGGTGAGTTCTACTTGGATTATGCAGAGGCAGCTTTGAATTACAATTATCTCAATGGTCAAGGTGATAATTCCGGTTATGTAGGTCCTGATGAGGGCAATGGATTGCCTATGACTCCAGCTGAGGCTATCAATAGAATTCGTTCTCGTGCTAAGCAACCAGATATTCAGACAGGTTTGTCATACGAGGAATTCTTGAAACATTATGAAAATGAACGTTTTGTAGAGCTTGCTTTTGAGGGACATCGTTTCTTTGATTTGCGTCGTTGGAAGAAAGCAGACAAGTACATGGGTACCATTTACAAGATGTCTATAACTCGTGACAAAGATGGTAACCTTACTTATATAAAGGAACCATATACTACACATAAATGGGAAGATAAGTGGAATTTATTCCCTATTCCAAATGCTGATGTCATGAAGTGTGGTTACAAGCAAAATCCTGGATGGTAAAAACAACGCCAGCGAATAGCTGAAAGGGTGTTCGCTGGCAACTAAGATTTTTAATATAACCCTTTTTTAATTCATTAAAAACTGTTTTTTATGAAAAAAATTTATCTTTTATTGTTGACACTTGTAGCGTTTGTTACAAGTAGCAATGCAGCGATTAAGGTAATCTACAACCAAGACTTTGAGTCGGCTGTAGATGCTACAGCTGCTGGTTGGGCTTCTCCAAGTGCTGCCGCAGGTCTGAGTATTACTTCAGATGGTGAGAGTAAGGTACTTTCTTTTGCGCCATCAGGAAACGATCGTTCTGCCCACACTCTTTGGGGTGCAGATCTCATTAAGAATGCTGGTGTTTCTACTTATACAGTATCTTTTGAGTTTTGTGCCAAAACTTGGGGTAGCAACCACGTTACAACAGAGTACACATTGATGGCTAATGATACTACATGTACAAAAAGTCCAAATACTAGCTTCATTTCAAAAAGTGATAATTGGTTGTTTGATTTGAGCCAGCAGACTACTAATACAGCTGCTGCTTCTGGTAGTATGTCATTCACTATCAATAAGGACGAGAACTCTGTTATTTCTTTGGCTTCTGGTACATGGTATCATGTAGATTTGGCTGTTGATGTTGATGCAAGAACAGTTGACTATACTATTCAAGCTGGTGGAGGCGATCCTGTTCAAGGTACCTATACAGTTCCAGATGGAGTTGAAATGTATGCAACAGGTCTCTACTTCTTGGGTGCTCGTTATTTCCCTGTTCAGTATTTTGATAATATTTCTGTTACATCAGAAGTTGATGGTGATTTTGCCAATACACCAACAACAACTTTGTCAAGCATCAATAATCAACAGCGTGTTTATTCTCTTGGCTTCAAGGAAGGTGAAACATTGCATGTAAAGTGGAATGGAGTAGAACAGAAATATGAATTCAGTGAGGCAGAACCAAATGTAGTAGATCCAACAAGTGGTACCATTGCATGGTCAAATAACCCTAACTATGATCCATCTAACGAGGGCTTGGTTAATGATGCTTGCCCAAGCGGTAGTCTTGAAGTATGGACAACTGCTGGAGATGCAGAGTCAGAACATGTAACTTTGGAGGTATCTAATGAATTGGTGCCAGTAAGTGCAGCTACGGCAGCTATCTCTGCCGTTTCTGCAGGTTATGGTAAAACATATGTTTTGACAGCTGATAACAGCACAGTAGAATTGGCACCAACATTGTACATTGATGCAAAATTCACAGGCAAGGATGCTTCTCAATCTTTTACCAAGTCTGATTTGACATCTGGTGCTACTATCGAACTTCCTGGTGAAGGTACTCTTACTTTGACTACTAAGGCTTTTGGTTATAAGTCAGTTAATTCAACTGTTGTTAATGACATTGAGTATCAGCAGAAGGCTGACTATAACTTCGCTCATTGGACAGACAAGGAAATTGCAGCTGCAGGCTTTACTGCAGATGGTAATGTAACTGGTAACTATGCTACTTATGGTCGCCTCTATTGGTATAATTCAGCAACATACGATGCATCAGCAGAGAATAATGAAAAGACAGCCTATAGCACAATTCCTCAGTTTACAAAGAAGAGTTCAGAATGGACTGATGGCGTTCTTTCTGGTGATATTGAATTTACAGCTGCTCCAACAGTAAATGTTCATGTTTTCCAAGGCGTAGGTCTCAATCTTGAAGGAAAAAAGGGTGATGCTCAAGATGGCAACTGGATTAGTTCTCTTAATTTGAAGATTAACAAATTGAATGCTACTGACTTCATCATGGTTAGTGGTTACAATAATTATGGCTCAAATGCATTGCACCCTGTCGTAGCAAGTGAAGAGGAATTCTTGGCAAAAGACAATGCTCCTATTATTTCAGTAGTGTCAGGTACAACAGAAATTAGTCTCTATCGTATTTCTGATGTTATCGCACGTCTTCAGGTATTTAGCCCTGTTGGTGAAACAGATGGTATTGCAAATGTAAATGCAGCAGATAAGACTAATGCTGATGCTCCAATTTATAACCTCAGCGGTATGCGTGTTAACAAGAACAATCTCCAAAAGGGTATCTATATCCAGAATGGTAAGAAATTCGTTGTAAACAAGTAATTTGTTACTTTAATAGCTTAGGCTATTAAAATAGATATAAGGAAGAGGATGCTTGCATTCTCTTCCTTTTTGTCTTTATAGGTTCACATTATTATTAAATCATTTACATTTCTCAAAAAATATAGTAAAAAATCAAATTTTTAGGCTTCAAGTTTTTATTTTATATGTAATTTTGCAAAGTCAATTTTGAATATAAATTAAAACCTAAATATTCATGAATAAAAAACTGATCTTAATGGCCGTGTCTTCTATGTTCACGTTCCTTCAGGCTCCTGCTCAACGCATGATGGAGAAGTTAGACAGAGGATTGGTCGCAGTACAAACTACAAATGGAGTTTATCTCAGCTGGCGTGTGTTAGGTGAGGAGTATTATGGTGTTACATACAACGTATATCGTGATGGCAAGAAAGTCAACGATGCTCCGCTTTATGTGTCAAACTTCACTGATGCCAATGGTTCTGCCCAAAGCAACTATACCATCAAGCCTGTTGTGCGTGGCATAGAGCAAGCTACTGCGAGCAAGGTAGCCATGCCATTGAGTAAAAACTACAAGGAAATCAAGATTGCTAAAGTACCATCAAATATAGATGGTAGTGACATCTCTAACTATTATGAGCCTAATGATGCTATTGTGGCTGACCTTGATGGTGATGGTGAGATGGAAATCTTGTTAAAACTCCGTAACACCAACGATGCTGCTAATAGTTATCCTATAGATGGCAAGGACTTTGATATTATCCAAGTATATAAGTTGGATGGTACTTTGCTTTGGTGGATTGACTGTGGACCAAACATGGTAGATTTCCAAAGTAATGAAATCAACATTGCTGCTTACGACTGGGATCAAGATGGCAAGGCAGAGTGCGTTCTTCGTGGTGCGGATGGTATGGTAATCCACATGGCTGATGGAACCACTAAAACTATTGGTGATGCTTCTGTCAATACTCGTGGTGATTTGGTTCGTAGTTCCGCAATGACCTTTACGCATACAGGTGCTGAGTATCTTATCTATATGAATGGTGAGACAGGTAAGCCATATTATGTGGGGGAATATCCTTTGAAACGCCTGGAGGCAGGAGAGACTAACTTGGAAAAGGCTTGGGGTGATGGTTATGGTCATCGTAGTAGCAAGAACTTCTTTGGTGCTCCTTACTTGGATGGGCGCCATCCAAGCATCTTCCTTGCTCGTGGTATCTATACCCGCCATAAAATGGTGGCTTTTGATGTAGATCCAAAAACACATCAACTTACAGAGCGTTGGAGATGGGTGAATAATACTCCTGGTAGCCCTTGGTATGGTCAAGGTTATCATAACTATACCATTGCTGATGTTGACTGGGATGGTCGTGACGAAATCGTATTTGGTTCTATGGTCATTGATGACAATGGACATGGCTTGAGTACCACAGGCTTGGGACATGGTGATGCTCATCATGTGGGTGACTTCAATCCATACGTACACGGTCAGGAAGTGGCTGCTTGCAATGAGGATTTGCCATCTAATAATTATCGTGATGCAACAACAAGTAAGATTTATTATCGTTTGGCTGGTGGCTCTGACGATGGTCGCTCTATTGCAGGTAAGTTTACTGACGACTTGATTGGAAGCCAGTTCTTCTCAGGTCATGAGAGTAACTTGATTAGCTGCGTATCAAACAAACAGACAAATCTCAATACTTCTGGCATCTCTTTGAACTTTAGAATCTTCTGGGATGGTGACTTGTTGGATGAGACTTTTAATGGTTCTGCTGTAAGAAATTCTAATGGTACTATCTATAAATACCAAAAAGGTTCAATTGAGACATTCAGTGGTACTTTGACGAATAACGATACCAAATCAACCCCTTGTTTCCAAGGAGATGTCTTTGGTGACTGGCGTGAGGAGGTGATCATGCGCTCACAAGACAACCAGAGTATTCGTATCTATACAACAACAATCCCAACGGAGCATCGTATTCCAACATTGCTGTCAGATCCACAGTATCGCAATGCGATGATTACTCAGATGAATGGATATAACCAGCCACCTCATGTAAGTTATTTCTTGGGCGAAAAAGAAGGTATCACTACTCCTGCTCCTGCTCCTACAATGAATGGAAAGGTAGAAGTGAACAATGGAGGTACTATATCTTCAAGCACAAATGATAAGGAAGTTATTCTTGCCGAAACCAATGATGCTACAGTCAACGTGGCTGATGGGGCTTCACCATATATCTTCTTTGATAATGCGCCTACTTGGGTGCAAGGTCATGATGACAATGATAACATCACAACGACTACATATACTCACACATTGACAGGCGGTGCCTTCGGTGGAGAGATGAGATTGGTGAAGTTGGGTGATGGTAACTTGATCTTGCCAAAAGTAGAGCAAAAGCATTCTGGTAAGACAGAGGTGTGGGCTGGTACTCTCAACTTTGATGGAACCATGGCGAATAGTAAGGTCTGGTTGAATCGTTTTGCTGTCCTCAACTCTGATGGTGGTAAGTTCTTGAAGGGCATTGAGGCTGATTATGGTGCAACAGTTCGTCCTGGTGGTGCAGAGAAGGTTGGTACTATCGAGGCAGATTCTTTAACATTGAACTTTGGTTCTATTGTAGAATTTGACATTGATGGTAATGGCAACTCTGACTTACTGAAGGTGAATACTTTGAAGGTAGAGAAGAAGGACTGGGAAAATGGTCCAGAGTATCTTGTGCCACGTTTCAACTTTGTTATTCCTGAGAATTTGAAGGCAGGAACGTATAAAATTGCAGAAATAGGCAAGGTTGAAGGTGATGTAAAGAATATTGTGTTGACTGGCTTGAAAGGTCATAAGGCTAGTTTGCAATATGAGAATGGTGTTCTTTCTTTAAATGTTGTTGATTTGCGTAGCGCAACTTCTGTCGTTTGGACTGGTGAGGAAGATAACCAATGGAACTTGGCAGATAAGAGCAACTTCAAGAATGAGGCTGAGTCTAAGGCTGATGTCTTTGTCTCAGGTGATGATGTTACCTTCAATGACGATGCTAAGAAAACCAATGTCGTATTGGCAGAAGATGTTACTCCTGGCTCTGTTACTTTCGATAACAATGCCTTGGAATATACTGTAAGTGGTGACAAGGCTATTGCTGGTAGCACTTCTATTATTAAGAATGGTGAGGGTAATGTTAATATCAATAACGTAAATACTTTTACTGGTCTTGTTAAGGTTAATGCTGGTTCTTTGACAGTAGATAATCTCGGTCAAGTTGATGGTGTTAACAATGGTGCTTTAGGTCATTATAGTAATGTTATTACCTTGAATGGTGGTACGTTGGCAGTTAATAAGTCTTTAACAGCTTCTCATCCAATTGCAATGGGTGTAAAGGGTGGTTCTGTCAATGTCGGTAAGGATGCAACTCTGACGTTGACTGATAAAGTCGTTGGTACAGGCAAGACTTTGACAAAGGTTGGTGCTGGTACTTTGACTTTAGCACCGGTAGCGGATTACGCAAAGTTGATTGTTGAAGAAGGTATAGTAAGAGGTCAAGAATCAAATTCAAAGCATGGCTATCCAAAGACTATAGAGTTGCACAATGCAATTTTGCGTGATGCTGATGACATGTATTCATATTCTTCAAACTCTTCTAACGTTGTTGTACCAGATGGTTATAAGGCTTCTTGGTATTTGGATTCTCGCTGTACATATACAGGAACTTTGACGGGTAAGGGAACTTTGTCTCTCTATGCTACCAATACGCGCAACCAACTGAATGGTAACTGGTCAAACTTTGAAGGTAACGTCAGTATCTTTGCAAGTAAGACAGGTCAGTATGACCCTGAATTGATGCTTGGTAATAGCAATGGTATGAAGAAAGCATCTGTTACAGTTTCTTGCCCTATCAATAATAATGGTAAGAATTTTGCATTTGGTAATCTTGCGGGTTCTGGCCAGTTGAATGGTAGTGGAACTTGGACGATAGGTGCTTTAGGCAAGACTATTACCTATTCAGGTACTATCAACGGTGGTAAGATCGTAAAGACTGGTAGTGGTTTATGGACCTTGACGAAAGCTCAGAGTAGGTTAGGTGGTCAAACTACAGTTAATGAAGGTGTTATGAATCTAAATATGCCATCTTTAACAACGCCATGCTTGGGCAAATATCCAATAGCAATCACTGGCAGTGGTATTTTAACAGGTAGAGCTACAGTTTATTCCATCAATGTAAATGATGGTGGTGTCTTGCGCCCTGGTTATTATTCAACTTCTGCTAATTCTGCTAATTCTGCTAATTATGCTTATGGAGCATTGAAGGCAACCAATGGTATCTTCGCTTATGCAGGTTCTACTGTGAAATTCTGGCTTAGGAATGCAAAAGGAACAGATACAAGTCGTTCCTTCTTGAGTACGGAAAGCAGCTTAGTTCTCGAAGGTGACGTTGTCGTTGAAAAGGTTTCTTCACTAAACCTTAAGGCTGGAGACTCCTTTACTTTGTGGAAAGCCAAGAGTTTCAGTGGCACTCCTTCTTCTTTGATTTTGCCAGAATTGCCTGCAGGTCTTGAGTGGGATACTTCTAAATTGTATCAACCAACAGGTATCTTGAAGGTAGTTGTTTCAACTGGTATTTCCAAGATTTCTGCAAATGAAGAATTCGAGGGCACTGTTTATACACTTTCAGGTACAAAGGTTGGCACATTGCGAACAACCAAGGCTAATATGAAGGCTGATTTGAAGGCATTGGGCATCGCGGATGGTGTATATATTGTCAGAGTTGCTGGTGAATCAATTAAAGTTGCTATTCAATAGTGTTAGTGTATGAGTATAAAATATAATAAAATGTATGCAATCCTTACCGTCATATTGATGGCGGTAGGAGTTGCCTCTTGTTCTGATGATAGTAATGTCTATAATATAGGAAATCAACAAGAATATATAAAACAGACTTTCGAAGGAATGAAAGGCACTTATGCTGGTAACTTGACAATGCCTGATAATAGTGTTTACACGACGAAGTTTGTGATAGATGATATGGCAAACCTCAAAATATCTTCTTTCCCAATGGACAGAATCTTGAATGAAGTCTATAAGGGTGATTATTTGAATGTAAAGATGAGTGGCGATGCTGTTTCTTTTTCTTGTCCAATAGATAGTGTTGGATTTTCAGGAGGCTATATGACGTTTGTAACGAAGAATGATTATGTGTCTAACGAGATTCGTTTTTCTTTCACTAAGGATGAAACACAGCATTCTGGCTATGCCTTTGTGACGGTAAAAGGTTATTATGATCCTACAAGAAAATGGGTGAACGTAAATTACATAGTTACAGATTTAATTGTTGATGGGCGTGATTATTCATCTGAGGCTTGTCCTTTGAATCATAACTTCGAAGCGAATCGCCAATAATATGTTTATAGAAAAGGCACATTCCAAAATCGGAATGTGCCTTTTCTGTTCTTAATTCTTTTTCTGTTTATCTTTATTTTCTTCTTATATCTCTTCGCAAGCAATCATCTCCGTACCTCGGTATATGACAACCAACTTGTGAAGTTGGGTGGTTTTTACCAATTCTCTTACCATTCTTGTCATGGCGAATGAGCATACGTATCTTGTCATAGTCGATGCGGATGTTGGTCTCCACCATGGAATCTGGGATGTCATATTCGTTGCGGATATAGTTGTCCAGAAAATTGAGTACCATGACGGAATTATACATCGTAGTCTTACCATATCGCTTAATAGCAAAGCAATAGTTGTCATACCATGGTTTGATGGTCTTGGTCAGTTCATCTCTCATGGGTGGCTTTCAAGCGGTGGCAGTTCTCAAATTCTGATGTTCTTTTACCAAATGTTGCAGTGATTACTCCTTGTTTTCGCTTACTTTTGCAAGCAATAACTAAAACAAATTCTGGTTAATATAATTATGAGGAGAAAACTACTGTATGTGGCATTGCTGATGCTAGGAATGTCAGGTGTGTCGGCACATCATATCGCAGCTCAAAATGCCTCATCTTCTTATATGGAGCATTTGGATCGAGGTGTTGTGGCTTTGCCTGCGCAAGGTCAAGGCATCTTCGTGAGTTGGCGTATGCTGGGCACCGATAGCAAGGACGTTTGCTTTGATGTGGAACGAGACGGCAAGGTCATCGCTTCCCATATCAAGGCTACCAACTATACCGATAAGGATGGCTCTTCTTCCCATACTTACCGCATCATAGCCTATCAGCAGATGCCCAAGGCGGATGGAGTCGCCCCTCGTGAGGTGTCGCAGAAAGTGAAACCTTGGACAGACCTCTACAAGTCGCTGCCTATTGACCGCCCAAAGGGAGGAACGACTCCCGACGGACGCTCCTATACCTATACCCCGAATGATTGTAGCGTGGGAGATGTGGATGGAGATGGTGAGTATGAAATCATCCTGAAATGGGATCCTTCCAATTCGCACGACAACTCGCACAACGGCTATTCGGGTGATGTCATCTTTGATTGCTACAAACTGAACGGCAAGAAACTATGGCGCATCAACTTGGGCAAGAACATCCGTGCCGGTGCTCACTATACCCAGTTCCTCGTCTATGACTTCGATGGCGATGGCAAGGCTGAGATGATCTGCAAGACATCGGCGGGTAGCGTGGATGGCAAGGGTAAGTTTGTGAGCCAAGCTGCCACCGATGCTGATATCCTGTCGATAGACAACAAGGCGGATTACCGCAACGAGGCTGGTCGAATCTTGACAGGACCAGAACTCTTGACTGTCTTCGAGGGAATGACAGGCAAGGCTATCCATACCATTTGGTACAATCCCAACCGTGCTTTTGGCGTAGGCAAGCAAGTGGCTGAGGGTGAATCCTTGAAAGATGGATTCCCGGCTTACTCTTCGATTTGGGGTGACAAGGGCAACTATGGCAACCGTGGCGAACGATACCTGGCTGGTGTGGCATTCCTTGATGGCAAAGACCATTTGCCGAGTGCCGTGATGTGCCGTGGCTACTATACTCGCTCGTATCTCTGGGCAGTCGATTTCGATGGAAAACAGTTGAAGACCAAGTGGCTTCATGCCTCTACGACTTCTGGCACGGCTTATGCCCAGGGAGCGCATAGCTTGGCAGTTGGCGATGTGGATGGTGATGGATGTGACGAAATCACCTACGGCTCGGCTGCCATCAACAATGATGGAACCTTGCTCTATTCCACTGGCTTGGGACATGGCGACGCGCAACATCTAGGCGACCTCGACCCCGACCGACCGGGCTTGGAATACTTCATGGTACATGAGGAATATCCATACGGATCAGACTTGCGTGATGCCAAGACGGGCGAAATCCTCTATCGTACGCTTGATAGGGATGATACGGGCAGAGGACTTGCCGCCGACATCGATGCCAACCATCGTGGTTATGAGATGTGGAGTTCAGATAAGCCAGAGGTGAGAGACTGCAAGGGAAACGTCATCATAGAAGCCAAGGACGCTTGGAAGAAACGCTCTGGCGAAAAGAAAAAGAAGCAAGCGCCTCAACAGGGCGATTGGAATAGCAATGAGAAGACGACCTTCCGTGCTGTTTCTCCGATGCCAGCGATGAACTTCCGTATCTATTGGGATGGTGACTTGCAAGACGAACTCTTGGCAAACGGTCGTGCCCCTCATTTCCCTCCCTACATCCAGAAATGGAATGGAAAGGAGGCGGTGGCGCTGCCTTTGAGCAATGGCAAGCAACTTTTTGAGATGGGACACTCCGTGAGTTGCAACTGGACGAAGGCAACGCCTAATCTGCAAGCCGACCTCTTCGGCGATTGGCGTGAGGAGGTCATCTACTGGGATGAGAGCGATGCCTCCCATCTGAACATCTTCACCACCAATATCCCGACAGATTATCGTGTACCTACCTTGATGCACGACCATATCTATCGCATGGGGGTGGCTTGGCAGAATGTGGGCTACAATCAGCCTCCGCATCTCGGATATTATCTCCCAGACAAGGCGGAGAAAGTAAGTGGAGAGTGAAGAATCTTCTGTGAAAAATGAAGAATGTTTCCCTCTTATATATAATTAAGGTGTAAATGAATGAAACAATGAAACGAATATTATTTGGAATAGCTTTGATGGCTGCTGCGACAACAACTTTCGCACAGTCTAACGATAAGACAAAACAAGTGGCTGGTCCTATGGAGGATGTCAACCATGTGATAGACAACACTGTGGATAGTCTCAACAAGGCGATGACTGCACGTATCACCCCAGGAACGAGCCGCAAGGGCAACAACCCTGTGCTTTTCTTGATAGGCAACTCTACCATGCGCAATGGTACCCTCGGCAATGGCAACAATGGTCAGTGGGGTTGGGGATACTATGAGCATGAGTTCTTCGATGAGAACAAGATAACCGTAGAGAACCAAGCCCTCGGTGGCATGAGCAGCCGTACCTTCTATAATCGTCTTTGGCCTGATGTGCGCAAGGGCATCAAGAAGGGCGACTGGGTCATCATCTCTATCGGTCATAACGACAATGGTCCTTACGATAGCGGTCGTGCCCGTGCCAGCATCCCTGGCATTGGCAAGGATTCCCTCAACGTCACTATCAAGGAGACGGGAGTGAAGGAGACCGTCTATACCTACGGTGAGTACATGCGTAAGTATATCAACGATTGTAAGGCGCTCGGCGCACATCCTATCTTGATGTCGTTGACCCCTCGTGATGCTTACGATGAGAACGATAAGATCGTGAGAGTTAACAAGACTTTCGGCTTGTGGGCAAAGCAGGTGGCTGAGCAAGAGGGCGTGCCATTCGTTGACCTAAATGAGATTTCCGCAGCCAAGCTCGATAGCTATGGTCACTGGAAGGAGAAGTATCACTTCTTCACCGACCATATCCATACCTCTCGCTTCGGTGCGATGATGAATGCTCGTTCGGCAGCAGAGGGTATCGCTGAGAGCAAAGACCCTGATCTCGCTCCACTTAAGGCGATGATGATCAATGTGGCTTTGCCTGTGGAGAACTTCAAGCGTGAGCCTGGCAAGCCTGTTGTCTTCTTGACTGGTGACAGCACGGTGAAGAATGCCGACAAAGACAAGGATGGTATGTGGGGCTGGGGCTCTCAGGCTTATACCGTCTTCGACCAGAAGAAGATAACTTGTGTGAATGCTGCCAAGGCAGGTCGCAGTTCTCGTTCTTACCTCAACGAGGGCAGATGGGAGAAGGTGTATAACAGTCTTCAGCCGGGCGACTATGTGCTCATCGAGTTTGGGCATAACGACATCTGTTCTCTGACCGACAAGAAGATGCGTGGCTCCATTCCTTGTGCCAAGGACACCTGCCACGTCTATCAGATGGAGGAGAACAAGCAGTATGAGGTGGTATATTCTTTCGGATGGTATCTGAAGAAGTTCATCCAGGATGTTCGTGAGAAGGGTGCCACTCCTATCCTCGTTTCCCTCACTCCTCGCAACGAGTGGCCTAAGGGCAAGATAGAGCGCAGAAATGACACCTACGGCAAGTGGTATCGTGAGGTGGTGGCAGAGACTGGCGTTGCCTTCCTCGACCTTCACAACATCTCTGGTGATGCGCTCGACAAGATAGGTCAGAAGAAAGCCAAGGCTTACTATAACCACGACCATACTCACACTTCACTCAAGGGTGCGCAACTCAATGCCAAGAGCGTGGCTAAGGGCTTGAAGAAGATGAAGAGTCCTTTGGCTAAGTATTTGAAGTAAAAGTTGATAAAGATGAAACACAAGTATCTTTTGATGGCAAGTTGGCTACTGATGTCGCTGCCTATATCGGCTCAAACCATCCAGTTGGATTTGAGCAAGGCTCAGAACGTCAAATCGAATGCACCTTTCACTCGCAACATCGAGGTGCCGGATGGCAACTATAAGGTGACCGTGGTATTAGGCTCCAAGAAGAAAGCGGGCAATACCGTGGTGCGTGCTGAGAACCGCCGACTGATGGTGGACGAGGTGGCTACGAAGAAAGGACAGTTTAAGACCGTCGAGTTCGTGGTCAACAAGCGTACGCCTGAAATCGAAAAAGACAAGAGAGTGAAAGTAAAGGATCGTGAGAAAAACTATAATACCTGGGACAACGCCATCAACCTGGAGTTTACGGGGGCAGCTCCTGCCGTGAAGGAGGTGAAGATAGAGCGTGACACGACCGCTACTACCATCTTCCTCTGTGGAAACTCCACCGTAGTCGATCAACCCTACGAGCCTTGGGCTAGTTGGGGACAGATGATACCTCGCTGGTTTGGTCCTGAGGTCGCCATCTCCAACAATGCAGAGAGCGGTTTGACGGCTGCCTCTTTCTTGGGTTCCTATCGCTTGGACAAGATTCTGACGATGATGAAGAAGGGCGACTATGTCATCTGCGAGTTCGGTCATAACGACCAGAAGGAGAAGATGGCGGGCGCTGGTGCTTGGTACAACTTCTCTTATAACCTCAAAGTCTTTATAGATAAGGTACGTGCGAAGGGAGGCAACATCATCTTTGTGACTCCTACCCAGCGCCGTCGCTTCGATGATGCTACCCATAGCAAGATACTGGAGACACATGGCGATTATCCTGATGCCATGCGTGCCGTGGCTAAGCGAGAGGGAGTGCCAGTCATCGAGTTGCATGACATGACCCGCACTTTCTTCGAGACCTTGGGATATGAGAACAGCAAGAAGGCTTTGGTGCATTATCCTGCCAACACCTTCCCAGGACAAGACAAGCCGCTCGCCGACAATACCCACTTCAATCCATACGGCGCCTACGAAATCGCCAAGATGGTGGTGATGGGGATGAAGCAACTTAACTTGCCTATCGTGAAATACTTGCGCTCCGACTGGAAGGACTTCAATCCAGCGCAGCCTAATGACTATAACAAGTTTGTTTGGTACAATTCTGTTCAGCAGGATGTGACGAAGCCAGACGGAAACTAAATATAAATGATAAATGATAAATTATAAATTATTTGCAACGCTCTTGTTGGCAGCGACTTCGATGTCTCTGTCGGCAACAGAGCGTGATACCATTTGTATCGACAAGGGATGGATGTTCCATCGTGGTGACATCTCGGAGGTATCTCAGTTGAAGTCTGCGATGCAGGCTCAGGGTGAGGCGGTCAATCTGCCTCACGACTTCCAAATCTCACAAGACTGGGTGGCTCCTGATGCCAGCGAGCGACCAGACAACAGTGATGCGGGCAGCAATGTGCGCAGCCGTTTGAGTCCTCGTGGATTCAAGGAGATGGGCATCGGTTGGTATCGCTATGAACTGACTCCGAAGGAGGAATGGAAGGGCAAGCGCATCGTGCTCGACTTCCAAGGCATTATGCTGGTGGGAGATGTCTATCTCAATGGACAGCGCATCGGGGGCACCGACTATGGCTACCTCGGAATGGATGCCGATATTTCCAAACTCTTGAAGTATGGACAGGTGAATGAGATTGCGGTGAAGGCAGATACTCGCAACCCCAACAACTCTCGTTGGTACACGGGTGCCGGTCTCTATCGTGATGTCAACCTCATCATCACCGACTCCAAGTTGTACTTCCCTCGTCATCCTCTCTTCATCCGTACCGTCAACAACCAACAGGTGAATATCCGTGCGGAGATTGTCAATCAACTGAAAATCGACAAGGCGGCATCGGCTGCTATCGGGAAGGATGGTAATCATTCCGTGATTCCTGTGGAGGTTCGCATCCTTGATGCGGATGGCAAGGTGGTGGCTCAGCAGAAGACTGACCTTGCCTTCAATGCCCAGTGGCGTGACCGTGAATATGAGTTGCCTAGCATCTCGCTTCCGAATGCTCATCTCTGGTCGTGCGATACACCTTATTTATATACGGCAGAGGTGACGCTCTATGATCATCAAGGCAATGTGGCTGACCAAATCAAGGAGCAGTTTGGTGTGCGCACCATCGAATATACGCCAAGCCAGGGCTTGCTCGTCAATGGCAAGAAGGTATTGCTGAAGGGCTATGCCAACCATCATACCTTGGGAGCACTCGGTGCTGCGGCTTATCCGCGTGCCATCGAGAAGCGATTGAAGTTGATGAAGGAGTTCGGCATGAACCATGTGCGTACTTCTCATAACCCTTATAGCGAGGACTTCCTCAAGCTCTGCGACCGTCTCGGAATCTTGGTGGTCGATGAACTTTATGACAAGTGGCTCACCCAGTATGCCGGTGGAAAGGTGGAGTGGGAAAGCCTTTGGCAGAAGAACATCCCAGAGTGGGTGACTCGTGACCGCAACCATCCTTCTGTCGTGCTTTGGAGCTTGGGCAATGAGTTGCAGCAGTATGCCAACTTGCCTTTCAACGACTGGGGCGTGACGGCATACAAACTTCAGAAGGAACTGCTTCATCGTTATGATGATACTCGTCTCACGACCGTGGCGATGCACCCTCGCTATCGCAATCTGGAGACCAACGACATTCCTGCCGACTTGGCGGTGGCTACGGAGGTCAACTCCTACAACTATCGCTATATGTACTTCCCTGGCGATATGCAGCGTTATCCAGAGAAGACCTTCTATCAGAGTGAGGCAAGTACGGCTGCGATGGGACCTAACTTCTATGAGATGGATAGGGACAAGGTGATCGGTTTGGCTTATTGGGGTGCCATCGACTATCTCGGCGAGAGTATGGGATGGCCTGTGAAGGGCTGGAACCAAGGTGTGTTCGACATCTCCTTGCAGCCAAAGCCGGATGCTTACTTCGTGAAGAGCATGTTCTCGGAGGAGCCTACCGTGCATATCGGTGTCATCGAGAAGGGTGGCGGCAATGTGCAGTGGAATGGTATCAATGTCGGTGTAGGCAAGCTGTCGGAGAACTGGAATCGTGAGCAGGGCGAGAAGATTTCGCTCTATACTTATACCAATGGTGACGAGGTGGAGCTGTTCTTGAATGGCAAGAGCCTCGGCGTGAAGAAGAATTCCGAAGACCCTAAGCAGCGTGCTCGCATCAAGTGGGATGGCATCGAATATGCACCTGGCACCTTGGTGGCTGTGGCTAAGAAGAATGGCAAGGTGGTGGCTCGCCATCAGATAGAGACCACGGGCGAGGCAGTCGCTCTCAAACTCGTTCCTGATGCTGAGACATGGCATGCCGATGGACAGGACTTGATGCACGTTCGTGTCTATGCCGTCGATAAGAAGGGCAGGAGAGTGGTGAATCCGAAAGACCAGAATGCCTTCGCCAAGTTGCAGTTCTCTGTGAAGGGAGGTGCCGACATCGTGGCTGTTGACAACGGTGATATGGCTTCGGGTGAGTTGGCTACTTCTGGCAAGCAACTCTCGAAGACAGCCGAGCGTAGTCTCTTCATGGGTTCTGCCTTGGTCATCTTGCGTTCTCAGACGGATGCTTCGAAGGTGGAGCTGACGGTGACGAATGGCAAGGCGAAGAAGACAGTGAAGTTGGAAACGAAATAAAAAGAGTGCAAGGCAGCAGATTGATTTCTGCTCGTCTTGCACTCTTGCTTTTTTGATAAGATGTAGAGCTTTCTTATTTGAGAAAGATCTGTATGATGTATCGTCATTACTTGATGACCTTGTCAGTGATGATCTTCCCGTTGGCTAAGGTAGTCTTTCTGATATTGACTCCTTTGGTGGGAGTCGCTAGCTTGATGCCGTTCAGCGAGAAATACTCCACACGGGCGATGGCGGAGTGGCTGCTATTGCCGTCAGCCAAGGTCTCTTCGATGCCGGTCGTCTTTACGCTCGGATAATACTCGTCGATTGATTCGATGGCATCCTTGTTCTCTTCCTTCATGATGTTCTCCACCAGAGAGTTGGCATACACCTCGATGTTGGTGTAATAGCCCTTGGCATCTAGCGAGTAGGTAAGCGCATCCTTGGCATCATTTGGGTTCAGGCCGTTGGCTTTCTCCCATTCGTCAGGAATTCCATCGTTGTCGGAGTCGAAACCGGCAGGACGGCTGCCCTTGCCAAAGTTACATTTATTCTTTCGTATCACCAAATGTTTCTTAGTGAAATCATATCATTGTTTCGTTATTTTAAACTTTTTATGGAGAAATGTTTGGTGGATTAAGAAAAAGTTGCTACCTTTGCACTCGATAAAACATCAAGAGTTGCCCAGTTGTGGCACACCAACCGAGTTTCGCATAGAGATAACCACGGTGGTAAAAGGATGCGTAAGTGTTTAACAACTTAAAATAATTATCTTTATGAATACAAATTCAAACAATTCAAAGAGTGTGAATGATGCTGTCAATGCACAGCGTGTAGGTAATGCTGTCAATTCACAGCGTGTAGGTAACGAGCATAACAATTATGCTCAGGTAAGAATCGCTCATTATGCCGCTTGCTTTGCGGAGTATGATGACGAGGAGTTGCAGGCGACTGTTGCCCATGAGCGTAAGGTGCGTGGCTGGGTCTCAGAGCGCAGCTACTTCTTGGCGGCGTTGAGAGAGGAGTGCGAGAAGCGCCACCTTGATTATTGCTGGTAAGGGTTATGTTGATCATATTCGTTGTTTTTTAAAGTTCTTTGTGGCAAAAGTACGATTTATCTTGCAATATACCAAATATTTCTTGGTGAAATAGAGGTTATCTCAATTATTTTTCGTACTTTTGCCCTCGAATGGGAGGCGAGACTTGCGCCTTTGCCACCCGATAAACGGAATGTTTAACAATTAAAATATAAAACAAGAAACAGAAAGAACAATGAATTAGACTTTTAAAGTCTTGGTATATAAAGCGTTTACTATATTCGGAATACTCTCGAAATTTGGCGATTTAAAGACGTATCCCAACAATAGAAAAGTGAATGCCTGCGCTATAGCGTGGGCTGAACTTATCTGTTGGGAGGGCCACGCCAAATGCCTGAGAGTATGATAAGTGAAGCTCACGCTTCTTTTGTATCATGCTCTCAGGTATTTTTGGTTTTCTCATGTGATAGGATTTCTCCTTCGATGATGTGTGGCTCGTTCCCGAATCAAGTTCTACGCTCATTCTCATAGCGGCAAAGAATCGGCATTTTATTCCCTTTGTCTCTTTCTTATGACGAGCAAGTAGCACTGGGCGATAAGGCTTTCCTTGTCGTTCTCATCATTGCTCTTAAGTATGCTCCCCATGGAGTATGCCGTGTTTTCGTATAGGAATAAAATGCAAACCCATGACAGACTTAGAACTCAAGAATCTCAAAGACAATCTTTGGCACTCGGCGGATATGCTGCGTGCTGGTGCCCACTTGGCGGCTAACAAATATGGTCAACCTATCCTCGGTCTCATCTTCCTCCGCTATGCTGATGTGCTTTTCAAGCAGCATAAGACTGAGATTGATGCAGAGTATAATAAGTATAAAGGCTCCCGTATGGAGCGAGCATACAAGGATGTAGCCGTGGAGAAGTGTGGCTTCTTCCTCCCCGAATGTGCTTACTTCGATTTTATCAACGATGCGCCCGATGATGCCAACAAGGCTTTGTTGGTGAAGCGTGCCATGGAGGCTATCGAACAAGAGAATCCTCGTATGCAGGGCGTTTTGCCTAAGGAGGTGTATGGACAGTTGGTGCCAGAAGAAGAACCCGAGTTGTTGAGTCGCATCGTCAGAGTGTTCAAGGATATTCCTGAGAACATCAGCATCGACATCTTCGGTCAGATATACGAATACTTCCTTGGCAACTTTGCTTTGGCGGAAGGTCAGGGTGGAGGAGCCTTCTATACGCCAGCCTCCGTGGTGCAGTATATGGTAGAGGTGCTTCGCCCAGTTACGGGAGATAAGAAGTTCTTGGACCCAGCTTGTGGCTCGGGCGGTATGTTTGTGCAAGCGGCTCGCTATATGCATCGCCACAATGCCAGCAACCAAGACTTGATGAGCTTCCGCTGTTATGGTGTGGAGAAAGAGCCTGATACCGTGAAGCTTGCCAAGATGAACCTCTTGCTCAACAATGTGCGAGGCGAGATAACCGAGGCTAATTCTTTCTATAGCGACCCTTACAATGCCTTTGGGAGTTTCGACTATGTGATGGCAAATCCTCCTTTCAATGTGGATGAAGTGGTGTTTGAGAAGGTGGCAGATGATGCCCGATTCAATACCTATGGTGTGCCACGCAACAAGACCAAAGCTACCAAGAAGGCTTCGGATAAGAAGGAAACCGTACCTAATGCCAACTATCTGTGGATAGGTTATTTTGCCACGGCTCTGAATGAGAATGGCAAGGCTGCCCTCGTCATGGCTAATTCGGCGAGTGATGCAGGTGGCTCTGAGTTGGAAATTCGCAAGAAGATGATACAGGATGGCATCATCAGTCAGATGGTTACCTTGCCAAGTAATATGTTCTCTACGGTTACGTTGCCAGCTACCCTTTGGTTTTTCAATAAGCAGCGCACCCACAAGGATGAGATTCTCTTCATCGATGCTCGCAATATCTTTACGCAAGTGGATAGAGCGCACCGCAAGTTCTCGGATGAGCAAATCAAGAACCTCGGTATCATCACTCGCCTCTATGAGGGTGATAGCGATGCTTTCTGGGAATTGGTTAACGAATACAAGGCAGAAGGCAAGCAAGAAGAAGTGGATTGGTTGCTCGAAAGATGGCCTGATGGTACCTATCGCGATGTCATCGGTTTGTGTAAAGTAGCGAAGATAACTGGTGAGGATGGCATTGAGGACAATGATTGGAGTCTCAATGCTGGTCGCTATGTAGGTGTCGTGATTGAGGATGACGGAATGACTGAAGATGAGTTCCGCCACGAAATGCTGTCTCTAAATGGTGAGTTCTCTCAGCTCATTGCTGAGGCTGAGGATTTGCAGAAGGAGATATTGAAGAATATGAAGGACTTGTTTGGGGAGGAGTAAGTATGGGAAGAGTTTATAAATCATTGGGTGAGTTAGGACGAATTATTACGGGGAAAACTCCCAAAACCGATATTGCTGATTATTGGGGAGGTCATGTTCCATTTATAACGCCTACGGATATAAACGGCTATGATTCTTTCTTTCAGGGTGAAACAGAAAGATATATTTCGGCTGAAGGTGTTAAAAAGCAGAAAGCAACATTGTTGCCTCCAAAGAGTGTATGTTTTTCTTGTATTGCATCAATTGGAAAAAGCTGTTTGACACGTGTTTGTTCAATTACAAACCAGCAAATAAATTCGATAATTCCAAATAAAGAAAATGATTATCGGTATTTGTTGTATTTGTTGAGGTATAATTTACCTTATATTCAAATGGTGGGTGGTGGTTCTGGTTCTGGTACTCCGATTATTAATAAGAATAAGTTTGCCAAATTTAAATTTTTGGTAGAAGGAAATTTAGAGGCTCAGCATCGCATAGCCTCCATTCTCTCCACATACGATTCTCTCATAGAGAACAATACCAAGCGTATTCGTCTTTTGGAGAAAATGGCAGAGAACCTATATAAAGAATGGTTCGTCCGCTTCCGCTTCCCTGGACATGAGAATGTGGAAATGGAGAATGGCTTGCCTAAAGGGTGGAAACGAGGTTCTTTGTCTGATGTTTGTGAGTTTAAACGAGGTAAGAATATTACATCAAGTGAAATGCAAGAGGGAAATGTACCTGTGATATCAGCAGGTTTGGAACCTTCGGGTTATCATTCCTGTTCGAATGTAAGAGGAGTGAATGTAACTATGAGTTCTTCAGGTGCTAATGCAGGATATATTGCAATTCATTATTCAGATATTTGGGCTGCTGATTGCTCTTATATAGAAGAATCTACAACAGGCAACATATACTATGTTTATGAATTGTTGAATAATATTCGCACTGTCATTAACAACTTCCAAAGAGGAGCGGCTCAGCCTCATGTCTATCCTAAGGATGTTAATAGAATCAAGTTGATTCTTCCCTCAAAGGAGTTGATGCTGAAAGCAAACGGACGACTGGAAATAATGCATAAGGAGATATATAATCTTCAAAAGCAGAACTCCCTCCTTGCTCGCCAGCGAGACCTCCTCCTACCTCGCCTCATGTCGGGTAAGTTGGAAGTAAAGGAAGAGTTGTTGGAGTAAGTGAATAGGCGAGTTTGTCCCACTTGTGCCATTGTGCCATCGTGCCAAAGGGAAAATAAACAATGCCACGTGGCACAATGGCACTATTGGCACAAAAACATTGAAGTATATAGGATAGGTTCTTTGAAACATATAGGAAAAGTCCTTTGAAGATATAGGTTATGTCGTTGAAAGATACAGCTTTGTCAGTCGCACAACAACTGTTGTGCGCTCGCCCATCAGCTGATGTGCACATGTCCAACACGTGTTGTGCACACGTCATTCAGCTGCTGGACGGCAAGTTTACACCTCTTGTTACAGGCAAGTATAGATAACAACTAGCGTAATAATCATATAGAAACCAAGAATAAGCGTATGAAGTCATTTATCAGTGAAGACAATATAGAGCAAGCCATCTGTAATCGACTTTCGCAGCCTGAATACGGATGGAAGCGAATAGAGTGCAGTCCCGACTTTGAAGACCAAGACGAGGTGGCATCCACTGGACGTGCCAACCCGTCGGAGTGTATTCTGCCCGAAGTGTTCCTCTCTGCCTTGCACCGTCTGAATCCGCAGATAGACGATGAAATCTTGAAGAACATCCTCCAAGACTTCCGCAAGGACTATTCGGGTACCGATATGGTGGATACCAACTACAAGTTTTATAACCAGATAAGAAATGGCATCAAGGTGAAGACCCGCAACCAGCATCGTGAGGACTTCGACATCGTGAAGCTCATTGACTTTGAGCATCCAGAGCGCAATGAGTTTCATTGTGTCAACCAGATGTGGATCAAAGGTCACTTCCGCTATCGCCGTCCCGATGTGCTCCTCTTCGTGAATGGACTGCCCGTGGTGTTTATCGAACTGAAAAACTCCACCGTCAAGATAGAGGAATCTTACAACAAGAACCTCGTATCTTATCGCAAGGACATCCCGAACATCTTTGCCATGAACCAAATCTGCGTGTTGAGCAATGGTTTGCAAACCAAGCTCGGTGCATGGAATGCAGGCTATGAGTTCTTCTTCGAATGGCTCAGGGTGAATAACGAAAAGGAGAAACTGAACAGGGAGGAGATCGCCGAACATGGACTGAGCATTCAGACCTTGATAGATGGTCTCTTCCGCAAGGAGCGACTCTTGGACTATATCGAAAACTTCGTGTTCTTCGATAACAAGCGAATCAAAATTATCGCCAAGAACCACCAGTATCTCGGCGTGAACAATCTGATGGAAACCGTGAAGCGCAGGGAGGAGCTGAAGGGTAAGCTTGGTGTCTTTTGGCATACACAAGGTTCGGGCAAGAGCTATTCGATGGTGATGTTCGTAAGAAAGGTGAAGCGCAAGTTGCATGGCAATTTTACCTTCTTGGTGATCACGGATAGGGATGACTTGGATACGCAGATACATAAGACCTTTGTGCGCACGGAGGTGGTGGGCGATAAGGAAGAATGCCAACCTAAGAATGCCGTGCAGTTGAGGGAGTTCCTCTCTGGCAATAAGCCGTTGGTGTTCACGCTTATCCATAAGTTTCAGTACGATAAGACCAAGAAATATCCTGTGCTCTCCACTCGCAGCGACATCTTTGTATTGGTAGATGAGGCGCATCGCACCCAGTATAAGCAGTTGGCCGAGAATATGCACATCGGTTTGCCGAATGCCAACTACATCGCCTTTACCGGAACGCCACTCTTGGGCAGCAAGCGACTCACCAACCAATGGTTTGGCGATTATGTATCGGAATATAACTTCGCCCAAGCCATCGAGGATGGTAGTACCGTGCCGCTCTTCTATAGCCGAAGAGTGCCAGAGGTGGGCTTGACCAATGACTGGCTAGATACCGACATCGACCAAATCGTGGAAGATGAGAATCTCAACGACCGAGAAAAAGAACTCTTGGAGAACTCTTCCTCTCGCATCTTGGAGGTAATCAAGCGAGATGGCAGATTGGACCGCATAGCCAAGGACATCGCCCATCATTTCCCAAGACGAGGATTCTTGGGCAAGGGCATGGTGGTGAGTGTGGATAAATACACTGCCGTGAGGATGTATGACAAGGTGCAGAAGTACTGGACAGAGGAGAAAAAACAACTCATCAAGGAGCGTAATGAGGCAAAAACGCATGATGAGCGTGTCGCTTTGAGTGAACGTCTCAGCTATATGAACAAGGTAGAGATGGCGGTGGTCATCAGTAAGGAAGATGGCGAGGAGGAGAAGTTTGCCGCCCAAGGTCTCGACATCACGATGCATCGCAAGAAGATGGAAGCGATAACACCTGATGGCAAGGACATCGAAGACCGCTTCAAGGATAAGGATGACCCTCTGAGCTTGGTCTTCGTCTGTGCCATGTGGCTCACGGGTTTTGACGTGCCATCGCTCTCCACGCTCTATCTCGACAAACCGATGAAGGGGCATACATTGATGCAAGCCATCGCTCGTGCCAACAGAGTATATCCTGGCAAAACGTGTGGCATCATCGTGGATTACGTGAATGTGTTCAAGTACATGCAGCAGGCCCTGTCTGACTATGCCTCTACGGATGATAACGCAGAATATCCTGCCAAGGACATCGAGCAGTTGATAGCCAACATCGACCAATGTGTCATGGAGACAGAGGCTTTCTTGTTGCAACTCGGCATCAAGCTGGCTGACATCATCGCCGAAGGAGAAACGCTCGACCAACTAGAGATGTTCCGAAAGGCATATAATCGAATCTTGGAGAAGGATGAGTGGAAAGACCGCTTCAAGGTATTGAGCAATCTGCTGATGAATCTCTATGATGCCGCCAAGCCAGAGATATTTGAGCGAGGCTGGCATAATGAAAAGTTTGCTCCGATAGCTTATCTCAATGGTCTGTTTTGCAATCAGATAGATGACGAGAAGTTGCGGAAGGCGAAGTTGAGAATGGCTGAGGCTCTCGACCAGAGTGTGTCGGCGTATGCTTCCGATGGTATGGCTTCATCGGAGATTCAGCCTCAGGCTACGTATGGCATCCATCAAGGTAAGGTCATTGACCTCAGTAAGTTGGATGTGGATGCATTGCGCAAGGAAATCAACAGCACTCCTTATAAGGCGTTGGAGATAGATGACCTACGTGCCTTCATCGAGCGAACCTTGAAGCAGTTGATTAACAAGAACTGCACTCGTATCACATTCTCTCAGCGATATAAGAGTATCATCGACCGATATAATGCTGGTGGTAGTGAGAATGAGGATTATTACGAGAAGTTGCTTCAGCTCATCGCTGACTTGAAGAAGGAGCAGAGTCGCACCACGGATATGGGATTGGAGGAAGAGGAACTCGAAATCTTCGACCTTTTGAGGTCTGACCGCAAGTTGACCAAGGAGGAAGAGCAAAAGGTGATATTGGCTGCCAAGAATCTCTATCAGAAGTTGTTGGCAGAGAAAGAGAAGGTGCTGGTGGTGGATTGGTATAAGGATGAACAGCCTCGCCATCAGGTGTTTGCCTTGATACAAACTTCGCTCAATGACGATTTGCCGATGAGTTACGACCGAGTGTCATTCAATGACAAGACTCATCTGCTGTTCAATCACTTCGTGGATATGGCAGTGCAAGGGTATGGATGGGTAGCGTAAGGCTACCCATTCTTTATTTCTCGTAAATCAAAAAATCTTGCTAAAGTCTTGTATCAACCACTTCCATACAGGCATTACCTCGATGGTCTTGCCATTTACTTCCACAGTTTCCTCGGTGTCGTAGCTTAAAATCAGGAGGCGTTGGCAATCCAAAACCTTGGTGAATTTTATCAATGCGGTGCTTTCTCGTTGCCAGGTCTCATCAGTCTTATGAGGATTGTAGCTTACCTGTATCGCCAAGGCAGCATCTGGAATGTAGAAATCTACCTCAATGTTTCGGTTATAGAAGAACACTCGCTCGTCTATGCCATATCGGCGGATGAGTTCCATGGCTACCATGTTCTCTAAGAGGGAAGTGTCGATATCCAATGCCAAGATACTGATGATGCCGTTATCCACAAAGTAGTACTTCGGGTTGGTCTCACGATTGGTGAGGTTGTCTGCGATGTTCTTGATGGGATATATCAGAAAGGCATCCTTTGAGTACTCTATGTAGTTGATGATAGTAGCTTTTCCTAACTTAGCACCAGTTGAGGCTATGATATTAGAAAGGCGGGTGAAAGAGGTGGGCTGTTTGACACTCTCTGCCATCTTTCTAAACAGAATACGGAGTGAGAACAGGTTGTCTATCTTGTTGCGAGTTGCTATATCGCCAATGTATATCTTCTGATAAACGCTATTGAGGTAATCTCGTTTGGATGCAAGTTGTGCTCCCTCTGGGAAACCACCAAAGCGGAAATACTCTGCAAAATATCTCTGTACATCAGCTCTGCCAGAAGTGGTTGCAATGTTCATGTCATCGTATGGGATATTATTAGCAGAAAGGTATTCGCTGAAACTATAAGGCAAGATATGCTTGGTAATGTATCTACCTCCTAATGTGGTAGCTACGTCACTGCTCAGCATCTTGGCATTGCTGCCAGTTATATATACTCTATATTTGTTGTCTGCCAATCGTCGGGCGAACTTATCCCATCCCTCGATGTTTTGGATTTCATCAAGGAATAGTATAGGGCGTTGTGCAGACATCATGCCATGAACCTCAAGGATAAGATTGAGTTCTTGGGCTGTCATTCCAATGAGTCGCTCATCCTCAAAGTTGATATATAGCATCGAGTCCCAAGTGATACCTTTTTTTAGGTTGTCTTGGATCTGCTGATAGAGCATGAATGATTTCCCTGCTCTTCGAACACCAATAAGCACATAGTTGGCGAAGTCTTCCTTCTCTATGTTTCGATGAACGACTTGCTGGCTTTCTATCTCTTTTCGATTCTCCAAAAGAATCTCTTTGATGGTCTCTTTTTCTATCATAATTGCAATATTGTTCTATTCGTAGAACAAAAATACAATAATTTTGTTTTATCTACAAAACAAAATGATGATTTTTGCGTATTTTAACGCAAATTATTCATTTCAGCCTTCTTGCCCTTAAAACATAGGCAAATTCTCTTCGAAAAATACACTTTTCAATCTTCTTTTGCTGATATTGCCTAAAAAAATCGTAACTTTGCAGCCGCATTTATGAATAAGGTATTAAGTATCTCTATAAAAGGATGACAATGAATTTGAGCGAATTGGCGCGCAAGCGAGTGGCGGTAGCCGCCTATTATTTTGTGCCGGGAGTGGTGTTTGCCAGTTGGGCAAGCCGTATCCCGGATGTAAAACATCTGTTGCACTTGGGCAACGGACAGTTGGGGTCGGTACTCTTTGCCATCCCCATCGGACAACTTCTGATGATGACTTTCTCTGGCATCTTGGTGAGCAAGTTTGGTAGCAAGAAGATGCTCGTGGTATCGGAAGTGTTTTATGCCTTGGCATTGCTGAGCATCGGTTTCAGCCATACCGTCTTTCATCTCATTCTCAGTTTGGTGGCTTTCGGAATGATGGCGAATCTGATGAATATCGCCACCAACACGCAGGCATGTTTCTTGGAAAAGATGTATGGCAGGAACATCATGTCTTCCTTCCATGGCTTGTGGAGCTTGGGAGGATTTGCGGGAGGTATCGTCGGTTCCATCTTTGCCAGTACCTCGCTTCCTATCCCTGTGCATTTCGGCAGTATCTTGGTGATGTCCCTCCTCGTGATAGCCATCGGCTTGCGTTATCTCGTAGATGACCAGACGGCAAAGGCGGAGGAAGAGGAAGTGCCGAAGTTCTCATTCCGTACCATCGACCCAACGCTGTTCTTGCTCGGACTGATGGGATTTGGTGGCATGTTTTGCGAGGGGACGGTCTATGACTGGAGCAGTGTGTATTTCTCTTCGGTGGTGAAACCCGATGAGGCTTTCATCCGTGCCGGATATGTGGCAGGTATGGGAGCGATGACACTCGGACGATTCCTTGCCGATGGTTTCGTTACGAAATATGGTCCTAGCAAGGTGTTGAAGACTTGTGGAGCCTTGATTGTCGTCGGCTTGTGGATGGCGGCAGCCTTGCCTTACCTCATCACAGCCACCTTGGGCTTCTTGCTCGTAGGTTTCGGCATCTCCTCTTCCGTGCCTATCTGCTATAGCATCGCTGGCAAGCTCGGCACGATGAAGGCGAGCATTGCCATCACCATCGTGTCGAGCATCAGTTTCTTCGGATTCTTGGTAGGTCCTCCTGTCATAGGATGGCTCTCTGAGGCAACTGGTCTTCGCATTGCCATCAGCATCGCCGCCTGCTTCGGCTTGTTTATCGCCTTTATTGCAGGGAAGGTTAGTAAAAGAGTGTAAAAATTAAAATGTACAAGGCAATGCGGAGAGCTGATACATGATGGTCTTAGCCATGCGCTCATGTCCGGCATCATTTGGATGCAAGCGATCGTGCTCAGTGCTCTTGAAGAGTTTGGCTCCTTCGTCACAAAGTGGGAAAAGACCAGAGACGGAGTTGAGGTCGATGACTGGCACTGCCCAGACGTTTCCTGCTTCCTTGACGGCGTTGACATATTCATCGAGGAAGAGTCCACGCATGTTCTCGTAGTTCTCGTCAGGCTGGATATTCTTGTCGTTAGGGTCGAAGATGGCACGATGGATAGGTGTCATCAGCACGATTTGCTTGTTGGGATACATCTGCTTGAGCTTTGACATGGCGATGTTGATGCGTCCTTTCAAGGTGTTCTTGTCCATCACGAAGTGGCGATGGCGACGGGTAACCACTTGGCTTGGGCGACCGATGGCTGCTCTTACGGAGTCCAAGGTCTCTGTGTACCATTCGCCGATAGGCACACCATGGTTGTAGTCGTTGGTACCCATGAGGATGAGGATGGCATCGAAGTCGTCGCCGTGCTCTTCCTTCAACTTGTCTGCCTGGCGAGGGATGTCGTTCCATTCTCTTCCGCTCACACCATAGACGTATGGAGTGATGCCGAGCATATCTTCCAAGAATCCCCAGTATTTCTTTTTAGAACCATTGTTGCGTGGGTCGGTGATGGAGTCGCCAAAGTAAGCCACTCGCTTTCCTTTCCAAGGATGCTGGAGAGCCTTGAAGATCTTTTCTTTCTCTGCGATTTCTTTCTTTGTCATCGCCTTTTGGGCGAAGGTAGGCATCGCCAAAGTGAGGCTGAGTGCCATGAGGATAAGTGTTTGTTTCTTCATCGTTTGTTCAAAAAACTATTGTTTGTTGGTGATGGCAATTCATCTACTTATACTTCTTCCATCCTTGCCAATTCCCAACCCTTAAACTGCATGATGATCTTATGTAGCGTTGTGCCTTGTCGTAAAGCTTCTACTCGTTGAGCCTCGGCATATCGGTTGATTTGCTCTACGGCATCCTCCCATTGCTTCTCGGCTTTTGTCATAGAAGTGCCATCTTCCTTGTAAGCATCCTTTGCCTCCTCATCAAACTCTTTCTTAGAAAGCACCTTCAGCTCCAAGATGTAACTATGCTTGGTAGGATAGTGGGTGAGGTCGGGGAGGAGGAAGAAGTCGCAATAACCATGGTTGAGTTCCAACTCAGGAGCTGTAATATAGTAATCGCTCAAGTTCAGATATGCCATGAAGAAACCTTGCAGGTTGCGTTCCGACTCGATACTGTCACGCACAGATGAAACCTTGGCGTAGGCATCAGCGATATGCTGCAATGGCTCCTGCCACTTGCCCTCGAATGCCATGTAGGTAAACTGGGTGGTGAGGTTGATAGGGTTGACATAGTTGATGTCTTGAAATTCCTCCAACAAGTAATTGTAGTATTGCTTCCGCACGTTGTTGTTAGGTATGCCAAGTATCAACTGGCTTCCGAAAGTACCCTTGATGGTGAGCATGCCATAATAGAACAGCAAACTTGGGAAGATCTCGGCTTTTGGAATCTGATAGGCCGAGAAAGACTCATAGAGTTGGGTGATAATCTGTCCTTCCTCTGCTATCTTGTGGATGATGCCACGACGCTCGCCATCGAGTTTGTCGAATTGCAAGAGTTTCTTCATCTTACCATAGTCGGTCTTGGTATTAGGGTCGATCATGATTCTTGGAGGACGACCACTGTCCATATAATTGCGAAGGTAATAGAGTACCATATCGCAGTTGAACATTCTGATATCCTTATCTAAGGCATCTTCTGCAAAACAATAGTTGTCATACCATGGCTTCATGTCGTTGACAATCGCTTCGATGTCACAATCGGCTGGCAGCAATCCATTCTCCTTGTAATAAGTGAACATATCGATGACATCCTTGGTCGAGAAACCAAGCATCTCGTCAAACTCAGGCTTGATGGAGATGTTCCAACCGATATTGTATCCGCTTGTCACGTCATCCAGGGTCACTGGGCTGACACCCATCATGAAGATACGCTCGAAGTTGCCTTTGAACTTCTTGAACACGTCACGATAGAAACCATCGGCATGGGTGATGGCATGATATACCTTCTCGCCATGCTCATTGAGCACGACATTCGTAAAGTTGTCGTACTCGTCGATGATGAGATAGAGAGGGTAGTTGTGTGCCTTGGCAGCTTGGAAGAGAAGCTGCAACTTGTCGGCATGTTCTGTCTTGGACAGAATGAGGGAAACCTCTTCCTCTGTGTAATATTCGGAATATGTGCGGATGAAACCATCGAGAGTGATGCAGAGGTACGCATTGAATCTTTCCTCCAGAATATCTATCTTTCCTGTGATTTGTGAGAAGTCAAGATAGAGTATTTGGTAGCTGCCTTGCAGAGGAGTAGGGTGCTTGCCAATCCAAAGTTTACCAAACAATTTTTGGAACTTGTCCTTCTGCTTACAGTCATAGTAAGAGTAGAGCATACTAAGGAATATGCTCTTTCCGAAACGACGTGGTCGGATGAAGAATAGGTTGCGAGGTTGCTTTTCTATTTCTGGCAAGAACATCGTCTTATCAACATAGTAAAGGTTCTGCTCGATAACCTTGGCAAAATCAGCCACTCCGTATGGTACTTCTTTCACTTGCTGCTCCATCATTGCTTACTTTTAAATGTAACTTGCTGCAAAGATAATGCAAATCGAAGACAATTCAAAATAAATTCATTTATTTTAATTGTTGAGTGAAACTTATCTCATTTAAAGTTAGCCCCGTGAAAACGATATGACAATATTTTTAGAGGATTAATTCTGCTTTATCGTGTGCTTTTATGGAGATAAGTTTCGGTTTATCGCTTAATTTATACTATTTTGTGATCTCTTTTCGTCAAATTGTGGTGTATTTTGTTAATTGACCGATAAAAAGCACAAATTGACCGATTATCGCCCCTGAAGAAGTTGCATTAGTTATAATTTTGCAGCGATTTTTATAGTTCAAAACAAAAAATACAATCTAATAACTAGGCTTATGGATAAACAAAGACTTTTGTTTGCTAGTGTGCTGATGGCTATGATGTCTTCAGCAGCCCTAGCACAAACCAATGTGACAGATCAGTATATCGTCAATGCAGGTTTTGACGATGGTACATTCGTTAATAATGCGCCAAAGGGGTGGACATTAGACGTGTATTCTTCATTGAAGACAAATAAGATTAGTACATTTGCAAAAGGTGATGGCTTGATTCCTGCCAACCAGAACCATTGGCAATTATACCAATGGAGTGGTGCCATCAAAGGTAAGGCCTATCAAAAAGCAACAGGTTTGCCTAAGGGTACATATAAGTTGACCGTAGCGGTCTCTTCCTCTTTTAGTGGAACCGTCAACTTGTATCTCAATGACAAAAAAACAGCCATTGTGTCAGGTTTGCCTAAGGTTTATGAAGTAGAGGCTGAGGTGACAGATGGAGCCATTGAACTTGGTTTGCAATTAGATGCCAATGGAAGCAATCAGACCATCGATTTCGATTCTTTTAATCTGTATAAGATGTCGGATGAATCTTGGGCGCTTGTGAATCCAAACTTTGATAATGCTACATTTGCCAATAGTGCTCCGCAAGGGTGGACGCTTGTTCTGACGTCATCAGGTGCTAGTTCTAAGATTAGTACGGGATTGAAAGGAGATGGCTTGATTCCTGCTGACCAAAATCACTGGCAATTATGGCAGCAAAGTGGTCCGATGGTTGGAAAGGCTTATCAGAAGTTGACCAATGTGCCAGTAGGTCGATATAAGGCAACCATGCTGATGGTACCTACTTTTAGTGGAACGGTGGATATGTTCCTTAATGACGAGAAGACTAGCGTTACGACAGCGGTAAACCAAGAATATTCCGTAGAGGGCCTTGTGTATGATGGAACTTTGGAGCTAGGTCTTGACTTAAACGTTGAGAATGGCGCACTTTTGGATTTCGACACTTTTACCTTGACCAAGGTGGATTTGCAAGCAGGTGATATGGCAGAAATCTTGTCTCGCATGAGCAAGGTATGTCAAGCTGATATAGCTAAGGAAAACCACCAAGTATGGTACAATAAGGAAGAGATGGATGCTGCCTTTGATGCCGCCCAGAAAGCACAGGATGATAAGGCTATGCAAGCTGCCGTCAATCTTTTGCAGACTGCTCATTATAACTTCTTGGCTATCGAAGATATATACAATACTATGCGTGATGCAGCTACTGTTATGTACGATAAGACAAAAGGTTCCTTGTTCTATGGCAGAACAGAAGTGGAGAATATTTACAATCAAATGAATGAATACTTCCAGGCAGATACCGACCAGCGTCAATGGATGCAGGGCAAATTGGCAGACTTGGAAGCTATCGACCAAGCATTTGCGCTCTTCAGTCGTATCACCAATGCCATTGATGAGGCAAAACGTCAGATGGCTTATACCAATTATAAGGGAAAGGCTGACTTTGAGCAAGCCCTGAAGGCTACCGAGCCTAAACAAATGAAAGCCAAAACTGTAGAGGAATATCAGGCCATCATTGATGAAATTAAGGTGGCGCAGAAGACCTATTTGAAGAATCGTCCTTCAGAGTGGATAACCATCCAAAATGGAAAACTTTGGCAAACAGACAATGGCAAGGGTGGTTTGACTTCTGTTCAGGCTCATGCTCCTGGCTTTGTTCGTGTGGGTGATGTATGGTATATGTGTGGTGAAGATCGCACAGGCTGGTGGAACCCTGATATCAATCTTTATTCTTCTGTAGATTTGGTTCACTGGAAATTTGAGAAGAAGATTGTGGAGAACGGTGTTACTACCCCAGAGTTGGGACATGGCAGAATGATAGAGCGACCTAAGTTGCTTTATAATGCCAAAACTGATAAATATGTGGTATGGTGTCATTATGAGTCAGGTAACTATGGCGCATCCGAGGCAGCTTGTTTCGAGTGTGACAAGGTGAATGGTGACTATAAGGTAGTTTGGACAGGGCGTCCTTTGGGGGTGAAGTCTCGTGACTGCAATGTGTTCCAGGACAATGATGGTACAGCATACTTTGTATCTACAACGAATGAAAATCGTGACTTGGGTCTCTTCCGTTTGAGCGATGACTATCACGATGTCGTGGAGCATACACAACTTTTTGCAGGAAAGGGTCGTGAGGCTCCGGCAATCGTTCGTGTGGGTGACAACTACTTTATGTTTAATTCTGCATGTTCTGGCTGGGATCCTAATGCTTGTAAGATGTCTTATACCACCAACTTGAAAAGTGGTTGGACCAATTTGACACAGGTGGGCAATGACATAGCATACGATACTCAGGCTGCTGCCATATTGAAGATAGAGGGAACCAAGCAAACTACTTATCTTTATGTGGGTGATCGTTGGCAAGACCCAGGTTTGCCAGAGTCAAAGACTATCATCTTCCCAATCTCATTCAAAGGTACTAGCTGTAGCATGGACTATCGTGAGCGTTTCGACATTAATTTTGTGACTGGTGAATGGCGAGAGACTCCTACGGAGAATATCTTTGAGGATAGAACTGGATGGAAAGTCGTAGATTACAGTTGTCAGCAGAGTAATGCTTACCTTGCTTCTTATCTCATTGATGGAAAGTTGAGTACTCATTGGCGTAGTGGTGCAGATGGGGGAGAAGATGCTGCGCCACATCATGTTACGGTAGATATGGGCAAGACGGTCAACATCAAGGGATTCTTGGCTACTCCTCGCATGGATGGGTGGCATACGGGCTTGGTTCGTAATTACGAATTCCAGTTGAGTAATGACGGAGTAAATTGGACTACCATTGCCTCGGGCAATTGGTTGATGTATGATGTTGAGGTTGACTTTGGAAAGACATACGCTTGTCGATACTTCAAGATTGTCTGCAAAGATAACGCAGCTTCTATTTCGGAAATCAATATCGTTTCCTCTAAAGATACCCCTTCGTTACCTACAGACATTAAGGAAATCCATGCCAAGTCTGACAAGAAAGTAAAGGCTCGTACTTATTATACGATTGATGGCCGTCAACTTTCTGCTCCTCAAAAGGGAATTTATGTAGAGAAGGTAACCTATGAGAATGGAACTATTGAGACAATTAAGAAAATATTTTAGCAATGAATTTTACTTTTAAATTATGGCCAAGCTTGGTCGCCATCTTTATGATGGTGACCAGCTTTCAGGCAAAAGCTCAGACGCTTTTGCCTCATTTTGCAACCTCAGACCAATATGGTGGAAAGAAAGTCGATGACATGAGCAATTTTGTACCTATTCTAGATGACTATACATTGGAGGTAATGGGTACCAAGGGAAAAAGTATCAGTATCGCTTTTGCACAAGTACAATATACGCCTACTCAGAATGTCAAGGTAAGATTTGTGCAAGCGAAAGGCAAAATCTATGTGTTTGAGGGAAATGCCTATACGTCCACTTTGACTCCCAACTATAAGTACATAGAGCAGGCTGGTAATTTGTTGCGAAATGGAAGTTTTGAAACTACTGGTACACAGTTGAACTCTGGGCGTTGGCAAGCTTCCGACTGGGACACTTGGAATGGTGGAACTCCTACTTGGGGAGCAAACGTTGGTGATGTCAATGTTCGTGAGAATGCTAATTATCGTTCAGATGGCAGCAAGAGCATCATTTTGCATACTAGTAGCCGCTGGCTTTGTCAGCAGATGACAGCTGGAGCTTTGGAGCCCAACGGACTCTATCGCATCAGTTGTGATTATTGGACTTCTGATGGGTGGAACAATGGAAACCACAAGTATCAAATCTGGTTGGGGTCTTCGATGGCAGGAAGCGACTTGATGACTTTCGACGCCTATACCACAGTCAACAACAATACTTCTAAGCAATCCTATGTCTCCACATTCCAGATGCCAAGCAAGTCTATCGGTAATGTGTTCTTGTCTTTCTATCGTTCTGAAAGTGGTGTCGATTGGCTGGATAATGTTAAGTTGGTTAAGTTAGTTCCATCGCATAAAGGTCTGACGGGAGTAACTTCTGCCATCTTTGCTTATGGTGCGTATGCGCCTGCGGATATGACTTTTCCTGACAATGTCTGCATCGACTATACCAACATGATAGTCAACCCTAACTTCATTGATGGCGCCATGAAAAGCGGAGCTCCAGCAGGTTGGATTCTTGATGCTAAAGTTACTCAATCGAAGATTAGTACAGGTGAGAAAGGTGGAGGAGTGATCCCGTCAGGACAAAACCACTGGCAGTTGTGGCAAGATGGCTCTCCTTTAAATGGATATGCTTATCAAACTTTGTCCAATCTTCCCAATGGTCGATATGAAGTCTCAGCCAAAGTGGTATGTACAGGTTTTAGTGGCTCCATCAAACTCTTTGCTAATGATGGGGAGACAATTTTAGAGTCTGGTGTAGGCAAAGTCTATACTGTATCGGGTGTTGTAGTCAATGGGGTTTTGAAATTGGGACTCAACTTCGCCACCAAAAATGGAATTACCATCGATTTCGACTCATTTACCTTATTATATAAAGGTAAGGATACGGCAGGTTATCGCAAGACCTTGAATCGCAGAATAGAGGATGCCAAAGAAATCTTAGCCAACCTAGAAGATGGTTATGATGTAAGTACTCTCACACAGTTGGTGAAAAATGCAGAAAGCTTGGGTGCAGATGCAAGTTCGGATCAGGTGATTTCAGCCATCTCTGATATTGACCAAGAACTCAGCAAATATCAGGCTTATGTGGCTGAATGTGAGCTGAAGCGTAAGAAGGTTGCGCAATTTAAAACTGTTCTTGCAGATGCCAAAAGTGAACGTGCCACAGAATTATATCCAGCTACTGCTGATTTTGACAAGGCCATTGCTGAGGCTGAGTCTTTCTTTGGGAGATTGGAGAATAATCCAACCCTTGATGCAACGGTTGCACAGGATAAGCTGAATGCTGCCCGTGAGAATTATTACAATTCTCAGTTTAAGGTAGTACCTACGGCGCAAGTGGTTTCTTCTGTTGACTTGAGTTTGAATGGCTCAGAGAAATATCTGCTTCGTGTCGATGGAAAACCTTACTATCCAACGGAGATTCAGGTTCGACCAGATAAAATGCGTGGCTACTTAGGATGGAGCGAAGATGAAATCGAGGCTACTTTCAAACGAGCAGCCAATGATGGTTTCAACACTTTGAGCGTGCCGTTGTATTGGAGCGAGGTGGAACCAGAGAAAAATCATTTTGATTGGCATATTCTTGACAGATACCTTGGGTGGTGTAAAAAATATGGTGTCAAGATGGAACTATTGTGGTTCTCCTGGAGCAGTGGCGGTCGCATTCAGTATTTATGGAATGTCAATGGCAAACAACAATTGCGTACTCCTGACTATGTATGCTCTCTAGAGGGAACTTCTGAGTTCAACATGCTTCGTAAGGAATGGGAGTATTCACTTGACTGGCGAGATACAAATTTGCGAAGTCGTGATGCATATGTGTTGGGACGTGTCATGGAGCACATAGCACTTTGGGATGCCAATAATGGCAAGACTCATTTAGTGATTGGAGTGCAGTTGGGCAATGAGGCTCGTGCCCATGGCGACAATGCGGCAACCTCTTCGGAAATCATAGACTATTACCATCATGTGGGTGCTGCTGTGAAGCAATCGAAATATGTGACTTGGACTCGTCTAAATTGCGTTTCTTATGAGACGAGTGGCAGAACCACGGCAAATGAAAACTTGCGTAACAATGGAGGAACCAATATCGACTTCGTGGGTGTTGACATCTATGGAACTAATGCTAATTCGGTAAAGGGTGACTTGAGTGGTTACTTAGGAACGAAAGGTAAAAACTTCCGTATGATTATGGAGATTGATGCCAAAGATTCCAATTCACCTATTTATCAGATGGCAGCTCTTGCAGGTGATAAGGCTTTCAATTATTACAATTTGGGTCCTGTGGATGGAAATGGGCTCTACTCTAATTCGGGGCATGTTTTGACAGAGCGCTCCCACATCAACCTCGTTCGCCAGCGCAACCAAATCCTCAACTTGGCAAACCAAGACATAGCCAAGATGAAACAAGGTAGTGGACTTTACGTGTATAACTATGCAGGTAACTCAACCTGTAGTCAGAGTGGTCTTGATGGAATCAGCTTTGTTCCAGATGATCAAAAAACGCAAGCAGTGGCTGTTCGTCATGGCAATGAAGAGGTGTTTTTGCTTTCTACAGCTGGTGGTACTTTCACACTTCCAGCGAAGTATAATGGCTACAAGGCGCAGAAAGGTTATTGTAATGCTAATAATAACTGGGTGGCTGAAGCAAACTTGACTATATTAAATGGTAAAGTCGTCATGCCAGAGACTTCTTGTGTGTTGATTACCAAGAATCCTAGAGTCATTACTGGCATCCAAAGTGTCTCAAGTGATTCTGAAAAGAGAATTGTTGCCTACTATGCGTTGTCTGGTAATAAAGTCGCACATCCAACGAAAGGTGTGTATTTAGTAAAAAAATCTGATGGGACAGTGACAAAACTGAGCAAGTAAACTAATGCAATACGAACTAGAAAGGTACGACATGCTTTTGGGCGGTCGTACCTTTGATTATTATTTATCACAGTGACCGATAATAAACATAAATTGACTGAATATCCTCCCTAGATATGTTGCATAAGTTATAATTTTGCAGCGTCATTCTATGATTCCTAACTAAGTAAAACAATAACTAATATATATATTTATGGGTAGAATTAGATTTTTTTTAGCTAGTGTGTTGATGGCAGCGATGGCTTCCACCGCCTCAGCACAAAGTAATGTGACAGGGAAGTATGTCACCAATGCAGGTTTTGACGATGAGACCTTTGTAAATGGTGCGCCTAATGGATGGACTTTGGATGTGTCTTCTTCTTTAACGACAAACAAGGTTAGTACAAGTGCTAAAGGTGATGGTTTGATTTCTGCCGATCAAAACCATTGGCAGTTATATCAATGGAAGGGTGCCATCAAAGGTAAGGCTTACCAAAAAAAGACAGGCTTGCCTGATGGAACATATAAGTTGACCGTAGCGGTCTCTTCTTCTTTTAGTGGAATCGTCAACTTGTATCTCAATGACCAAAAAAAAGCTATTGTATCTGGTCAACCTAAGGTTTATGAAGTGGAGACTCTGGTAACTGGTGGAACCCTTGAGTTTGGTTTGCAATTGGATGCCAATGGAAGCAGGCAGACGATAGATTTCGATTCTTTTAATCTGTATCATAAAGAAGCTGGTACTAAGTGGTGGGGTAATGCACTTGATGATGTGTTGGCATCGTCTAAGGATGAAACGGCTACAAAGCCAAAAGTGAGTGATGCAGATCGCTGCAATCCTAAGAAAACCGTGTTTCTCTATAATACATTGACGGGTAAATTCTTAAATCAAGGAAGTTGGTGGGGAACTCATACAATAGTAAATGATGTTGGTATCAAATGTTGGATTCTAAAGAAGCAGGTTACCGTGAATGGTCAGGCTGTTGATAGGTATTATATAGAAACTGCTTGCAAAAATTCTCAATTTTCCTATAAAGATGACTATTTGGGCTTTAGCGGTAATGAACCTTATTTAGACAATGGTGAGGGGCAATGGATGATAGACCCAATAGCAGAAGGTAGCAGTGTGTATTATATTCATAGTACCCAGCATCCTAATATTTCGGATAGCTACCTATTTGTTGATTCTGACAATAAATATGTTCGTACAGCAGCGTTGAATGATGATTTAACAGGTAATGGTAGTAGAGCTAAATGGATTCTTGTCACGCAGCAAGATTTGATGGGCGAGTTTCAAAAGACAACGGTGCAATTGAAGGGTGTGCCTGCCGATGCCACTTTTATGTTGGGAGATCCTGATTTCCATCGTTATAGTATAGAACAAGTACAGTGGAAATTTGAACCTCCTACAAGTGGTACTTCTGCTACTCTTTTTGTTGGTATTAATAAGCATTACCAAAAATATGATGTTACCAAAAATGAATATGCATGGGTAGTTTCTGGAGACACCAATGGTGGTGATAGTAAGCATGGTTGCTATTGGTCAGCGAGAATAATTGGTGGCAAAGGAACGATGTATCAAGAATTGTCCATTAATAAGAGTGGATGGTACCAGATTCAATGTCAAGGAGAATGCTATGTGCCAAATGGGGCAAGCTATAATGTTGCTTCCTTGTTCGCAAAAACAGATGCTGTTAAAATTACCTCACCAATAAGAACCGTTGCAAGTAAAATAGGTGAGTTCTCTAAGACGGATATTGGTTCTAACTCAGAAGCAGAACGCTACTATAAATCTTATGGTGATTATACAAATACGCTGATGATTTATGTAGATTGTGGTACTGACAATTCCAAAGTTGCCACTCTCACATTGGGTATTAAAGTTGATGGTGAGAATGTGCCGGCAGAGACTGGTGTGGCAGTTGATGCTTTCCGTTTGCAATATTGTGGTCTTCCTGATGGCCATAACTTGGTGTTGGATGAGGATTTTACCAATTTCGATTATATCACCAAGGAAACGGGCGATAAGCAATATAACAACTCTATACTCTATTTGCACCGATTATTGACAAAGAAAATGTGGAACACGATTATCCTGCCAGTTGATTTGACTGCAGATCAGTTTAATACAACATTTGGTATTGACGCAAAACTAGCTCGATACAATGGTGTGAGAAATAATCGTTTGCAATTCTTGGTGCAAGATGACAAGAGTATTTACGACACAGAGGAAAAAGGCGCTTTCTTGAAGGCAAACATGCCTTACATTATTTGGCCAACCATAGAGCCTGAGCATACAGCAGCTTATACCTACACGACAACATTGGATGAAGATACGAATACTCGTGAATTGAATGCCTTTGACGTGACAGTGGGTACTCCTTATTATGTGGTAAACAATGTGTCGATGGATAAAGCTAATGTAAATCAAAACGTTATCAATGCCTCTGTGGATGCAGAAACGTTGAAGGATGGTTATGCTTTCCATGGTATCTTGACACAAGATTATGAGGGCAAAACTTTCCTTGATGGTGCTCATGTTAAGGCTGGTGACTATACTTTCAATCAAGGTAAGTTGCACTTATTCAAGGGTGACTATGGCATGAAAGGTTTTCGTTGCTGGTTCCATGCCGTAGATGGAGGTGTGAGTCAGGCCAAGTGGATGGGGGTTGAAATCAATGGCATCTCTGGCAACGAGGTGACTGGCGTGGATGCTCCTTGGAATGATGAGATGAACGACAAGATGGATGTCTATACCATCAATGGTCAGAAAGTAAATGTGCAACGATTGGAAGATTTGCCACGTGGCATTTACGTTGTCAACCATAAGAAATATGTTGTGAGATAAAAGATGATATGAGAATTATTAAAGATAAGATAAAGATGAAAAAGATATATATGACTCCACATTTGGAGATTCTTGCAGTTGTAAATTCAGAACAACTGTGCGATGGAGGAGGATTGTATGGTTGGTCTGCAACTAATGAGAGTGATGGGAGTTCAGATGGTGGTGGTAGTTCCGATAATGATGGAGACCCTGAGTGGGGAACAGCAGGTGCCAAACACTTTGACTGTTGGAACTCTTGGGATGATTGATGTCTCTACCTTTCCTAAGTAGATCATTTACTTTTATATACATGTTAGGTTTTTATTAGAAGAGTGCTTGCCGTGATGGCAAGACTCTTTTGAATGAAGTTTATGTTAATAATTTAGATTTTAGCTATGTTATCGGCAAATTTGGCAGAAATCCGACGTTTTTCGTCTAGAAATGACGAATATACGTGCTCGATGCCTATTTTGCCGATTTTTTATCTATCGAATGACGAAAATTACTAATATGTCAATGCAAAAGTAATTGTAATTTTGCGGTGTCAATAAGACATTTTGATTAACAATCTAACTTAATTTAAACTTATAAAGATATGAAGCTTAATATTGTTAAGACTGACACAAAGATATTGGCAGCATCGCTGCTGAGTATCGGATTGTCTAGTATTCCTTTTATTGGGAGTATGGCTCATGAGACTTTGGCGAAAAGTACTGAGATTCAGCAACAGCAATCCTTGAAGGTTTCTGGTGTGGTTTCTGATGGCGAAGGACCTATTATAGGTGCGAGCATTAAAGAGAAAGGTACCTCGAATGGTACTGTTACTGACCTGGATGGTAAGTTTAACTTGTCTGTAAAGCCTGGTGCTACTATCATTATATCTTATATGGGATATAAAAAGGTAGAAATGAAAGCTGTTGAAGGGAAGTTGATGAATGTTACCATGCATCAGGACAGTGAATTGCTCAACGAGGTGGTCGTTGTCGGTTTCGGAACACAGAAGAAAGTAAACCTTACAGGTGCAGTAGATGTAGTAGATAGCAAACAATTAGCAGAGCGTCCTGTAGCTAATGCAGTTCAGGCATTACAAGGTGCTGCTCCAGGTCTTCAAATAACACAAACTAGCGGTAGCGTGTCTTCTCGTCCTAGTATCAATGTTCGTGGTGGTACAACCATTGGACAAGGTACTTCTGGTGATCCTCTTGTCTTGATTGATGGTATGGAAGGTGATATTAACTCTATTAACCCTCAAGATATTGAGAGTATCTCCATCCTGAAAGATGCTGCTGCTAGTTCTATTTATGGTTCTCGTGCGCCATTCGGTGTCATCCTTGTTACGACAAAGAAGGGTAAGGAGGGAAAACCAACCATTAATTATAACAACAATTTCAGAATTTCTTCTCCAAACAAAACCAACCATTTGATGCATTCTGTACAGTTTGCGTCTTGGATGAATGATGCTTTTGTCAATGATGGTCGGAATCCTTATTTTGCAACCAAGGAAGATGGTACGGGGCGTTTTGATAAGATTGTCGAGTTTGCAAATGCTTCCTACGTAAGCCCTGGTGTACGTCAGACAGCTGATGGAAAGATGGTTTACGAGGTCTTGGGTTACAACAGCTCTGGTCAGTGGCTCGGTGGTTATTCCAATGGCGTGGCTGATACAGACTGGTATGATGTACTTTACAAAAATAGCAGTTTCTCACAGCAGCATAATGTTAGTGCAAGTGGTGGTAGTGATCGCTTTAAGTACTATGTATCTGGTAGCTTTTATAATCAGAATGGTTTGCTGAAAGTAGGCAATGAAGGCTTGAAGCGATATACTGGTACAGCCAAGATTGAGTCTCAGCTGACTAATTGGTTGAAATTGAACTATACCATGCGTTTTACTAGAGAGGACAACGACCATCCTACTAAAGCAGGGTGGTATGAGGCTGTTGCTTTGCGTGGTTGGCCAGTTCTGCCGCAGTATGATTGGAATGGTAACCGATTGTATTACTCTGACCTTACGTCATGGGCTGATGGTGGCCAAAACCAGACTCAAACTGATAATATCTATCATCAGTTGGGGTTTGTTATTGAGCCAATCAAGAATTGGAAGACCACTGTTAATTTCAATTATCGCATCAAGAATTATAACAATCATAGTTGGACTTTGCCTTTGATGCAATACGACAAGGATGGAGCCATGTATTACAATAAATCCGATTCTGAGGTATATGAGAAAAATGAGAAGGACAATTATTACAACTTCAGTGTCCGTTCAGAATATGACTTCAAATTGGCGAAAGATCATCATTTCCATGTGATGGGAGGTATGCAGGTTGAGGATTACAAGCAATCCTACTTCAATGCTTCTCGTAATGGCATGATTGATTACAGCAAACCTGAGCTTGATATGACCAATGGTCTGAAGAATGGTTCTGACGTGGCTCCATCTATTAATGGCGCACGTAACGAATGGGCTGTTGTGGGTGTGTTCGGACGCCTTGGCTATGACTACAAGAGCCGTTACTTGTTTGAGGCTAACTTCCGTTCTGATGGTTCTTCTCGTTTCCGCAAGGGACATCAATGGAAGACTTTCCCATCATTCTCTCTGGGTTGGAATATTGCTGAGGAGAAATTCATGGAGAAGTCGCGCAGTTGGTTGGATATGCTGAAGGTAAGATTCTCTTATGGTTCTTTGGGTAACCAGAATACTACCAACTGGTACTATACCTATCTAACCATGAGTGCTAACCCTACGGGTGGTCCTTGGTTGCAGAATGGTCAGAAGGTGTCAACGGCAACCACGCCAGGTATCATCTCTGAAAGTTTGACTTGGGAAAGAGTGGCCACTTACAACATTGGTCTTGACTGGACATTGTTGCATAATCGTTTGACAGGTTCGTTCAACTGGTACACTCGTAATACTCACGACATGGTGGGTGCGGGTCAGGCATTGCCTGCTATCCTAGGTACAAGTGCTCCTAAAACTAATAATACCGACCTTCAAGCTCGTGGATGGGAGTTCAGCATCGGATGGAATGATCGCATGTCAAATGGTCTCCAATATGGTGCTAAGTTCTCTCTCTACGATTCTCGTACCAAAATCACCAAGTATAAGAACAACCCAACCAATTCTATTGGCTCTTACATCGAGGGTAGATATACGGGAGAAATCTGGGGCTATGAGACTGTAGGTATAGCTAAGACCGATCAAGAGATGAAAGAACACTTGGCTTCATTGCCTAATGGCGGACAGGATGCCATGGGTAGCAAGTGGGCTGCAGGTGATGTCATGTACAAGGATATTAATGGCGATGGCAAGATTTCTTCGGGAAGTAGCACGCTTGACAATCCAGGCGACCGTAAGGTGATAGGTAACTCAACTCCTCGTTTCCAGTTTGGTCTTGACCTCAATGCATCATGGAAGGGATTTGACTTGAGAATGTTTTTCCAGGGTGTGATGAAGCGTGATTATTGGCAGGGTAGTCAGTTTATGTTTGGTTACACCGGCGACCAGTGGAACTGTGCGGGTCTTACCGAGATGGAAGATTACTTCCGTGATGAGAATTCTTGGTCTGTTAAGCAGGGTACGATGAGCGTAAATACAGATTCTTATCTGCCACGTCCAATTCAGGGTTCTAGCAAGAACTTGAAGTGCCAGACCAAGTATCTGCAAAATGCTGCGTACATTCGATTGAAGAACCTCACCTTGGGTTATACCATTCCTGCTGCTTTGACCAACAAGTGGGGCATCAATAAACTTCGTGTATATTTCTCTGGTGAGAATCTTTGGACAGGAACGAGCTTGGATAAGCAGTTTGATCCAGAAACCATTTCTAGTAATGGCGGTGCTGCTTATCCACTGTCTAGAACCTATTCTTTCGGTTTAAGTGTAACATTGTAAACATAAGATAATTATGAAAATGAATCATTATATTTCCGGTGTCGTATTGGCACTATCTTTGGGGAGTGTGCTAGTATCTTGCGATGACTTGCTCGATCAGGAGCCTCCATCATATCTTACTCCTGAGTCTTATTTTAAGACAGAAGACCAGGTAATGGCATGTGCCAACAGTTTCTACAATCAGTTGCCATCTCATGGTTATGGCTATGGCCTCTATAGTAGTGATGTGAATACTGATAATCAAGCAGGAAGTGGCTCTGATAGTAAGTACTTGGATGGTCAGTGGAAGGTAGGACTTACCAATGGTAACTGGAATTTTAGTACCATTCGTGCCATTAACTACAAGTTGAACACTTGTCTTACCAACTACAATAATAAGAAAATCACTGGCAATGACAAAAACATTCGTCAATATCTCGGTGAATTATACTTTTTCAGAGCTTGGGAATACTTTGGTAAGCTCCGTTTATGGGGTGACTATCCTATTCTTACTGCGGTACAGACGGATAATGAGTCTAAGTTGCTAGCTAATGACAAACGAAGCCCTCGTAACGAGGTGGCTCGATTCATCATTGCTAACTTGGATACTGCTATGACTTATATGTCGGATAACTTTGAGAAGCGTCATACTCGTGTATCCAGAGATGTGGCGATGCTCGTGAAGTCTCGTGTGGCTCTTTATGAGGGAACTTTCCTCAACTATTTCAAGGGCACAGCATTCGTGCCTAATGGTGAGGGATGGCCAGGCAAGACTAAGGACTACAATGCGAACTACCAGTACCCATCTGGCAATATCGACAATGAAATCAAGTATTTCTTGACTACTGCAGCTGAGGCTGCTGAAACGGTAGCAGAGAAGTATAAAGGTAGCTTGACGGCGAATAATGGTGTGGTTCCTCAGAAGGAAGGTGATTCAAATCCTTACTTTGAAATGTTTGGTACCACAGATATGTCAAAATATGATGAGGTGTTGCTTTGGCGTGAGTACAATGCCAGTCAAGGTCATACTAATATCATTGAGGATGCTGTGCAACGTAACAACTATGGTACAGGTGTAACTCGTAGTATGGTGGAAAGCTTCCTGATGGAAGATGGTAAGCCTATCTATGCGGAACATGATGGTTTCGTTTACGATGACAACAGTGTGAGCAAGGTGGCTGAGCATCGTGATCCACGTTTAAAGATATTCCTAAAAACTCCAGGACAGATTAACTGTTTCAAAAATATGGATTATGCACAGGGTGACCGTTATATAAACGTAGAACCTGCGTATCCAGACATTACTAATGGTGATGCCCAGAACTGGTTGTATGTTACAGGCTATTGCTTGCGCAAGGGAGGTACTTTCGATCGTAAGCAGTGCCAGAAGGATAAGTCTGCAAATGCCTCTTGTGCATTCCGTGCTCGTGAGGCTTTGCTCAACTATATGGAGGCTGAGTATATGTTGACTCATAGTTTGAGTGGTAAGGTTCTTGGTTACTGGAAGATAATCCGTGAGAAAGCTGGTTTCTCTGGTGATGCCATCGATCCTAACACAACCATTGCTGCTACAGAGATGGAGAAGGAAAAGTTGGATTGGGGTGCCTATAGTGCAGGCAAGTTGCTTGATGATCCTATCCTCTACAATATTCGCCGTGAGCGCCGTGACGAATTGATGGGAGAAGCTTTGAGATGGATGGACTTGCAGCGCTGGAGATCTCTCGACCAAATGATGACAGAGCATTATCATGTAGAAGGTATAAAACTTTGGAACTCTGATATGACTCATTACTATAACTTTACAGAGGCCAACTATGATGGTAGTAATAGAGCTAAGGTCTCAAGTCCGCAGTTGAGTGATTATCTCCGTCCATATGAGAAGAACATGACTTCTAGTAATCTCTATCGAGATGGCTATACTTGGCACATGGCTCATTACTTGCAAGCTGTGCCTGTTAAGGAGATGCAGTTGTCGGCTCCAGATTATAAGACTGTCAGTGAGTCTCCTCTGTATCAAAATCCATATTGGCCTTCTGAGCCAGATATGCCAGCAGAGAAGTAGTGTCAATTTACTTTAGGAAATTAGTTAGTTAGTTTAGAAAAGTTAGTTTTTAAGTTAAGAAGATTGTTTTAGGATAACAAATTATTAAATCTTCTTTCTAAAAAGGAAGACGGCAGGATATCATAACGAGCAAGCTCCTTCCGTGGAATATCGAGGTATCTTTATCAATGATGAGGATTGGGGATAGATGCCTTGGGCAAGCAAGCATTATGAGCCTTCCACGGAGCAAGGACGAATAGGACCGAAAACAAATGCTCGTATTTTTGAATTATTGCTCCGTCTTCGTGCCGAGAGAGTGTGTAAACTAAACTGTGTTAAACTACTTTTATTGTAGCTTGACACAGTTTAGTTTACACTCTCACTTTTGAAGTTTTCGTGTCTATCATGAGGATGTGTCACTGTCATTTGTGATACATCCTCATGTTTTTCTTATTCTCTATTCAACTACTTACATTTCCTCCATCCTTGCCAATTCCCAACCTTTAAACTGCATGATGATCTTGTGAAGTGTTGTGCCTTGTCGTAAAGCTTCTACTCGTTGAGCCTCGGCATATCGGTTGATTTGCTCTACGGCATCCTCCCATTGCTTCTCGGCTTTTGTCATAGAAGTGCCATCTTCCTTGTAAGCATCCTTTGCCTCCTCATCAAACTCTTTCTTAGAAAGCACCTTCAGCTCCAAGATGTAGCTATGCTTGGTAGGATAGTGGGTGAGGTCGGGGAGGAGGAAGAAGTCGCAATAGCCATGGTTGAGTTCCAATTCAGGAGCTGTGATATAGTAATCGTTCAAGTTCAGATATGCCATGAAGAAACCTTGCAGGTTGCGCTCCGACTCGATACTGTCACGCACAGATGATACCTTGGCGTAGGCATCAGCGATGTGCTGCAACGGCTCCTGCCACTTGCCCTCAAATGCCATATAGGTAAACTGGGTGGTGAGGTTGATAGGGTTGACATAGTTGATGTCTTGAAATTCCTCCAACAAGTAATTGTAGTATTGCTTCCGCACGTTGTTGTTAGGTATGCCAAGTATCAACTGGCTTCCGAAAGTACCCTTGATGGTGAGCATGCCATAATAGAACAGCAAACTTGGGAAGATCTCGGCTTTTGGAATCTGATAGGCCGAGAAAGACTCATAGAGTTGGGTGATAATCTGTCCTTCCTCTGCTATCTTGTGGATGATGCCACGACGCTCGCCATCGAGTTTGTCGAATTGCAAGAGTTTCTTCATCTTACCATAGTCGGTCTTGGTATTAGGGTCGATCATGATTCTTGGAGGACGACCACTGTCCATATAATTGCGAAGGTAATAGAGTACCATATCGCAGTTGAACATTCTGATATCCTTATCTAAGGCATCTTCTGCAAAACAATAGTTGTCATACCATGGCTTCATGTCGTTGACAATCGCTTCGATGTCACAATCGGCTGGCAGCAATCCATTCTCCTTGTAATAAGTGAACATATCGATGACATCCTTGGTCGAGAAACCAAGCATCTCGTCAAACTCAGGCTTGATGGAGATGTTCCAACCGATATTGTATCCGCTTGTCACGTCATCCAGGGTCACTGGGCTGACACCCATCATGAAGATACGCTCGAAGTTGCCTTTGAACTTCTTGAACACGTCACGATAGAAACCATCGGCATGGGTGATGGCATGATATACCTTCTCGCCATGCTCATTGAGTACGACATTCGTAAAGTTGTCGTACTCGTCGATGATAAGATAGAGAGGGTAGTTGTGTGCCTTAGCTGCCTTGAAGATAAGTTCTAGTTTAGCAGCATAGTCTTTTGCTTCTATAATCTCGTCCTTTTCTTCCTGGTAACTATCAGCATAATAGCGCACGAAAGCATTCAAGTTGATGCTCATGTAAGTGCCGAATTTCTCCTCCAATACATCTATCTTTCCTGTGATCTGTGAAAAATCAAGGTAGAGTATTTGGTAGTTTCCTTGCAGAGGGGTAGGGCGCTTGCCAATCCAAAGGTTGCCAAACAATTTTTGGAACTTGTCCTTCTGCTTACAGTCATAGTAAGAGTAGAGCATACTAAGGAATATGCTCTTTCCGAAACGACGTGGTCGGATGAAAAAGAGGTTGCGAGGCTGCTTTTCTATTTCTGGCAAGAACATAGTCTTGTCAACATAGTAAAGGTTCTGCTCGATAACTTTGGCAAAATCGGCCACTCCGTATGGTACTTCTTTTACTTGCTGCTCCATCATTGCTTGCTTTTTAATGTAACTTGCTGCAAAGATAATGCAAATCGAAGACAAATCAAAATAAATTTGTTTATTTTAATTGTTGAGTGCAGCTTATCTTGTAACTATAGCTTCGATACCACATGCGTATTGAACGAATGTGGCTGCGTCTGGATGTTCAGGTATTTCTTGCCAATCTTTACAGATAACTTAGCAGGCTTGTCGGTAAAGTTGCCTGCGGTAATGATGTATTGGCCGTTGGCATTCTTGAAAGCTACAACAGGAGTCTTACTGTAATCACGACCGGCGTATGCCATCATCTCTGTACCTTCCTTGACGAAGTGACTAAAGTGCTTGTAGGCATAATATTCGGCAGTATAGCGTGGTTTTCTGGTCTTGCCATCCACCTGCACGAGTGCATTCTGTGTCCATCCCCAAGGAGAGATTCCATTATCTTTCAAGATGAAGTTCCAGTTGTAATACTCATCGCAACCATTGCCCAGATTGTCGGAGAGGAGAAAAAAGGTATGTTCTCCAGCTTTCCAATCCATGCTGCCATTGCCGCATTCGCTCTCGCTCACCATGAATCGAAGGTTAGGATAACGCTTACGCATCTGTGGCAGGTTGTTGCGGCATTCCCATTGGGTGCCGATACCCTTTACGTTGGTTTGCAAGGTCTTGTCGTCGAGAATTTTCTCTACATAGTCGAGGCGATTGGTATTGAATGTTCCTATCCATAGCTCTACCTCTGGATGCTTCTTGGCAAGGGTAGGAGCGAGGTATTCATTATTGAATCTCAAAGTACCCTCGGCAGTCCAAGCGCAACCAGGATAAGGGGTATATGAGTATGCTTCGTTCTGATACATCACCTTGGTGATAGGCAAGCCTTCTTCCTTGTAGAGATCGATGAAACGGCAGAACATGTTGGCATAGCATTGTAGGTAGCGTGGGTCTTGGATGAAGAAGTCTTGGGTGGCGAGGCGACGAGGGAACACGCCGTTGCGGTCGCCCAAGAGTTTCATCTCGTCGGTATCTACTTGTTTGCCATCATCCATATATAAGAGATAGCTCTGTCGAGGATCCATGTTGTTGTATTTACTTGGAGACACAGGATAGTCGTGATTGATTTTCATCCATGAAGGAGGACACCAAGGACTCATGAAGAGTTGCAGGTTAGGTTGATACTTCTGTGCGGCACGAGCCAATGGGATGATGTTTCGCTTGTCGTGCTCAATGTTGAAGTATTTAAGTCCGAAATCACCATCCACCTCGCTGCAACTATACCAGGCACGAGAGTAATCATTGGCATTCATGGACACTCTTCCTCGTGTAAACTTTAGGTCGCCTTGAGGGTCGAAGAGATTATACATCAGTTCATCTTGCTCCTTGCGGGTGAGGAGATTGAAGGCATCCCAGTCTAGTTCGTTGAACGTGGTTCCGAAACTATGAAACTTGATGCCGTGGCTCTGTGCATTGACTTCTGCCACAACTTGGCTCTCTGCCTTAGTCGCCAATGTGGTTTTTCCTTTCACCCAAGAGGAAGCCTCTGTGGTGGTAAAGGTGGTTACTTTTTGTGCCCATGAGTTAGCGCATAGCAACAGGGCGATGGAGGTAAGAATAGTTGTTCTTTTCATTTCTTTCCTTTTAATGTTATTGTTAGTTCTGTTTATTGATAGTTATATCTTCGTTTCCTTCAGCGCAAATGATGCTTTCGCGCTTGTCTTCTGTCATAGAAATGACATTGACATTTTCTAAATTTACGCTTTTTGTATAACGAATGTAGAAACCATAAGAAGGCAATCCATCTCGGCGATAATCTTGTGCGTCAGGATAAGGAGTGCGAAGAGGCACTTTTCTGTCTCGAAGATTCTCTTTGCCGCCCCCAATAGTTTGTAAATAGACATTTCGAAGAGTTATGTTCTCCAAAGCTTGCTCTGGGATACCTGTTATCAAGGACCCCTGAATTCGATTGTCTCGACCAGTAACATTTTCAATTAAGACATTTTTCAAATATCCAGCCTTAGGCTTCTCTTGATTCCAAACTCTTCCACGGTTGCCTATATATATGAATATCGGGCAACGGCTTCCTCGTATATCTACATTTCTGATGAGTATGTTTTCTACGTTACCACCATCCACGGTTTCCAAGGTGATTCCTGTGCTGCAATCATTACGCTTCAGAAAGTTGCTGGAAGGATCCGTCAGTGATCCCAGCAAGAGGTTGCGAGCATAGATGTTGCGGAAGTCTCCCTGCGTATCTGTGCCAAACTTGAAGGCATTACAGGTGGAGTAGAACTTGCAATTCTCTATAAGAATGTTCTCATTGGCTTGTCCGCTTGCGCTCTTCAGACACATGGCATCGTCGTGTGACTCGATATAGCAATTACGGATAATCACATTCTTGCAACCATCGGGATCCAAACCGTCGCAATTATAATTGGAGTTGGTGTTTATTACCTTGATGCCATCAATGATTATGTCCTTGCAGGCCAAGTAGTTTTGCATCCATGCGGCAGAACTGCGCAGGGTAATGCCTTGCATGAATATGTTCTTGCATTGGATGATACGGATGCCAAAAGGACGCCCCTCTATGCTGCCCGTGGTCTCAGGACCAGGAAAGTTGGCTCTTTCTCCACGAAAGTAGATTTCTCCCTCACCGCAGATACCGATGTTGTTTGCATGCTCTGCATAGATGAGCGATAGGCGATAGTGGTGCATGTTGCGCATCACGCTAGGCATTTCTTCCACCATCTCAGGATAGTCTTTCAAGTTGGTACTGCCCAAGAGTCTTGCGCCACGCTCCACCTTTAGCATTACGTTAGATTGCAGCTGGATGGTTCCTGTTACATAGTCGCCTTTTGATAGTACTACATATCCACCACCATTCTTGGAGCAGGTGTCGATGGCACTCTGTATTGACTTGGTGTTGATGCTTTTGCCGTCAGCCTTAGCTCCAAACTTCTCTATGAAATATATGTTGTTAGGAACATGCCAGGGCTGAAGATGGCGTGTGAGTGAATCTGCCATGGTCTCCATTTTGTTCTGAAACTTGCTCTCTACGACATTTTGTGCCATTAGTAGTTGGGTGGCACAAAATAACAAAATACTAGTAATGAATGTTTTGTTCATATAATGAATATTTTTAATGTTTATGGTTGCTTATTTATGATTTCTCACTTCCGAAGGTGTCATTCCGAACTCTCTCTTGAAGCTCTCTCTGAAATTGCCAACGTTGTTGAAGCCTGTCAGCATTGCTACCTCTGAAATGCAATATTGCTCGTTTTGGAGGAGCATCATGCTCTTACGAAGTTTGGCTTTCTTGATGTACTCATTTGCTCTCATACCTGTTAGGGCTTTCACCTTGCGATAGAAGGTGGAGTGGCTCATCGCCATTTTGTCGGTCATGAAAGCGATGTCCAGGTCATCGGTGCTGATATGTTTCTCGATGAGGTTGTTGAGCTTCTCCAAGAATTTTCTGTCAAGTTCGCTTAGGTGAGCGGCAGGCAAATTAGTTCCTGCTTCTTGGGTGGTTTCATTTCCATCTGAGAGATTTTTTTCATCCGAGAACTTCTCTTTCTTGTTAAGATCCTCTTTAGATAGGATAGTGGAGAAATTCTGTTGGACGATGTATTCAGCCAATCTTCTTCTTCCTGAAAGGATGTTGCGGATGCGGCTCAGTAGGAGTTTGGCACTGAATGGCTTCATCAGATAAGAGTCGGCTCCGCTATCATAGCCTTCCTGTTGGTCTGTGGCACTGGTCTTGGCTGTCAGCAGGATGATAGGGATATGGCTCGTTCTGATGTCTTCCTTCAATTTCTTTGTCATCTCAATGCCGTCCATCTCAGGCATCATGATGTCGCTCACGATGAGGTCTGGCATCTGGTCTAATGCCAAGTCCTTTCCTTCCTTTCCATTGCAAGCTTGCAGGATGCGATAATCCTCCTTGAGAGATTCCTCGATATACTGTCGGATGTCGCTGTTATCTTCTACGATGAGTAGCAGAGGACGCTGGTTCTCTGCATTTTCTTCAGAGTCATAGTTTTCCTTTAAGTCTTCTGTTGATGAGGCGTTGATGGCATCTGCCAAATCTATCTTCTCGTCGTCTTTATGTAAAGCATCAGGATAAGTATTGCTTTTTTTCAGGATAAAGCTAAATTTGCTTCCTTCTCCTTTTTGGCTGTCTATTTGCAATTCAGCCTCATGGAGTTGTGCCAAGGATTTCACCAAAGCCAATCCTATGCCAGTGCCAGAAGCTTGGTGCTTGCCGTTCTCCTGATAGTATCTGTCACAGATATGTGGCAAGGCTTCCTTGTCAATACCATAGCCTGTATCTTCTACGGAGATTCTTACAGATTCGTTATCTATCTTGTTGAGACTAAGGATGATGCTTCCTGCTGGCGTGTATTTGATGGCATTCGACATGAGATTGTTGACGACGGTCGTGATGACCTCGGAATCGAAGTAAATCTCTGCCATGCCTTCTTGTACATCCACCAGAATCTTTAGCTTTGAGTTGTGGTTGAGGTCTTGGAATCTCATGCCTATCTCTCGAATCAGCTGCCCCAAATTCTCACGAGCCACGCTCAACTTCCTGTTTTGTGTCTCGGTCTTTCTGAATTCCAAGATGTCATTGATGAGATAGAGCAGTCGCTCGGCACTGGCGTGGATGTTTCCAATCTTCTTCGTTACGAAATCGGGCAGTCGCTTGTCTTCCATCAAATCCTCTAGAGGACCTAAGATGAGGGTAAGAGGTGTGCGCAATTCATGTGTGATATTGGTGAAGAAGCGCAGTCTTTCCTCGTTTACTTCTTGCTTTTGCTGACTTTCCCATTGGGTTCGTGCCAAGGAATTGCGCAGTAATAGTTCTTTTTGGTAGGAGCGTAAAAGATAGCTGATGATACCCAACGCCAGTAAGGTATAGCTCAGTTTAGCCCACCATGTAAGCCAAAATGGAGGAGTAACTATTACTTTCAACTCTGTGGATGAGGCTTCATCCCAGTCTTGGTTCTTGAGCTTCGCCCGAATGATAAAGGTATAGTTGCCAGGCTTGAGGTTTCGGAAGGTCACGTCTTTGTCTCCCTCAGTCTCATACCATTGGTCGTCCAATCCTTTCATCATGTAAGAATATTCCACCTTGCCTTCTTCTGCGAAATTTTTGGTTGTGAAACTGATTTTAAAGGTGTTGTCATCGTATTTTAGACGTACTACTCCTTCTTCATTTGGAGAAATGAGACGATGGAGGAATTGGTCGGACAATCTTCCAACTCTCTCGCAACCAATGATTTCTACTTGTGATACAGTCTTCTGCCCAGAAAGTAATTGTGGATTGAAATAGCATACACCGCTTGGTGAACCAAAATAGATAGTGCCGTCTGGCGTCATGGCGGAAGCAGCCTCCACAAAGTTGCCCATAGTGATACCACTTTGGAAATCATAGTTGTAAAAGCGCTGTTTGTGTAAGTTCAGACAAGCGATTCCAGAGAACATGCTTACCCATATATTGCCTAGTTTATCTGCGCAAATGGCCCTGATATGGGTATCTTTCAATCCTTGTCGCTCATCATATATTTTGATGTTTTGGGGCTTCAATGGATTTTCTATGTATGCCAATCCCTTGTAGGTGCCAATCCAAACTCCATTGTTGGAGTCGATGATGATTTGATTGACCGAATTGCTTTTCAATCCATTTTGGTCATCTAAGTGAGCGATGAGTTTCTTGTGCTTGTTGAAAACAAATACACCTGTGGCAATGCTGCCAATCCAAAGTTGGCCATATTCATCTTCTTGTATGGAATAGATGATGATATTGGTCTTCCCCATCTGTTTGTTCATCTCTGTCTCCTTGTGCTCAATCCCCTGATGAATCGTATAAAGTCCATCCTCACTTCCTATCCATATCCATCCATTTTTACTTTCGTAAAGAGCATGGACGTCCAGTCCTTGGATGCGAAGATGATGTGTAAATTGCTGGGTACGAGGATTGAATTTCAAAGCTCCATTGTCGCTAGTTCCAAACCAGATGTTGCCTTGGTGGTCTTCTATGAAGTTATAGACAGTGGCAGAGGTATTATAGAGGTATTGACTAAAGTCCCAGCGATGTATGGTTTGTCCATTCTGGTATTGACAAATAATGTTGTCTTGTCCTATCCAGAGATAACCTTGGCGGTCACAAAAGATGCCAAAGGTATTCTTGAGAGGCTGTTGCAAGTTGCCCAGGGTATGGAAGGCTGATGTAGATTGGGGTATGAAGTCGATGCCACTGCTGAAGTTGCCAATCCATACGTTACCAAAAAAATCTTGGATAATTCTTCGGGTGTTGTTGGAAGACAATCCACTGTTTTCCTTGGTGATTTGCTGGAAGGAAAGTTCTTCCGTGTAGGGATGCTGGTAGCGATTGAGGTCGAGAATGCTGATGCCTCCGATGTCGGATGCAATCCATAAGGTATGGTTATCCATCTCCATAATTTGATAGATATTGTTGCCTGCTGGAGTGTGGAAATTCTGCTTCTCAGGCTTAAATGTCCTAAATTTACCTGATGCCTCATCAAATAAAGCCAATCCTAGATTGGTGCCCACCCAGATGTTTTTCATGTGGTCAATACAAATGGAGCGAACGTTATTGCCTGGTAAGCTCTGCTCATCCTTAGGATTGTGATTGTAGAACTTCGCTTTTCTTGTCCTGAGGTTATAAACATACATGCCATCCATTCGCAAGCCTACATATAAATGGTCATTTCCATCATCCATGATATATCTGACACCATTCTTGTTTTTGGGAAACAGTCGTTTAGAATAAGTTGTAAATTTTTGTTTTTTGATATTATAATGCTGTATGTCGCCATTGTAGAAAGCTATCCACATTCCGCCATCAGAGGCTCCATGAATAGCAGAGACACTTTCTTGAAGCATTCCGTTTTGGTGGGTGAAATGTTTGAAGGTCTGTGTTTTGCAATCAAAGACGTCTATGTTTCCGTTTTTGAACTGCATCCATACGGAATTGCTAGGCTGATGGTAATATAATCCTACGAATCCATCATCCCCGATATTAGAGTTGCTAGTCTTAAAAACCGTGCATTTATTGCCGGCGATACGGTTCAATCCCGACTCTGTGGCAACCCAAAGGAATCCCTGTTCGTCCATAACCATGTCATTGACGAACTCGTTGGATAAGCCTTCTCTCAACCCAATATTCAAGAAAGAATATCCTTCTTTACCAAAAAGGGATAATACCTCAATGAGGAGGCATAGTAAGAATGCCAGTCTTTTCATATCTTTTCTGTATTTAACGTTTACGATAATCAGTCTTTTTTTGTATGCAAAGTTACTCGTTTTTTATGAGATTTGCAAGAAATCTCCCGTAAATGCTTAATTTTCGGTGAAGAGTGACAGAAAAACGTTGTTGAGATTCTGATTGAACGTTTATCGGTGTGGCTTGACTGATAAGAAACCATCCTTTAGAAAAGAAACGACTACTTTTGCAGCCAGAAACAACAATATTAATAACTAAAAATGAAAACGTTATGAAACAATTTTACATTGACGGCATTTTTGCTATGTATGGGAGTTTCCTTGGTTTCACCTAATTATCTATATGGTAAAGGTGAGGTGGCAATGAATGTCATGCAACAAAGCCAAAATTTAAACAGAATACTGGGTATTAGATTGTAATAGTTTTTAGGATTTGTAAGGGAGCAAGATCCCTCTCCTTATTTTTTTGTATTAATCATTTAGTGTATTAGCAATATGGATAAGAATTTTAAGCAAATAGCTTGCGTGCTTTTATGTTTATGGATATTTTCCTTTTCTTCGAGCATATTGGCACAAGAACAAACTTCACTCATTGTGAATGGCATACCTTGGTATGACCAAAATCATCAACCGGTGAATGCCCATGGAGCTGGCATCATCCGAGACAATGGAAAATATTGGCTTTTTGGCGAATATAAGAGCGATACCTCCAATGCCTTCCCTGGCTTTGGATGTTATTCTTCTGATGATTTGGTAAACTGGAAGTTTGAACGAGTGGTGCTTCCTGTGCAGAAAGATGGTATCTTGGGTCCCAATAGGGTGGGTGAGCGAGTGAAAGTGATGCGTTGTCCTAAGACTGGGCAGTATGTGATGTTGATGCATGCGGATGACTTGGGATATAAGGATCCACATATCGGCATTGCTACATGCAAGACCATCAATGGTGATTATAAGTTGAGGGGTACCCTTCAATATAAGGGGCAACCCATCAAGCGATGGGACATGGGTGTCTTTCAAGATGAGGATGGCAAGGGCTATCTTCTCATTCATCATGGGCCTATTTATCGCTTGAGTGATGATTACCTCAGTGTGGATACGATGATAGCCAATGTTTCTGGCATGGGAGAATCGCCTGCGATGTTCAAGAAGAATGGCATGTATTATCTCCTAACTTCTAATCTTACTAGTTGGGAACGTAATGACAATTATTATTTCACAGCTACGAATATTGCAGGACCATGGAAGAAACAAGGTGCATTCTGCCCAGAGGGCACATTGACTTGGAACTCACAGAGCACTTTTGTCTTGATGCTTCCCGATGGAACGCCTATGTATATGGGCGATAGATGGTCTTATCCTCATCAAGCTTCTGCTGCTACCTACGTATGGATGCCGATGAAAGTGGATGGAGAAAAACTTTCCATTCCTTCCTATTGGCGATCATGGAATGTGCGGGAGGTGAAATCTGAGGATATATTAAATCATGCCGTCTATAAGAAGCCTCTCTTTTTGAACAGTAACCAAGCGGGTAAATCTGTAAAAATAGACTTTGCAGGTACGCATGTGGCGGTAGTTGGCAAGACCAATTCCCATAGTGGCTATGCCTTGGTATCGGTCTTGAATACTCTTGGAGATACGGTCTATTCTTCTTTGATAGACTTTTATAGCAAGGTGCCACAAGATGGCATTCGGGTGATAACGCCAAAACTTCCTTATGGGCAATATACATTGGAAGTAAGTGTTACTGGAGAGAGACCAAACTGGTCGGATAAGAGAAAGAGTTTGTATGGCTCGGATGATAACTTCATACAGACCGATATGGCTTATGTCTTTGGGCAGAATACAGACAATGTCTTCACGAATCCCATTTTGGGAGGTGACCATCCCGATCCAACTGTCGTGAGAGATGGTGAGGATTATTACATGACTCATTCTTCTTTTGAATATATCCCAGGATTGACCGTTTATCATTCCCAGGATTTGGTGAATTGGGAGCCAATAGGCAGTGCCTTGCATCAGTATTTCGGTTCGGTATGGGCACCAGATATGTGCAAGTTTAAGAACAAATACTATGTTTATTTTACTGTTGATAAAGGTAATGATGATTTTTATAACTATGTGGTCACATCAAAATCTCCATACGGTCCTTGGAGCGAACCTGTGGATCTAAAGATCGGAAGCTGGATAGACCCTTGCCATGTCTATGATGAAAAGAAGGATGCTCGTTGGCTCTTTTTGAGTGGAGGACATCGTATCCGCTTGGCTGATGATGGACTTTCTACGGTAGGTAAAATGGAAAAGGTGTATGATGGTTGGCAAATCCCTCGCAACTGGATTGTGGAAGGAAAGGCATTGGAAGGTCCTAAGGTCAAGAAAATAGGCGATTATTATTACTTCTTGAATGCACAAGGCGGCACGGCTGGGTCAGCTACCACCCACATGGCAATCGTGGCACGCTCCAGGAGTGTGGATGGTCCTTGGGAAAACTGTCCACGGAATCCGTTGATTCATACTTATAACAGTGCGGAGAAATGGTGGTCGAAAGGGCACGCCTCGTTGATAGACACTCCTGACGGCAAATGGTGGGCAGTGTATCATGCTTACGACAAGGAGAGATTGAACCAAGGTCGCCAAACCTTGTTGGAGCCAATAGAACTTACAACAGACGGTTGGCTCAAAGCTCCGTTGGGTGCAGAAATAGAGCGTCCATTGCCTAAGCCTGCCGTCGAAGTAAATCAAAAGTTTGATAAAAAGTCTTCTCGCAAGAATCATCAGGCAAAGAGAGAATGCGAGTATGACTTCTCAAAGTCTCTTTCTTATTTCAGAATAGGCAAGGAGTGGAAGGGATGGCAAGGCATCCAAGCCAATCGCTTTACCGTAAAAGCCCAATCTCTCACTATTGATGGACATGGAGATAATCCTGCTTCTTCCTCACCACTGATGTTTGTGGCTCCAGACAGAAACTATGAGATGAGTGCCAAGTTCGAGATAGAGGATAATGCTGAAGCTGGCTTGGTTCTTTATTACAATGCAAACTTCTTTGTAGGGTTGGGATGTGATAAGGATAAAGTAAATTGTTGGCGCAGAGGTCAGCGTAGGGGAAAAGGAAGTAATCGTATAGGAAAAACATTCTGGCTCAAGCTGCGTTTTGAAGATCAAGCGGTTACGGGCTATACAAGTAAGGATGGCAAGGAATGGAGCCAAATGCAATGGGGACTGGAAGTGTCAGGCTATAATCACAATACACTGTCAGGTTTCTTAAGCCTTCTTCCTGGCGTGTATTGCAGTGGAAATGGAAAGGCTTTAGTCTCTTGTTTCCAATATCAAAGACTTCCCGAGTAACTATATATTACTAATAATGAAAGAATTTTATATATGAGTATCAAAAATAGCTTTTGGGTAGTGCTGCTATTGGTTGGCAGCATTGAAATGAATGCAAGGGATTTTTGTATCCATGCAGGTAAGAGTATCTATATTCTGTGTGATACTTCTGCAGTGGAACCAGTTGTCAAATCAGCTATCCGTATGTTTGCTGAGGATTGCAAGGATGTATTGGAATCTTCAGTTGTGGTCACTCCCAAAACTGGTGATATATTATTGCATATTGACAGCAAGCTTCTGAAAGGTAAGAAAGAAGCTTTTAAGATTGCGGTAAAAGATGGAAAAATCATTGTGACAGGAAGTGATAATCATGGTTTGGCTTATGGCTTGTTGGAGATATCTCGTTTATTAGGGGTGTCTCCTTGGAAATGGTGGGCTGATGCTATGCCCAAGAAAAAGAGTTCTTTTACCTTGATGGATGGCTATGCGGATGAGCAATCTCCTTCTGTGGAATATCGTGGCATATTTATCAATGATGAAGATTGGGGAATGATGCAATGGTCAAGTCTAAACTACGAGCCTTGGTATAAACCTGGTCGTATTGGACCCAAGACTAATTCTCGCATATTCGAGTTGCTGCTCCGACTGCGTGCTAATACATTTTGGCCTGCTATGCATGAATGTACTGTTCCGTTCTTTCTTACTAATGGTAATTGGGAAGTGGCTGCGCAATATGGCATTTATATAGGAAGTTCGCACTGTGAACCCATGGCATGTAATGCTAACGGCGAATGGAGAAGTAGAGGCATCGGGGAGTATGACTATGTACATAATGATAGCAATGTTTATCGTTTTTGGGAAAATCGAGTAAAGGATGTGGCTCATCAACCGATACTTTATACGATTGGTATGCGTGGTGTGCATGATGGAGCTATGAACGGTGCAAAGACGCTTGATGAGCAGAGACAAGTTTTGGAAAGAGTATTTAAGGACCAGCGTCAACTGCTTGCCCAATATGTGAATAGTGATGTGACAAAAATTCCGCAGGTGTTTATTCCTTATAAAGAGGTGTTAGATGTTTATCGATCAGGGCTTCATGTTCCTGAGGATGTTTGTCTCATGTGGTGTGACGATAACTATGGCTATATACGTCACATGCCTACAGTGGAAGAACGTTCACGCAAGGGAGGAAATGGTATTTATTATCATGTTAGTTACTGGGGGCGTCCTCATGACTATCTATGGCTTGGTACTTTTTCACCAGCTTTTATGTTTCAGCAGATGTCTTCTGCTTACGAAAATGGCATACAGAAAATGTGGATATTGAATGTTGGAGACCTTAAGCCTGCTGAATACCAAACAGAAATGTTTTTGGATATGGCTTGGAATCTGGATTGTGTAAGAAAACAAGGAGTAAAAGGGCATCTCACAGATTTCCTTTGTCGTGAGTTTGGTGATAACATAGGCAAAGAGTTGTCTCCAATCATGAGGGAGAGTTATAGGTTGGCTTTTATTCGGAAGCCTGAATTTATGGGCAATACTCGTGAAGAAGAGTATCACACTAATTACTATCGGATTGTACGTGATATGCCGTGGAGTTTAGAGAAAATCCAAAAACGCCTTGCTGAGTATGGAACTATAGAGAAAAATGTGGAGGAAATCTTTAGAAAGATTCCGAATGACCAAAAAGACACGTATTTCCAATTGGTCAAATATCCTGTACAGGCTGCTGCTGAGATGAATAAGAAAATGCTTTTCGCCCAGCAAGCTCGACATGGACTTTGTTCTTGGGAGAAAAGTGATGCTGCTTTCGATAGTATTTCTGCGCTAACTCGGCGTTATAATACTGGGTTCTGTAATCAGGGAAAATGGCACAGGATGATGGATTTTCAACCTCGAAGACTTCCCGTCTTTGAACCTGTGGAAAGAAGCTCTTCTAAAGAGGCGTTATGTAAAGAACCGCAATATGTAGCTTGCTTTTCGGGTGCAGATTGTAAACAAGGTTCTTTTAAATCTTGTGAAGGATTAGGATATGAAGAAAAGGCTATCATGACTAAAAAGGGGAAAAAAATCAGATTTGAATTTGAATACGATGCAATGGATTCTGTTGTCGTAGAAATTCGAATGATTCCAACTCATCCACTGTCGGGAAATCAGCTTAGATTCCAAATTTCATTAGATAAACAAACTACACATATTATAGATTATGCTACTCACGGGAGAAGTGAGGAGTGGAAAGAGAATGTTCTATGGAATCATGCTATACGAAGGGTCGTATTACCGATTGGAAACAACAAAAAAAGGCATCAATTGACTTTCTTGCCTCTTGATGAAGGAGAAATCCTAGATCAGATATACATTTTGAAAAACTAAAAATTCCTCCGAAGAACGAGAACACTCTCTTTTTTCGGAGGAATTTACTTTTTATCGTTGTATCCTTTTTACAGGAACAAACTTCCTATTTGGAAGACGAGCGCCGATACTACCCATGCCAAGAGGGTGGTGTATCCAGCGGCAAATCCTGCCCACTTCCAACTGCCCGTCTCGCCCTTGATGGCGGCAATCGTGGCGATACAAGGGAAGTACAAGAGTACGAAGAGCAAGAAACAGTAGGCTGTGAGCGTAGCCTTGGCTGAAGCCTCGGCATCACTATATCCGTAGGTCTGCTTGAGGTCGGAAGTCATCTGCTTCTTCAAAACCTCGTACTTGCCATCCTCGTCATTGTAGTCTTGGTCATCGCTGAAACTGTCGTTGTTGCTGTAGAGCACGCCCATGGTCGAAGCGACAATCTCCTTGGCACCTACGCCAGATACCAAACCAACATCCAGTTTCCAGTCGAAACCTTGTGGGGTGAAGATGGGTTCGATGGTCTTACCAATGCGACCAATGTAGCTCTGCTCCTGCTGTGCTTGCGTATCAAGCTTGGAGTCGTGAGGGAAGTAGCCCAAAGCCCAGACGATGATACTTGCCACGAGGATGATACCACCCATCTTCTTGAGATACTGCTTGCCTTTCTCCCAAGTATGGCGACCGATCGCCTTCCAGGTAGGGAAACGGTAAGGTGGCAACTCCATCACGAATGGGGTATCCTCGCCCTTGATAACGAAACTGGCGAAGATGCGGCTCAGTATCACTGCCATGAAGATGCCCACGAGATAGAGTGAAATCATGATGAGCGAGCGATATTGCAAGGCGAAGAACGTACCGATGACCATGATGTAGATAGGCAGACGAGCCGAACAACTCATCAAAGGCAATATCAACATCGTTATCAGTCGGGAGCGATGACTCTCGATGGTTCTCGTCGCCATCACCGCTGGCACATTACAGCCGAAGCCCATAATCAGTGGGATAAACGACTTGCCGTGCAAGCCCATCTTGTGCATCAACTTATCCATGATGAAGGCGGCACGAGCCATGTAGCCCGAATCCTCCATGTAGGAGATGAAGAAGTAGAGGATAAGAATCTGCGGCAGGAACACGATGACGGCTCCCACACCACCGATGACACCATCGATGAGCATATCCTTGATAGGACCATCTGGCATATACGTGCTGATGGTATCACCTAGCCAAGCTACACCGTCCTCAATCCATCCCTTTGGAATCTCGCCCAAAACGAAGGTGGCGGAGAACATGATGAAAAGCAAGAGGATGAAGATAGGGAAGCCCACGTATCTGTTGGTGATGACACGGTCGATGAGGTGAGTCACTTGATAGGTGTCCTTCGCCGTACCGGTTTCATATCCCGCCTCTTGCAATGCACCATGGATGAAACCATACTTGGCATCCATGATGGCGGTCTCGCTATCTTCTTGTGTCTCTTCCTTCACACGCTTGGCAGCCTCGTCGCGAGCGGCAAAGATTTCCTTTGCAGAGTTGAGATGGCTCACATATTCCTCGGCGTGCTTGTCATTCTCCAAGAGTTTGATAGACAAGTATCGGGTGGAGTAGCGTTGGCGGATGCTGTCATCTGCCTTCAGATACTTCTGGATATGTTCGATGCCATGCTCTATCTCATGTCCGTGGTTGATATGGATATGACGATAGTGCGAAGTGCTATCTTCCTTGCCTTCATAGAGTTCGATGATGGTCTCGAAGAGTTTATCTACTCCTCGTCCATTGGTGAACACAGTAGGAATCATGGAGATTCCGAAGAGTTCGCCTAGCTTGTCGTAGTCGATGTTGTCACCACGTTTCTCGGTCTCATCAAACATGTTGAGCGCACAAACCATACGGATGTGCATATCTATCAACTGAGTGGTGAGATAGAGGTTACGCTCCAGGTTGCTGGTATCGATGACATTGATGACAATATCCGGTGTATGCTCGATGAGTTGCTTGCGAACATAGAGTTCCTCTGGCGAATAGGCGGAGAGGGAATAGGTGCCTGGGAGATCGACCAGGTTGAAATGATAGCCGTTGTAATCGGCTTCGCCCACCTTGGCATCCACGGTGACACCACTATAGTTGCCCACACGTTCGTGAGCACCCGAAGCAAAGTTGAAGAGGGAAGTCTTTCCACAGTTAGGATTGCCCACCAACGCCACGTTGATGACGTGGTGCAAGCGGTCTGCCTCTTTCTCGGCAACGAGCATCTTGTCGCCCAAGGCTTGCTCGTCGGCTTCCTTGCTATCTACTATTTGTGAGTCCTTGACCTGTTCTCTGCCTTCAAAGTCTGCTTTGTTGAGTTCACTGTCGTTTTTTGCATCGTTTACGGAGACGACCTCGATATGGTCAGCCTCGCTGTGTCGGAGTGACACCTCGTAGCCCATGATTTTATATTTCACTGGGTCTTGGAGTGGGGCGTTGAGAAGTACTTCTACCTTCTTGCCCTTGATGAATCCCATCTCGATGATTCTCTTTCTGAAACCACCGTGACCGGACACCTTGACGATGACGCCACTTTCTCCTGTTTTGAGTTCTGATAATCTCATACCTTATTATATTATATTTCGGCTGCAAAATTACTAATAATTATTTGCAACTGGGTAGCAATGATGTTATTAAAAACAAAAATACCTAGAAATGATGAGAGTATCATCATTTCTAGGTATTCTTATCATTATTTCTTGTGATTTTGATGCGCCTTCGCAGGGCATCTCGTCAGTATTAAATCTTAGATGTTTCTGCCGTGGCAGTTCTTGAACTTCTTGCCACTACCGCATGGACATGGGTCGTTAGGGCGTGGCATGCGCTCTGCACGGTAAGGAATGCGAGGCTGACCTGCACCCTCACGAGTGTCTTGGTTGGCTGCTGCCTGTTGTGCGGCACGCTCAGCACGCTCACGCTCCTCGTCTATGTCAACCTTAGACTCTACGTAGTTCTGCTGTGTGCGCTGCTCTGGAGCTGCCTCCTGAACAGGTTGCTCCTGCTCGATAACTGGAATCTGACCACGCATCAAGATGCTGGCGATACGGTCGTACATATCATTGATCATAGCATCCCAAACCTTGGCACTCTCCAACTTGAAGATCAAGAGAGGATCCTTCTGCTCGTAGCTTGCGTTCTGTACAGAGTGCTTCAACTCATCGAGCTTGCGGAGGTTCTCCTTCCAGTCATCATCGATGATGTGGAGTACCACGCTCTTCTCAAACTCCTTGACTACGCTCTTGCACTCAGACTCGTAAGCCTCCTTGAGGTTGCAAGGAATCTGGTACATACGCTTGCCATCTGTCAATGGAACCATGATGCGCTCGAAACGATCGCCTTGGTTCTCGAACACCTGCTTGATGATAGGGAGGGCAGTCGTCTGGATGCGGTCGGTCTTGCGCTTGAAGGAAGCCATAGCCTCCTGGAATGCACGCTCAGCCAAATCCTCTGGCTTACCGGTCTCATACTCCTCGGCACTGAATGGAATCTCCATGGCGAGTACTCTCAAGAACTCCTCCTTGGCACCCTCGAAGTCGTTGTTGTTGACGATGTTCAGCACACGGTCCCAGATGATGTTGACGATATCCATACCGATACGCTCACCCATCAAGGCGTGGCGACGCTTCTCGTAGATAACGGTACGCTGACGGTTCATCACGTCATCATACTCCAGGAGGTGCTTACGGATACCGAAGTTGTTCTCCTCTACCTTGCGCTGAGCACGCTCGATGCTCTTGCTGATCATTGGGCTCTCGATACGCTCACCATCCTCGAAACCGAGACGGTCCATTACCTTGGCGATACGCTCTGAAGCGAACAGACGCATCAACTTATCCTCCAATGATACGTAGAATACTGAAGAACCTGGGTCACCCTGACGACCGGCACGACCACGGAGCTGACGGTCAACACGGCGGCTCTCATGACGCTCTGTACCGATGATGGCAAGACCGCCTGCAGCCTTAACCTCAGGAGTCAACTTGATATCGGTACCACGACCTGCCATGTTGGTAGCGATGGTGACGGCACCCTTGCCATTGGTTGAGCGACCTGCCTCGGCTACGATCTGAGCCTCCTGCTGGTGCAACTTGGCATTCAATACGTTGTGAGGGATGTTACGCATCTTCAACATCTTGCTCAACAACTCTGATATTTCGACAGAAGTAGTACCTACCAAGACTGGGCGGCCTGCATTACGCATCTCCTCAATCTCGTCGATAACGGCACGATACTTCTCACGAGCTGTCTTATATACACGATCGTCCAAGTCCTTGCGGGCGATAGGACGGTTGGTAGGAATCTCCACTACATCGAGCTTGTAGATGTCCCAGAACTCACCAGCCTCTGTACTTGCTGTACCGGTCATACCAGAGAGCTTGTGGTACATACGGAAGTAGTTCTGAAGAGTGATGGTGGCGAAGGTCTGTGTGGCAGCCTCTACCTTGACGTGCTCCTTAGCCTCGATAGCCTGGTGCAAACCATCGCTCCAACGACGACCATCCATGATACGACCTGTCTGCTCATCGACAATCTTCACCTCGCCATCCATGACAACATACTCGTCGTCCTTGTTGAACATGGTGTAAGCCTTCAAGAGTTGCTGCAAGGTGTGAACACGCTCACTCTGTACGCCATAGTGAGCCATCAACTCATCCTTCTTGTCCAAGCGAGCTTGGTCGTCCAAGTCGGTACGTGCCTCCAACTCACTCAACTGTGTAGTGATGTCTGGCAACACGAAGAGTTCCTTATCGTTTACCTGCTTAGCCAACCAGTCTGTACCCTTGTCGGTCAAGTCGGCTGAGTTCAACTTTTCATCTACAACGAAGTACAAAGGCTCTACAGCCTTAGGCATCTCACGGTTGTTGTTTGCCATGTAGTACTCCTCAGTCTTCAACAAACCAGCCTTGATACCTTCCTCAGAGAGGTACTTGATCAATGGCTTGTTCTTAGGAAGCGCCTTAAATGAACGATAGAGTGCCAAGAAACCTGCATCCAAGAGCTCCTGGTTCTTGGTCTTGGTACCTTCGCCAATCTTCTGCTTAGCCTCGGCGAGCAACTCAGTAGCCTGCTTGCGCTGAACCTCATAAAGGCGCTCTACCAATGGCTGATACTCCTCGAACATCTGGTCATCACCCTTTGGAATAGGACCAGATATAATAAGAGGTGTACGGGCATCGTCGATCAACACGGAGTCAACCTCATCGACGATGGCATAGTTGTGCTGGCGCTGAACCAAGTCGGCAGGACTGGTAGCCATGTTATCACGCAAGTAATCGAAACCGAACTCGTTGTTGGTACCGAAGGTGATATCAGCCATGTATGCCTTGCGACGAGCATCGGAGTTAGGACGGTGCTTGTCGATGCAATCTACAGAGAGACCATTGAACATATAGAGAGGTCCCATCCACTCAGAGTCACGCTTAGCCAAGTAATCGTTGACAGTTACGACGTGAACACCATTGCCGGTCAAGGCATTCAAGAATACAGGACAGGTACCAACGAGGGTCTTACCCTCACCAGTAGCCATCTCGGCAATCTTACCTTGGTGCAAAACAACACCACCGAAGAGCTGAACGTCGTAGTGGATCATTTCCCACTTGAGGTCATTGCCACCTGCAGTCCAGTGATTGTGGTAGATAGCCTTGTCACCATCGATGGTGATGAAGTCGTTGGCTGGGTTGGCTGCCAACTCACGGTCGAAGTCGTTGGCTGTAACCACAGTCTCCTCGTTCTCTGCGAAACGGCGAGCGGTATCCTTGACGATGCTGAAAGCTGTAGGCAAAACCTCGTTGAGGGCAACCTCATACTTGTCGAGTGCTTCCTTCTCCAACTTGTCGATCTGGTTGAAGATAGCCTCACGCTCGTCGATAGGAGTATCCTCAATCTTAGCCTTGAGTTCTGCTATCTTAGCCTTTTCTTCCTTGGCAGCTGATTGTACATACTGTTGGATTTCCTTTGTTTTAGCACGGAGTTCGTCATTGCTCAAGGTCTTGATATTTTCATATTCTGCCTTAATCTTCTCTACGATTGGCTGAATCAACTTCATGTCACGAGTTGACTTGTTGCCGAACAATGACTGGAGAAATTTGTTAAAGTTCATTGTATATTTATCTTTTTTATTGTTATTCGATGTTGTACTTTGTTTGAAATTGGTTGCAAATTTACGAAAAATATCTGTAAATCAGCAATCTTTCATCAAGAAAAGCCCGATAGGAGGGTATATTCCTTGATTTTGCTTACATTTTGACAGTGAAAGTGTCGGGTCCTCGAATAACAATGCTGCCGTATGGCGCACGATACTTGTGTGCCACGGCTGGGTAAAAACAAATATAACGTGTATGGTCTGTCAGATTGTCAGAAGCATCGGCTGACAGAAGTGCCGATGATAGGTGGTATGTCGTCTTGATGGACTCATCCTCTGAGGCTTCCTTGATGGCTTTGATGACGCAAAGGAGGTCTTCCTCCAACGCCTTCGCCTCCGGTTGCTGGATGAATTCGTCGTAGGATATATCCGTGAGCGCAAACTTCAGTGCCTGCTGATAAGTCTGCGCTTCCATGCCTGTTGCCGCAAGGACAACCAGAAGGGCTGTGATATATCTATTTACCATCATTCTTTGTTTGTCTTTTGTTTGTATTATGGCATTCTAATGCTTGCTTTGTTATTGCTTAATGCTTCAATTGGTAGGCTGCCATTTTCAATGCGTACCTCATTAGCAAAGATAATGCCAAGATGATCATGCCCTCGGCGTAATCCTGCCATATTTGCATGAAGAGGGAGATGACGAGCAAGGTGCCCCATACATTATAGTACCAGTGCATTCCGCCTTTTCTCATCCTCTTGCTCACCTTGTAAACGAAGAGGAGATTGAGAGGGTTGAGTATCAACATTTGGAAGTTGACCTGCACGGTAGGGTGTTGTGAGAATACCATTGCCAATAAGATGAGTCCTGGCAGTCCTGTGGCGATTAGCAACAGGGTGTCCATCCACCAAAAGTTCTTCTTCTTTGCCACTTCGCATGCAGTAATGAGGACGATGAGAATAGCCAAGATGACTGACACCATGCGGGGAGTGATGCTTTCCGTAGTGGTGACCTCTGCTTGTGGGGCAACTATGTAGAACGTGCTATCTACCAACTTGATGTATGGCGTTTTAGTCGGATAGACATTCACGAGCTTGCCTTGCTGGACTGTGTCTTTTCTTGCTTCGACCTCGAAGTCGTTGTAGAGATTCTCAGGTAAGAACTCCCATTCCTCCTTGTTGATAGGAAGGTCGGACTGGTAACCCAAAAGGAGGTCGTTGCCGAATCGTGCCCATCGGTGGTTCTCATTCCATCTGTGAATTTCTTCTCTGTAGGTGGAGTGCGCATCCACGTTCTTGAAGTCGGTGGTGTGGTAGGCAAGATGCTGGATAATCATATTGCGTGCCCTTGTCGTACAGTTGTCGTAGAAGAAATTGTAGCGATAGGTACGGTTCGCCTCTTGGTTGTTCTCGTCGATAGCGGTGAGTATCTTCCATTTCTCGTCTCTAGTGAGTGCCAGTCTTTGTTGCTTCACCCATCTTCCCTCGTAGGTGTATTCAGCGATGAAATGCTGCATCGGGAAAATTCCTATCTGGTAGTCGGTGAGACCGAATACGAAACGAAGGATAAAGAAATCTTGTTGGAAAGAGAACATACCCCAGTTGACGGCGAGGTCGGTGCCATGTACCTTGTCCTCTATGCGGAGAGCGGTATGACCATAGTATGACCATACCTCTTGTCCTGGTCCGCAAGTCAGGAGAGATATATCTACAGAGTCTAACCATGTGGGGGCTAGACCAGGGATGTTGCTAGTTTCGGATTGGGCGTTAGTTGCCCCAGCAGAAGATTCTTTTGAGTGATTACCTGGAAAATCCTGCGCAGCCGCGTTAGTCGTTAAAATGATTAACAAAACGGCTAAAATTGCTCTAAAAATGTACTTAAAACGTTTCACGATGCAAAAATACCTTATTATTTTGGATTTTCCTTCTTTTTTCTCGTTTTTTTTCAATACTTTTGCACTCTGAATATAATTTTGACTGATTTATACTAAATGAGAAAGCTTATCTTAGCAACCCTTTTGTTGGGTTCGACTCTTATGGTAAATGCCCAAAGTGGTACTAATTCTCCATACAGCCAGTATGGTCTTGGCGTGTTGTCTGACCAAACTTCTGGTTTCAATCGTGGTATGAATGGCGTGGGTCTTGGTTTTCATGAGCACAACCAAGTCAACTATTTGAACCCGGCTTCCTATTCCAATATAGATTCTTTGTCTTTTATTCTTGATGCTGGTATCTCCGGACAGATTACCAACTTCAATGAGAATGGTGTGAAGAAGAATGCCAAGAATGCTAACTTCGAGTATGTGGTAGCTGGTTTGCGAGTTGCCAAACACGTCGGTGTCAGCTTCGGTATCCTTCCTTTTACCAATGTGGGATATAATTATACCAGTACGGGTAAGGTAGGTCCTAACTTCGATGGTGCTACCTATACCAATACTTATAATGGTGAGGGTGGACTTCATCAGGTATATTTCGGTGCTGGTTGGATGCCAGTGAAGGGCTTCTCTATTGGTGCCAATGTAAGTTATGTTTGGGGTGATTACAATAAGTATGCTAGCAATGCTTATAGTAATTCCAACTATAATACTTTGACTCGTACCTATTCTACACAGGTAAACAGCTATAAGATTGACCTCGGTGTACAATATACAGCTAAGGTGGCTAAGAAAGATTGGTTGACCGTGGGTGCGACTTTCTCTCCTGGTCATAACCTAGGCGCATCTGCTGATATGAGCGTGATTTCCAACAACTCTCAGACGGGTACTGCTGATACAGCCGCTTTCTCTATCGACAAGGCTTTCAAGCTTCCTAATATGTATGGAGTGGGTTTGATGTGGAATCATGCAGACCAGTGGAAGATAGGCTTTGATTACACTTTGCAGCAGTGGGGTAACACCGATTATCCTGCCGTCTATAAGAGAGTGGATGATGAAAGAGAAACTTATAATGTGGGTGGAGAATACTCCAATCGCAGTAAGTTCAATCTCGGTATGCAGTATTGCTATGGTGAGTATAACCGTCACTTCTTCAAGCGTATCAGATACCGTGCCGGTGTCAGCTATGCCACACCTTATTTCAAGGTGAATGGAAATGATGGTCCTAAGGAACTGTCTGTTAGCGCAGGTTTCGGTATTCCTATTGTCAATGGTTACAACCGCCGTTCTTTCTTGAACATCAGCGGTCAGTGGGTGAAGAGTTCTGCCAAGGATTTGATTTCAGAGAATACCTTCCGTCTTAACATTGGATTTACTTTCAATGAGGAGTGGTTCAGAAAGTGGAGAATGAAGTAATTCTCCTCTCTTTTGGTATGAAAGTCAAGTAAGTGTCTTACATATATAATAATGTATAGATTAAGAAACGTATTTTTCGGAGGGTTGATGCTCTTGTTCATGGTGGCTTGCCAGGAACAGGTGGAGCATACTGCGCCTGCTATCCTTGCCAAGGACTCGGTGGCGATGATGACTTCGTATGGTGTCAATACGCTTGTCAGCGACTCTGGAGTGATGAAATATCGCATTGTCACGGAACGATGGGAGGTCAATACTGCCAAGAATCCGTCACGTTGGACTTTCGAGAAAGGTATCTTGCTCGAACAGTTTGATGAGACTTTTCATATCAATAGCTATATCCAAAGTGATACGGCTTACTATTTTGACCAACTGAAGGTGTGGAAACTCTATGGGCGAGTACGTATATTGACCAAGGATGGACTCCGTTTCACCAGCGAGCAACTCACTTGGGACCAAAACAAGCATGAGCTTTCCAGTGATGTGTTTAGTAAGTTGGTTACCCCTGAAAGAACACTGCAGGGGTCTCATTTTTGGAGTGATGAGAAGATGACAAGATACTTCGTGAGCAATTCGAAAGGTAGCTTCGAAAAGGGTGATGTGGCTGGTACTCAGAATGATACTTTGAGTTCGCAACCTGATTCCGTTAAGCGGAATATGCGCCCTCAGGCTACACCGAGAAGTGCGACGAATTCTGTCCCGCTCATGCACTAATATAACAATATAGACAATGGAACAAGTAGGTGTTAGTCTTATAATTGGTATTATTATTACAATGGTCTTCTCCGCTTTCTTTAGCGGAATGGAGATTGCTTTTGTCTCTTCCAACCGTATGTTGGCAGAGATGGATAAGGAGAGAAACGGCTTTACGCAGCGTATCATCTCCCTCTTTTATGCCCATCCTAATGGCTTCGTCAGCACCATGTTGGTGGGCAACAATATCGCTCTTGTTATCTATGGTATTCTGATAGCTCGTCTTTTCGACAATACGATATTCGCAGGTGTGGATGCAGGATTTACGGTGCCTGCTGATACCATATTATCTACTTTGATTGTGCTTTTCACCGGCGAGTTCCTTCCAAAGACTTTGTTCAAGGCAAACCCTAACCGCTTGTTGGCGGTGTTTAGTCCGTTTGCTTATATCTGCTATGTGGTCTTGTGGCCGATTAGCAAGTTCAGTACTTTCTTGAGCAAGGTGATTCTTCGTGTATTCGGTTTGAAGATGGATGATGAGAGTGCTGATGATGGCTTCTCAAAGGTGGATTTGGACTATTTGGTTCAGTCAAGTATCGACAATGCAGAGAAGGATTCCGACATCAATGACGAGGTTAAGATATTCCAGAATGCCTTGGATTTCTCTGATACCAAGGTGAGGGACTGTATGGTGCCTCGTACCGAGATTCAGGCGGTGGATTGGGATGCCTCCTTGGAAGAGTTGCAACAGAAATTTGTGGAGAGTGGCAACTCTAAGATTGTTGTTTATAAGGAGGACATCGACCATATCGAGGGTTATATCCATAGCTCCGAACTCTTCCGCAGTCCTAAGAAATGGCAAGACCATATCCGCACCATGCCTTTCGTGCCAGAGACGATGCAGGCACAGAAACTGATGAAGATATTCTTGCAGCAGAAGAAGACGCTTGGTGTCGTCGTAGATGAGTTTGGAGGTACCAGTGGACTGGTTAGTTTGGAGGACATCGTGGAGGAAATCTTTGGTGACATCGAGGATGAGCACGACTCTACGAAATATGTTGCCAAGCAAACAGCAGATGGAGATTATCTCCTGTCGGCTCGTTTGGAGATAGACAAAGTAAACGAGATGTTTGACTTAGACTTGCCAGAGAGCGACGAGTACATGACCATAGGCGGTTTGATACTCCATGAATATCAGAGTTTTCCAAAGCTCAATGAGGTCGTGAAGTTCGACAAATATGAGTTTAAGATTATTAAATCCACCTCTCGCAAGATAGAGTTGGTACAGTTGCATATTTTGTAAAGAATATCAATGAGATACGTCAAAAAGCACTTATTCCTGTGGATAAGTGCTTTTATTCTTTCCTTTTTTGCTACTTTTTGCTACTGTATGACAAAAAAGGTGGCAAAAAATTCCCTTATTTGCGATTTTCTTTGTATTTTTGCAGTCAATTGGCTACTAGTCATCTGTTTTCCCAAGGAAACGTTGTCGAGCCATCTTAGAAACAAAGAAAATAAAACAATAAAAAATAAAAACAAAAAAGTAATGGCAGCATTAGGAACAATTCGAAAAAGAGGTGTCATTCTGGTATGTATTATCAGTTTCGGCCTCTTCGCATTCATCGCTGAGGAAGCTTTCCGTTCTTGTGATTCTGCAAAGAACAACGAACGTCAGCAAGTCGGTGAGGTGTATGGTGAGAAAATCAATGTGCAGGAATTCCAGAAGCTCGTTGATGAGTACACCGAAGTGATTAAGATGCAGCAGGGACAAGACAATCTCCCTGAGGAGCAGATGAACCAAGTAAAGGACATGGTTTGGAACTCTTACGTACAGAACAAGATCGTGGCTCACGAGGCAGAGAAACTTGGTCTTACCGTAACAGACGCCGAACTTCAGGACATCTTGAAGACAGGTACCAACCCAATGCTTCAGCAGACTCCTTTTGTCAATCAGCAGACAGGTCGTTTCGACGTAGCTTCTTTGCAGAAGTTCTTGGCTGATTACAAGGCTCAGAAGGCTAATCCTTCAGCTAATGGTCAGATGATGGAGCAATATACCAAGATTTACAACTATTGGTCATTCATCGAGAAGACACTTCGTCAGCAGACTTTGGCTCAGAAGTATCAGTCTTTGCTCGCACACTGCTTCCTTTCAAATCCTGTAGAGGCTAAGATGGCTTTCAAGGAGGAGAACGAGGAGAGCAAGATTCAGTTGGCTGCTTTCCCTTACTCAGACATCCAGGATGATAAGGTGAAGGTAGAGGAGAGCGACTTGAAGGCTAAGTATGATGAGTTGAAGGCTCGTTTCAAGCAGCCTGTTGAGACTCGCGACATCAAGTTCGTTGATGTTCAGGTGAGTGCTTCTCAGGCAGACCGCTCTGCTATCAACAAGGAGATGGCTGGTTTCCACGATCAACTCGTAGCAGCTGCTGATCCTACTGAGGTAGTACGCAAGGCTGCATCTACAGTTTCTTACTTGGGTCTCCCTGTTAGCAAGCAGGCTTATCCACAAGACATCGCAGCTCAGCTCGATTCTATGAGCGTAGGTCAGGTTTCTGCTGTTAAGGCAAATGCAGCAGACAACACTTTGAACATCGTGAAGTTGGTTGCTAAGCAGCAGTTGCCAGACTCTGTTCAGTACCGTGTTATCCAGGTTGCTGCTCCTTCAGTAGCTGAGGCTAAGACCAAGGCTGACTCTATCCAGGGTGCTATCGCTGGTGGTGCTGACTTCGAGGCAATCGCTAAGAAGTATGGTCAGACTGGTGAGAAGGCTTGGATGACAACTAAGCAGTATGAGTATGCTCAGACTATGGATAAGGACAACAAGGCTTTCATCAATGCTTTGAATACTCAGGCTGTGAATGCTACTTCTGAACTTCAGTTGGGTCAGGGTTATGTGATTCTTCAGGTTTGCGATCGTAAGGCAATGGTTGAGAAATATACCGCTGCTGTTATCAAGAAGAGCATCGATTTCTCTCAGGATACCTATCGTACCGCTTACAACAAGTTCTCTAGCTTCGTAAGTGCTAACCAGACAGCTGACGATATCTTGAAGAACGCAGCTAAGAGTGGTTACAATGTACAGGACTTGAAGGATGTGACAACATCTGTTCACTACTTGGCAAACATCCACGCTACTCGTGAGGCTTTGAAGTGGTTGTTTGAGGCTAAGGAAGGTGCTGTATCTCCATTGTATGAGTGTGGTGACAACGACCACTTGTTGGTAGTTGTACTCGATAAGATTCATCGCATTGGTTACCGTGGCTTGGATGATCCACAGGTAAAGGAGATGATCAAGGCTGAGGTTATCAAGGACAAGAAGGCTGAGATGATTGAGGCTAAGTTGAATGGTGTGAAGAGCATCGCTGCTGCTAAGGCTAAGGGTGCTAAGGTATCTGATGTTAACCAGATTACTTTCGCCGCTCCTGTATTCGTTGCTTCAAGTGGTGCTAGCGAGCCTGCTCTCTCTGGTGCAGTTGCTGCAACTAAGAAGGGTGCTTTCTCTGCTCACGCAGTAAAGGGTAATGCTGGTGTTTATCTCTTCCTGGTAACAGGCAAGTCTAATCGTCCTGTTAAGTTCGATGAGAAGTCTCAGGAGCAGAAGTGCCGTCAGAAGTCAATGCAGTATGCTGGCAACTTCATGAATGAGCTTTATCTCAACGCAAAGGTTGTTGATAACCGCTATCTTTTCTTCTAATTAGAAAGATAGAGTTAATCATATCATATGTTTTGAGCGTGGTTTCTTTTCGAAGCCACGCTTTTTTTATTCTTTTATGGCGTAGGGGTTACACTCCTAGTCGTATGAGGTTACACTCCTAGTCGTATGAGGCTACACTCCTAGTCGCATGAGGCTACACTCCTAGTCGCATGAGGTTACACTCCTAGTCGTATATCTGTCTGCTCTGCACGGCATCAGCTTCTTCTCTGCACGACGTTAGCTTATGCTTTGCACGGCGTATGCTGACACTCTGCACGGCATCAGCTTCTTCTCTGCACGGCATTATCGTTCGCTCTGCACGGCGTTTTTTCTCTTTTATAATGAACCTTACTCCGTTGCTCAATGAACCTTACTTCATTATTTTACATATAAAACCATGATTATGGGCAATAAAAAAGCGTACAAACTTTACGTCTGTACGCTTTCTTGAATGATGTGAGAGCTGATAGGCTCTACATCTTTATCATATTCCTTATCCTCGGCTCCACCAATGTTTCTTCTTAGGTGGTTCTTGGCTTGCACCAAGGCTTTCCTTGATGATGGTACGATAGCTTTTCCCTTGACTGATGATTTGATAAATCTGTCCCCAGTCGGGGAGACCACCGATGTTGCGGTCATCAATGAAATAGTCGGCTTTCAACTTGCGGGAGAAGTGGTTGTTGTTCTCAAGACTCTCCTCTGGATAGTCTTTGTTGACAGCCCAGAACTCCACGCCTCTTTCTTTGCACCAATCCACAGCCTCTTGTAAGAGATGTCCTTCTCTCACACTCCATAGGATGAGGCGGTGGTGGTCTCTGATGAGCATTTTCAATGTTTCGATGGCGAAAGGTATCTCAGTGCCTATCTTAGGATATTCGTGAGTGACGATGGTGCCATCAAAATCTACTGCTATTGTTGCCATCTTTCTTTATCTTTTTACGCTGTCGTCGTTCTTGTCACCATAGTGGCTGTTGCTATAACTGCCATAGGTACCGTAAGCACCGTATGAACCATAGCTGCCATAGCCGTACTGCTTGCCGTATGCGCCGTAGCTAGCATACTTGCCGTACTTACCATATTTGCCATAGCCGTAGTAGTAGCCATACTTCTTCTTAGACAAATCGACACCGTTCAAGACAATGCTCATATTTGGCATCTTCTTCTCGTAAGCAAGACCATTGATGAGTCCGAAACTTGACTTCTGGGTGTAATCGGCACGACAAACGTAAACTGTAGCGTTTGCGATGCGACCCAATGCCAAGGTGTCTGTTACGAGACCTATAGGAGCTGTATCAATGATGATATAGTCATAGTGCTCTTTCAATATGTCCATAGTCTCCTCCAAACTCTTTCTTGTAACCAACTCACCTGGGTTAGGTGGTACAGGACCAGCCATCAAGAGATCGAGGTTGCTGTTGACACCTGAGTTGACAATCTGCTTGTTGACATCATCCCATGTAATATTGTCCTTGATGAGCAAGTTGGTGATACCATGGTGATGGTCGTCTATCTCGAACAACTCAGCCAAACGAGGCTTACGGATGTCCAAACCTACCAATACGACCTTCTTGCCAAGCAATGCGAAACTGATGGCAACGTTGGAAGCGATGAAAGTCTTACCTTCACCTGATGTGGTAGATGTCATCAAGATGACCTTGTCGTGCTCCTTCATCAAGAACTGCAAGTTGGTACGGAGACTACGGAAAATCTCTTCCATGAGGTTGTTCTTGTTCTCGTGTACCACGATGTCTGCCTTGGTCTTGGCACGGTCGCTGGCGATGGCTACATCGGCGATGATAGGAAGCTTGGTTAACTTCGCTACATCATCATGCCCCTCAATCTTATAGCGGAAGAATGCCAACAAGAAGAGGATAAGGGCTGGAATAGCCAAACCGAGACCGAAGGCAATCATCAATATTATGGAATCCTTTGGAGTTACCTTGCCTGCGAATACAGGGTTGTCTATCAACTTACCCTTGTCGGCTGTAGCTGCCAATGAGATGGAGTTCTCCTCACGCTTCTGGAGCAACATCAAGTACAAGCCAGACTTTACCTCCTGCTGGCGACCAATCTGTGTCAAGATACGTTCTTGCTCAGGGGTATTGCTGATTTGTCCCTGGTATTTGCCCTGTTGAGAAGCGATGCTATTGCGCTGGATGTTCAAGCCGGCACGAGCCTGAGACATCGCACGCTTGATGCTAGCCTGCAAGTCGTCCAACTGGGATGTCAATGGAGTGACGGTAGGAGAGGACTCGCTGGCACTGTGCAACAACTGGTTGCGCTGCAAGGCAATCTCATTGTATTTGTTGATGAGAGAAGTGGCGCTAGCATCGTTCAAACCTACATTGGATGGGATAGGCTGGTGTCTGTTGCTAGGCTCGTTCATGTACTTGGTCAACTCATCGAGCAAGGCAACTTGTGTGTTCGCCTCGTTCAATTTCTGTGCATAGGAGTCAGCGTTGCTGAAGGCTGTAGAGGCATTCATGCTCAACTGTACCATATTGTTGCGCTTTTTGTAGTTCTCCAACTGTCCTTCGGTGTTACCCAACTCTGCGTTGATCTTCTCCAAACGTTGGTTGATGAACTGTTCTGTGCGTACTGCAATCTGGTTCTTGTCCTCGTTGGCTTGTCTGTTATAGACGATGGCGAGTTGCTTCAGATAGTCGATGGCACGTTGTGGAATCTCGTCAGTGATGACGAGTTGCGCAATAGATGTCGCCTTAGTAGAAGGGCTTACGCTGAGGCTACCCACATACTTGCCAGCGGCAATCTCTGGCGCAATCATGGTCACCTTCAGGCTCTCGCCATCTCTCAACATATAGTTGCCATTCTGTGTGAACTTGACCATACCCACACGTGTGCCAAGAGTGGCTGGCAGTGCGGTGATAACCTTGTCAACAGTGACAGGACCAGGGTTGTAAGAGTTGTCGTCGATAGGTACGAAGTAAGAGCCTACCACGTGATAGTTTCTGCCTTCTCGTGTAATCTTGAAGCTCATAGGAGCATTGAGCTTTTTCAAGTGCTCATAGTCCATATCTACATTGACTTCCTGCTCACCATAGATCAAGTGGTCCTTGATTCTACCCTCATGGCGGTAGGTGGTGTAGAGTTTGAGGTCATAGACAGCTTGTTGAGCCAAAGTTCTAGACTTCAAAATCTCCATCTCGTTGTCGATACCATTGCTGTTGGAAATGATACCTAGGTTGGCAGAGCTTTGTATGGAGTTACCTCTTCTGCCGTTTTGCTCCTCTTTGATCAACAGCTTCGCTGCTGCCTGGTAGATAGGTGTGGCATAGCGCAGATAGATGTGCGCTGCACCCAAGCAGATAATCAAAGAGAGCACAAACCATTTCCAGTTCAGGATGAGCGTCGTGTAGATCACGGCGAAGTCAAAGTTGGACTTCTCTTCGTTTTCCTGAATACTCTCTAATTCTAAGTTCTTGATTTCTTCCATTATTTTAGATGTTTGTATTTCTACTTGTTATATACCTTATTATATATATAGGGGATTACACCTTTATATATAGGGTAGCCAGAAAGTTGAGCCTGGTTACTAGTATCTCTTGGATTCAGCCAGTTCCATGAGATATTGACCGTAGCCATTCTTTAGCATCGGCTTGGCGAGTTCCTTCACCTGCTCGGCTGTAATCCAACCTCTCTTGTAAGCGATCTCCTCCAAGCATGCTACTTTCAGACCTTGGCGTTTCTCGATGCACTCGATGAAGGTGCTGGCTTCCGACAAACTATCGTGTGTACCTGTGTCGAGCCATGCAAAACCTCTCTGCAAGGTACGTACCTTGAGTGCCTTTTGGTTCAGATATTCTTGGTTGACGGTGGTGATTTCCAACTCGCCTCTAGCACTAGGCTTGATGTTCTTGGCTATCTCCACTACGCTGTTAGGATAGAAGTAGAGTCCCACCACAGCATAGTTGCTCTTAGGGTGCTCTGGCTTCTCCTCGATGCTCAGGCAGTTGCCGTCTTTGTCAAACTCAGCCACACCATATCGCTCAGGGTCGTTGACGTAGTAGCCAAAGACGCTAGCCATTCCCTCTTCCGCAGCCTTTACGCTTTCCTTCAGGAGTCCGGTAAATCCTGCTCCGTAGAAGATATTGTCGCCCAATACCAAGCATACGTTGTCATCGCCGATGAATTTCTCGCCGATGATGAAAGCCTGGGCAAGTCCGTCAGGAGAAGGTTGCTCTGCGTATTCGAAGTGCACGCCCAACTCGCTACCATCACCGAGCAAACGGCGGAAACCAGGCAGGTCGAATGGGGTGGAGATAATCAATATATCCTTGATGCCAGCCAACATGAGTACGGAGACTGGGTAGTATATCATCGGTTTGTCGAAGATAGGAATCAACTGCTTGCTGATACCTTTTGTAATGGGGTAGAGGCGTGTTCCTGAACCGCCTGCTAGTACTATTCCTTTCATATTCTATAATGGATTATGTTGTTAATATGCGTTCTTGTCGTGGATGATGATGCTCTTGGCGGTGAGGTACATGATACGGATGTCCAACCAGAAACTCCAGTTCTCGATGTACCAGATGTCTCTCTTAATGCGCTCTTCCATCTGCCAGAGTTCTTTGGTTTCTCCACGATAACCCGTGACCTGTGCCCATCCCGTGATGCCCGGTTTGGAGAAATGACGTACCATGTACTTGTCGATGATGGAACCATATATCTCAGTGTGATGCAGCATGTGAGGTCTTGGACCTACGATGCTCATGTCTCCCTTCAGCACGTTGATGAACTGAGGAAACTCATCGATGTTGGTCTTTCTCATGAAGTTGCCAAAGGCGAACTTGCGAGGGTCGTGCTCGGTGGCTTGCACCAAGTCTGCATCCTTATTGACGTGCATCGAGCGGAACTTCAAGCACTGGAAAGTCTTGCCGTTCAATCCCGTTCTTGCCTGACGGAAGAAGATAGGTCCCGGACTCTGAATCTTGATGATGAGTGCGATGATGGGCAAGAATGGAAGCAGACCTAGGCAGACGATGGAGCTGACAATGATGTCGAAGGTGCGTTTGGCGACACGATTGCCAAATCTCGTCAAGGGCTCCTGGTGATTCGTAAATACGCTCTTGCCCAAGTAGTACTGAGGTTCCAAGCGCAACTTATACTCACCAAACTGTCGAGGCAGGTAGTAGAAGTGAATCACGTTCTTGTCACAATACTGCATCAGGCGAACGATGTAGTCGGAATAGTCGTGCGATAGGCAGCAGAATACTTCCTCGATATTCGTTGGGATGCCATTGATGGTATTGTTAATGGTGTTGTCCATTACTTGGTCCAAGACTTCCATGTTGCCTAAATAGGTCAGGTTCTTGGGTGCATTTGGTATTTCTGTATCAGCATAATATCCATGTACACGGTAGCCTGCCGAAGGGTCTTCTATCATGATGGTGTACATTTCGATGATAGCTGGGTCGTTGCCAATAAACATCACGGTCTTGCTGTTTCTTCCCTTAGTTCTTAGAAACTTCAAAATTTGAAGTTCGATGAATCGGGAAATGAGCAGCATAATGTAGAAGGCGATGGCATAGAGAAAGCTGAACTTGATAATCTCATAACCACTTTTGAGCAGATACGCCATCGTCAAGTTGAAGCATATCATCGTGGTAAGCAGTAACTTGAAGGTACGTCCCAAGACTTGGTAGAACTTCACTCTTCTATAGTGGATGATAGACGAGAACAGAAACTCTCCAATGAAAAGAGAGAAGTTCAGTACGAACAAAGAAATTTTGTGGATATGATAAAAAATATGCGGGACTGAGATGTAATCCCAGCTGACAGCGATAACAAAAAGAATGTTGAGGATGATAAAGTCTGCGACAATTACCAGCCATCTTACTAGATCACTTCCTCTGTAAACCTCTTTCATGGGCTTCTTAGATTTGCAACAATTGATTGTGTTGTGTTTGCATATTCAAAAACGATGCAAAGGTAGTGAAATATTTCCATATCTTAAAATAAATAAGGTTAAAAGTTTCATTTTTACAAGAAATATATGCATACAGAGCAAAAAACAAGCTCTGAATTTTGATATTTTGCGATTTTGTTGTATTTTTGCAGAATAAAACAGAATTTAAAAGTAAAGATTAATAAGAAATGGGAATATTTTCAAAACTATTCGGTCGTAAAACTGAAGAGAATAAAGTAGGTGGCATGGAAGATTACATGACCTTGGTTCGTGTCTATTTCCAGGCTGCCTTGGCTTCTCAGTTGGGCATTACCAATTTGGCAATGCTTCCCGACCTCCGTGTATTCAAAACGACTTTCCACGTTCCTACCGTCAACAACCGATTGGGTATCGGCGAGAAGTCGCAGGTCAAGAAGATGATGTCTAGCATCTACAATACCGACGATGACTATTTCAAGGAAATCGACCAGAGCATCCGTAAGAATTGCAAGAAATTGCAAGATGTCAATATATATTTGATACAGTTCCAGACCTTCACGCAAGACTTGATGATGCTGATGGGCAACTTGATGAAGTTCAAGCTCCGCCTTCCTTCCTTCATGAAGAAAGCGCTCTATAATATGACGCAAAAGACTGTGGATGACATCTTCAACAAGAATGACTTCTCCGATCCTAGCGTGCTGAAGACTGTCGTACAGTTGCGCCAGTTGAATCATCGTCTCGGATTCAGCCAGAAGTGGGTGACAGACTTCACTTATCAAGTAGTGATGTTGGCGAAGAAAGAGCCACGTCCTTCAGATGAGGAGGTAGAGAAAGCCAAGGCTAAGATGGGCAAGTAACCCTCTTATTCATTAAATTTAATAAAAATATGGGGCGAATATTTGTCTCTTTCAAATTATTCCCTTATATTTGTAGCCAAAAAGAAGTGTGATGAGTGCTAATGAGAAAAACATCAATACGTTTGCTACTAGAGTAAGGCAGATGATACTCAAGTTTGATGAACTCAAACAGGAGAACAACGATCTGTATGCGATGGTAGATGAGCGTGATGCCAAGATCAAGCAGCTTGAGTCTCAGTTGACTCAGGCTAAGCATGATTATGAGAGTCTCAAGATGGCAAAGATGATGACCATCTCGGATGCGGACATGGAGGCTACACAGAAGCGCATTGCCAAGTTGATCAGAGACGTGAACAAGTGTATCACGCTCTTGAGTGATAATTAAAACAAAGCATCATGGCAGATCAGAGTGAAGAGAAATTATCGATAAGATTGCATGTGTATGATACCGACCTTACCGTGAGAATACCACGGGAGGACGAGGAGTATTATCGTAAGTCGGGTAAGCTGATAGACGATATTGTCAATTCATACACCAAGATTTTCAAGGGACGTAAGAGCGACAAGGAGATACTCTATATGGCGCTCATCGACATCGCCTTGAGATATGAGAAGGAGTCGGGAAAGAACGACACCAAGCCTTATGATGATATTCTCACCAAGTTGACTGCCGAGATAGAGGAGGCTTTGAAGTGAGAATACTAATAAATACATAATATAAATGATAACAATAATCGCCGCTCTTGTAGCCCTCGTCATCGGTGGAGCTATAGGGTTTTTCATTTTCCGTTATGTCATTAAGGGAAAATATAATGAAATGATTGAGGCCGCCAACAAGGAGGCTGAAGTAGTAAAAGAAAAGAAACTTCTCGAAGTAAAGGAGAAATTCCTCAATAAGAAAGCTGAGTTGGAAAAAGAGGTACAACAGCGTAACTCTCGCATCCAGCAGAGTGAGAACAAGCTTAAGCAGCGTGAGATCTCCCTCAACCAGCGCCAGGAGGAACTCGGTCGCCGCAAGCAGGAGGTAGAACAGTACCAGCAGCGTGTGGATAACGAGAAGAAACTCCTCAGCGTAAAGCAGCAGGAACTGGAGAAGATGCAGAAGCAGGAGCAGGCTAAGTTGGAGGAGCTCTCTGGCCTCAGTGCAGAGGAAGCTAAGCAGCGCTTGGTGGAGAGCCTCAAAGACCAGGCTAAGTTGGATGCTGCCAGCTACATCAATGAGATTATGGACGATGCCAAGCTCAATGCCAACCAACAGGCTAAGAAGATTGTCATCCAGACCATCCAGCGTGTGGCTACTGAGACTGCCATCGAGAACTCCGTATCTGTATTCCATATCGACAATGATGAGGTCAAGGGACGTATCATCGGTCGTGAGGGTCGTAACATCCGTGCCTTGGAGGCTGCCACCGGTGTTGAAATCGTAGTGGATGATACCCCAGAGGCTATCGTTATCTCTGCTTTCGACCCTATCCGTCGTGAGGTTTGTCGCTTGGCTCTCCACCAGTTGGTAGCCGATGGCCGTATCCACCCAGCTCGTATCGAGGAGGTGGTAGCCAAGGTGAAGAAGCAGTTGGAGAATGAGATTATCGAGACTGGTAAGCGTACAGCCATCGACTTGGGTATCCATGGCTTGCATCCAGAGTTGATTCGTATCGTTGGTAAGATGAAGTATCGTTCTTCTTATGGTCAGAACCTCTTGCAGCACGCTCGTGAGACTGCCAATCTCTGTGCTGTAATGGCTTCAGAGTTGGGCTTGAATCCTAAGAAGGCAAAGCGTGCCGGTTTGCTCCACGATATTGGTAAGGTGCCAGACGAGGAGAGCGAGTTGCCACACGCACTCTATGGTGCCAAGATAGCAGAGAAGTTTAAGGAGAAGCCAGATATCTGCAACGCTATTGGTGCTCACCACGACGAGATGGAGATGAATACCTTGTTGGCTCCTATCGTACAGGTTTGCGATGCTATCTCAGGTGCTCGCCCTGGTGCTCGCCGTGAGATTGTAGAGGCATATATCAAGCGTCTGAACGACTTGGAAGCTATCGCCATGAGCTATCCAGGTGTAACCAAGACTTACGCTATCCAGGCTGGTCGTGAGCTTCGTGTCATCGTTGGTGCTGATAAGATGACTGACGAGGAGAGTACAAAGCTCTCTGACGAGATTGCTACCAAGATTCAGAATGAGATGACTTATCCTGGTCAGGTGAAGATCACTGTGATTCGTGAGACACGTAGCGTAGCGTACGCTAAATAAAATTAAGTGAAGAGTGAAGAACGAAGAGTGAAGAATTTGATAGCTTTCGTTCTTGAGAAATATAAAAAGCCGTCCTCGTTATCGGGGGCGGCTTTTTTATATTTTAAGCATACGAGTGCATACCCGTAAGGAAGTAGTTGACGCCGAAGTAAGTCATCACGATGCTCAGGAAGGCGAGGGTGATGTAGATGTGATAGGCGAGGGGCTTGCGGAAGATAGGCAAGCTCTGCGTGTGTACTACCACTGCATATATCATAAAGGTGATGAGCGCCCAAGTCTCCTTGCTGTCCCAACTCCAGTAGTTGCCCCAACTGACATTCGCCCAGATGGCACCGATGAAGATACCGAAGCCCATACAGGTCAAGGCTGGATAGAGGAAAAGGCGGCTCAATGCTTGCAGTTCTTCGCCGTGGCTGCGCATGCAGATGCCCATGATGCCACAGATGAAGGTGAGTGACAACAAGGCATAGCTCATCATGATAATACTAACGTGGATGCTGAGCAGCGGACTATTCAATACTGGCATCATCTGCCCGATGGCTGGGTCCATCTGGTTGATGTGGCTTACGAGCAAGAAGAAGCCTGACAATAAGAAACCAAATACCATCACGATGCGGATTCTGGACTGCATCAAGAGGGCTATCAGTATCACAAGCCATGCCACGCTCAACATACTCTCATATCCATTCGACAAAGGTACGTTGCCACTGATGATCCATCTCAGCACAAGTCCGAAGGTCAAGGCAAGGAAGGAGATGCCCAATAGGATAGGGAGGGCGATGTCCAAAGCCTTGAAACCGCGCTTCTTGGTCATACGGTAGATGGTATAGAAGAGGGCGATGAAGCCCAGTGTCAGGTTCACCATGAAGAGGATGGTAGCAAATGGGAAGGCATTGTTGATGCGTTCCGCCTTATATTGAGTCTTCGAAGGCACGGAGTTGCCACCGCTCACTTCCTGGTATTTCTTCATCTTGTCGAAGAAGATGTTTACTCGCTCCGTGTTTCCAGCCTTTACGTCGCCATAGAGCAACGAGAAGACGTTGGTGATATAGAGCGCATGCTGATGCTCCACTGCCTTAGGTAATCGGTCGGAAGGCGAGAACCAAGTGGTAGTACCTGCCTTGATGAATGGATTCTCCTTGGTGGCACGTACATTCTTAGGGAAGGTATAAGGCAATACCTTGAGCGATACGCCACGGCGCAAGTCCATTATGAGTTGTATCTTTCCATCGATGTCGGCAGCTTGCTGATGGAACTTGTCTTGTGCCCCATTGTAATATTCCTGCACATATTGCCCGATGATGTAACCGCCCATCTCCTTGTTGAAGAACTGGTTGATGGAGCAATAATCCGGCAAGTTCATCGCCGTCTTCAACTCTCCACTCTTCACCTTGATGAAGGGTTCGCTTGCCCATTCGTCTCCGTAGAATATCCAACCGGTCAAAACTTGTTCGGCTGTCAGTCCCTTGTAGCTTCTAGCACCATATATCTTCTTGCAGAAGTCGAGTGCGTAGGTTTGAACAGGACAGATGCGGTCGTTGTAGAGGATGTTCAACTCGCCAAACTTCTCTGCGGTAGCCTTTGGCAAGACTTCTGCTGCTTGCAGATTTCCCATACTTATAAGCATCAACATCATCAATGCGCCCTTCTTCAGCAACTGACTAGCCAATAGTTTGCGATAGCTTGCCTTAGGGTCGATGAGCATCCAAATCAGTGAGATGAAGAGGATGGCATAGCCTGTATAGGTGACAGGGATGCCGTATGGGTCGGCGTTGATGGCGAGTACGCTTCCCTTGCCGTCCTCATCATAGGAAGACTGGTAGAAGCGGTAGGAGCGATGAGAGTAGATGTTGTTCATCGACACCTGTCCTTCGCTCTTCTCATTGCCGTCGGTCACAGTAAACTTGGAAGAGTAGTCAGCGACCGCCTGTGTGCCTTCGTGCATCTTTGCCTCGAAGTTTTGCAGGCAGAGCGAGAAAGGCAGTTTCTCCTCTTGCATCCCCATGCCATCTGATGCAGCCATATAGGTATCGGTAGGCTGCCCGATACGCAAGTGAATCATTCCTCTTTTGGCTGAGATATGTGTGAGCAGTGCGCCTGCGAGGATAATGATAAAGGAGAGGTGAAGTGCAAGCGTAGAGGCACGCTTCACCTTTCGCTTGATGATATAGAAAACACCTAGGGCTGCCATCACTGCCCACATTAAGATAAACCACCATGCACCATAGTAATGGGCATGGACATAGTCTGTACCCTGGCCCTTCTCCACGATGGTGGCGACAGCCATGCTAATGAGTACAAGAATGTAAAGGGTGAAAATAATCTTTTTGACCATTTTGTTAATACAATTCGTTCATGTCGAAAAACATTAATCGCGTATGTTTGTTATAGGAAGAAAGCCATTCAAGTCGGCATCACCGCAATCGAATGGCTTAATGTCTTCATTGTTTTTAATGCGTTTTAATTTCATTTTCGCAGAGATTAATAAATGAATTCAGTTATGAAGTCTTTGCAGGCTTCACGAGCTTTTCTTGTATTCTCCTTTCTTTCTTCAATAGACATGTTGTCAACTCGCCTCATGTGTTCCATGAAACGTTCTGCGTTTTTGCCGTATAGTATCGGCGTTTCTCTGATTGGTCTTGCCATAATAATACCTCCTATTTTTGTTGATTTTCGTATTTCTGCTGCAAAGTTACGATTTTCTTTTGAGAAGACAATGCTTTTTAGACAAGTATTTATGCGATGTGATGTAAAAAAGCTGCCAAGTCTATCTAGGGCTTGGCAGCTTTCTGATATAGAATAGCGAATGCTATAAAATTCTGAAATACAGTCTATCTGATGAGAACATTAGATAGAGCGCAAGAACTTCACCACTGCATCACGGTCTGCCTTGGAAGCATGGTAGAAGTGGATGGCTGAAGAGTAAGCATGACTCTGCTTGCTGTAGCAGTGCCACATAATAGCCTCTACCTCATTGCGGGCACGGCAGTCGTGCAAGCGATCCTCGGCACCTGTGTTGAGCAATGACAAGCCGCGACCCCAAAGTGGAGTGGTACGGCACCAAGAACCATGAATGTCATTCTTCATGTAGAGCTTGTGCTGGATGAAGTCTGAGTATGGATAGATAGTCTGGTTCTGATAGCGTGGCAATGGTTTGCCAGCGATATACTTAGAGGTGATGTAGTTGTCGTCGCCTGTCTTCCAAGATGGCTTGTGGCAGTTAGCACAACCCCATTCCATGAAGAGCTTCTTACCCTGTTGAACCTGTGGGTCGTTCAAGTTACGAGCACGAGGGATGGCGAGACCACGATGCCATACCATGAAAGCATAGTAGTCATCCATGCTCTGCTCTGCTGTGAATCTGTGGATGTTGTTGTCGAACTGATTGGTATAAGGATCCAACAGAACTCTTACTGCATTCTTGATACCTTCGTCCGTACCATCTGCGTAGTAAGGAGAACTTGGATCTTTCTTGATGGCTGCAATAACTTCAGAGTCCTCGGACATCTTTTGAGCCCAAGCTTCAGTGGTGTAGAGCAAAGGACGGTCTGGGCGAGTTACGTTGGTGATATTCCAAATAGCATTGGCACCAGGACCGTCTTGCAAAGAACCACGGGTCAAAGCGTATGTATAACGCTTCACTATCTTCTTGTTGAGGTCTGTTGTGTTAGGGTCGAATGGAGTACCATCTGCATGAACTCCACCTGTTACATTCTGTGTGCGACTGTCTTTTGTACCATCTTTGCTCTTTTTGGCTGCGTCACGACCGAATGTGGTATAGAATGCACCTGATGCGAAATCATTTGCCTCTGCATCCCACATGCTAGGGTTGATATAGTCTGATACGGTAAGACCAGCCTTCTTGAAGTAAGCAGCCTCTGCGGCATACTGGGCCTTGATGGCCTCGTTAGGGATGGCATCAATCAAGCCTGTACCGCCGATACCGATGGTTGACTCCAAGCGGCAAGCTACAGCACCGTTTCCTGTCTCGTATGGGGTAGGAGAGGTGCGGAATGCGCCCTTAGGAATAGAAATCTCAGGATAGATAAGGTCGAACTTCTCACCATCAGGGAACTGCATGGCTGGAATCTCGTCTGTTTCCATCTTGCTGATGTGTGGCCATTGAAGGTTAATCATGCTCTCGTCGATAGGAGCTTTGAATGGAGAAGCGGCTTGTGTCTGCGGCATACCTGTTACTTCGGCTACATAGCCACCATCATTGCTGTTGGCACCATCAAGTGGGTGATAAACTACGAGCAAATAACCATTACCATTGCTATAGCGAGTCTCGAATTGCTTCATACGTTTGCCGTGACCATACTCTGGGTGGCAATCGATGCAAGATGTGCGGACGGAAGCAGGACCGAGTCCCTTGAAAGCACCAGTGTTGAGTGTGTATTGACGCTCAAACATCTGTTCACCTTGGAAAAAGGCATCAAATAAATCTTTATGGTTGTCAACATAAGGAGTCTGGTCGCTATAACAGCTCGCTGTTGTATTCTCGGTGGTTCCCAATTTACCACCTGGATACCATTCGTCGGCAGTGAAATTGCCAACATCCTGTCCTACGTAGTTGGCATCTGTCTCCACGATTTCAATGTCCTTGTCATCGGAGCAACTTACGGATGTGAGTGCCATGGCAAGAGCCATTGACATCCATGCATAATTCTTTTTCATAATGTATTTTTGTAATGTACTTTGTAAACGTGACAATACGTAGCCCTCCTTTTTCTTTGCAGGAATCTGGAGAGGCTACGTTTTGTATTATATTCTTATTTTCCTAAGATATGGAATGGCTTATTTTGAAGCACGAATCTTACGGAACCAAGCACCTGCCTTGTTCAACTCCTCATCGAGATTGTTGATCTTGTCGATGCAAGTCTTCACACGTGTATAGGCTGCCTCGCTATTGATAGTGCCATTCTTGTATGCTTTTTCGATAGCTGCGATATCAGCAACGAATGAACTGCTGTTCTTGGCAGTCTCCAATGCTGCGATAGCCTCATTGAGGGCAGTGTTGATGTCGTTGTAGCCACTGTAGTTGTACTTCTTCATGATGTTCATCATAGAGTTGGTTACAGGAGTTGTGGCTGTAACGTCACGAGTGCCATAGAGAGAATTCTTAATAGAATAGATGTTGTCCTGGTAGTCGATGTATGAACGCTTGCTGTAAGGAGACTCGATGTAGTCTCTTGACTCCTTCGCACCATCTTCAGTAGTGCCACCCTGACCAGAAGCTACACGGAAAGCCTGACCCAATTTCTGGGTGTAAACCTCTTGGCAGATGTTAGAGCAACCAGCTACGCATGCATTCTCCAATGTTTCCTGCCATGTCTGGAACCAACCGTCTGTGGTGTTGCCCTTGAGCAACCATGCACCATAGCCAATGTTGTCTTTGCAGAGACCATTCTTACCACCTGTTGTTGTTCCTTCCTCGGCGTTGTTCTCGTCCACTTCAAATACCCACTTACAGTTGTTGTTAATCCAAGAGTAATCAGTGTTGTCTTGTGTCCAACCATAGTGGAGCAAAGTTGTCATGTTGTAGATGTCGCCAGATACTGCATCAGCAAATGCAAGCTCGTCGATACCGGCAACTGATGTCATGCCCTCTTCTGTCTCATTAGCAGCGAAATCGGCAGCCTTACGTGCAGCGCCATTGCGGAAAAGTACAAACTCAAGTCCGTGGAAACCCAATGTAGAGTCGAATTTTCCGTTCTTTTCAAAGACATACTGAGACCCCTGGTTCTTAATGCCGTCCATTACTGTTGCATCGTTCAATGCCTCAACCAATTGGTCGTGGTCCAATGGCCATGTATCAATATGTGGGTCGATTTCGTGGTCAGTAGCAGCACCATAAAGGAATGCTTCGCTACGCTCCCACTGAAGGCGTGCGTTCTTGAATGCTTCGCAGGCAGCCTCTACATCAGCGTCAGACAAAGAACCAGCCTTTGCATTGGCATAGAGCCTGGCGCAAGCCTCGTGCAATGTCTTGCTGTTGTCGCGCAATGTCTGGTATGTAGGATAAACCACATCGTTCACATAAGTGTTAGCTACAGCAGAAAGTTCTGCTGAAGGGACGATGTCGTTACCTGTTGATGGACCATCATTGTCATCACTACATGATGCGAAACCCAATGAAAGTGTCATGGCCGTTACGAGCATCATGACGTTTTTGAATGTTTTTTTCATTTTGTGTTTTGATTTTATTGTTTGTTTTTAATGTTTCCTAGTCCATGCTTTAGAGGAAGAAGCCCTCGTATGCAATACCAATGTTGATAGCAGGCTCATCGTTGTACTTTGACTTCAAGAAGCGATGGTTGTACTCTGCCTTTACGCTGATTTGCTTCATAGGATAGTAGTTGATACCAGCTGCGAGAATCTTCTTGTTGGTCCACTTTGATGTAGTGTTGTGTACAGATGAGTCATAGTACTCATAGTGACCGAATACATAAAGCTTCTGGTTGTTCTTTCGTAGAGATGGAATCTGTGAGAAAACATTGTATCCTGCCTCTATCATGGTTGCTACAGCATGACTACCGAAGTACTTGTTCTTGCCAGACTCATTTGGTTTTACCAATGAGGTGCCTGGGTAAGTGTGGTCGGAAATCTTGTCTGCATCACTTACGTAGCCATAGTCCACATTACCACGTACAATCCAGTTGTATTTATTATAGGTAAAGTCAAAAGCGCCTACATATACATTTCCCTTGATATCTTTATACACAGCATCGTAAGGAGTGGTGTTGCTCATGGCTTGTCCGTAGTAACCGCTCAAACCTAGGCGAAGACCAGGTATGCTATAGTTGTCCACACGTAAGGTTACCGCATATTTGTTGGCTACCTCAAACTCGTAAGGACTCTTGTTACCGCCTTGAATCCAGTTGCTTCGGCTGAACTTATAGGCATTCAAACCTGCCAAGAACTGAGCCTCATAGCGGAAATCGCCTGCTTTACCCCAGAAGCTAACACCTGTTTGGTGCCATGTACAAGGAAGAATGGTATTCTCGCCCTCTGGACGATAAACAGTGAAGAAGTTCAATGGCTCGTGATAAGCATTGGTCAAGCCGATAGGCACTACAATGTGACCAGCCTTGATATTAGCCCATTTGGCAAATGACTTCTGAATCCAGAATTGCTCCAACTCAACCTCGCCACCTTTCTCTTGTTCCTGTTCGTATTCGATAGCCTCCTCAGCCTCATATTCGATGGAGGATCCTACACCACCGTGCTCAAACTCAATCTCGGTACCGAGTGTCCAGCCCTTACCGAAATCATAGCCCAAATAAATCACTGCATGTGGAATATCGAAACGACCATGGGAAGGGGCGTTCTTGTATGCTGATGCGTTAGAATAGCGGTTACCTGCATCACTATAGAAATTTCTGCTGTAAGCCACCTCGCCATAACCGCCGATACTGAGGCGTTTGCCGTTTACATGCTGCATCACACTATCAGCAGCAACAGTCTGTGCGCTCGCAGTTGCAAAACCAGCAACCAAGGCTGCAGACATCAAACCAATTCTTAAACTGTTCATCTTATTATATTATATTTTTGTTATCTTCGATCTTTTTACTGAAAAAGAAAGAAGTGCGGATATCTGTTTGCGCTCTCGACTTCAAGGTCGATTTAACTCAGATGAACAGTTCAGACCCATCCACTCAAGAATGGCAAGCATCACCGCACCTTTTCGATTTCGGGTGCAAAGGTACTGACTTTTAAAATTTCTTGCAATACTTAAAAGTTGGTAAACTGTGGCATCCCCATTTCTAGGTATTGCACGTTTCAAAACTTTTTTGTAACTTTGCCGCCGACAAGGAAACATTATGAATGTTTATCTAAAATAAGGTAAGAAAGATGAAGAATCAGAAGATGTATGAAGCTGACGACAAGATGATCAGCATCATTCGCGACAATTACAACATATTGCAGAGCCTCGGTAGCTTCGGCATCAACCTGGGCTTCGGCGACAAGACAGTCAAGGAGGTATGTGAGGAGCAAGAGGTGGATACCTATACTTTCTTGGCGGTGGTCAACTTTACCATCAATGGCTATAAGGAGTACGACAATGCCGACCGCTTGTCGCTGCCTACGCTTTTGCATTATCTCAAGGCTTCCCATGCCTACTACATCGACTTCCAGTTGCCTTTCATCAGAAAGGAACTTGTGGAGGCTCTCGACGAAAAGGACAATCTCGCTCGTCTCATCCTCAAACTCTATGATGACTATGCCCATAGCATCACCAACCACATGAAGTATGAGGAAAAGATGGTATTCCCTTATGTTCAGGCACTTATCGATGGTAATGCCA
>ERZ1023654.2-NODE-2-length-145349-cov-13.415434_pt1 | contig 145349 bp, 96 predicted proteins | sample MGYA00380338_ERZ1023654 | MGnify/ENA primary metagenome ERZ1023654 (study PRJEB33179, sample SAMN07448980) | human gut metagenome | biome: Human-gut; feature: Human associated habitat; material: Faeces | host: Homo sapiens | place: India: Bhopal | collected...
CCCCTGCAAAGCGCTACGATTGGGTATGCCATCACTCCAAATCCCGTAAGACCCTGATATTCTCCCCGTTCTTTATATGCTTCTTGAACTCTACACCTTGAACTCTGTATTTATGGAATGTATTGCAAGTGGTTCATGGCATGACCACCCCACGTGGTTTCGTCTACGAAGCGGAATCCGATGGCTCGGTAAAGTCGCTCTGCCCAAGGATGGGTGTGGTCCACGAGCAGGCCCACCGGCTGGGTGCCGTGCCGCCTGATGACCCCGCTTATGAGCTTGGTGGCTATGCCCCGCTTGCGGAAGCGTGTTTTCACGCATAGCGAGTCGATGTAATACTCGCCTGCCCGTGTTTCCTCATCCATTGACGAGAAGTCGCGCCCAAGGCATCGGCGCGCCTCTTCCACGAACCTCTTGCGCAAACGTAGCAGGTCTTTGCCGTCGTAAGCCACGAGACACCCCGCCAACTCGTCGCCCACCATCGCCACCAGGGTGTTGAGGTATGAATATTGGCTGTCGTCCATGGCTACGAGCCTGGTCATCATGTCGCGAAAATCGTCCAAAGTGTGGTCTGGCCCAGCGAAGTTGCGACAACAATCATGATCCATCGCCTCCATGATGAGCGAGGCTATCTCCGGGGCTTGCGCCACATCGGCACTCCTTATCACGACTTGTTTATCCATAATAGAAATTGTATATATGAATTACAGCTTTACGGTCTTGTTCATCAAGTAACCATCAAGGATGACCATTGCCGCCATGCTCTCGACGATGGGCACCGCCCTTGGCACCACGCAGGGGTCGTGACGTCCACGCACGTCGACAGTGGCTGCATTGCCTTCCACGTCTACCGTGGGCTGTGGCATAAGCAGCGTGGCCACAGGCTTGAACGCCACGCGGAAGAAGATGTCGGCACCGTTGGATATGCCACCTTGTATGCCGCCCGAGTGGTTGGAGAGCAATCCGTCGGGCGTCATGATGTCGTTGACCTCGGAGCCAAAGTGGCGCACCATGTCGAAGCCGTCGCCAAGCTCAAAGCCTTTCACCGCGTTGATAGACAGCATGGCCGCGCCAAGCTGGGCGTTGAGCTTGCCAAACTCTGGCTCACCCACCCCGGCGGGGCAGCCCTTCACGACGCAAGTCACCACTCCGCCCACGGTGTCGCCCCTGCCCTTGACGTCAAGGATGAGGTTCTCCATCTCCTTTGCCTTCATAGCGTCGGGGCAGCGCACCATGTTGTCCTCGGCCTTGGAAAGGTCGTACCTGTGATAGTCGCGGTCAAGCTCTATGTCGCCCACCTGAGAGACATAAGCCTGGACGGTGACGCCAAGTTGCCTCAAGGCGAGCTTGGCCAACGCACCGCCTACACATCGCGCTATGGTGACGCGCGCCGAGGAACGGCCACCGCCCCGGTGGTCGCGAATGCCGTATTTTGAGAAATAAGTGAAGTCGGCGTGCGACGGACGGAAGATACGGCGAAGGTTGTCATAATCCTTGGAATGCTGGTTGGTATTGCGCACCACGAAACCGATGGGCATGCCCGTGGACTTTCCCTCGAACAAACCACTGAGCAAGTCCACCTGGTCGGGCTCGTTGCGCGACGTGGTAATCTTGCTCTGTCCCGGGCGACGGCGCGAGAGCTCATGTTGAATGAAGTCCATGTCAATGTCTATACCTGCCGGCATCCCGTCAACGACGCCCCCGACGGCCGCGCCATGACTCTCACCAAAAGACGTAAGGGTGAAGACAGTTCCAAAAGTATTGCGCATGATTATTTATAGGATTATTGTGAATTATGTTTGGTTTATGTTACAAAGGTACGCTTTTTGCTTTTAATTCAGTAGCTTGTGGCCATGTTTTTGCCGAAATCACTACTTTTAAGTATTGTGGCAATGAAAGAAAACAAGTAATTTTGCAAACAGAAAAAGGGAAGGCAGGAAAATCGGAGACTTCCACTTTACGAGATAGATATCATAATGTTTTTGTATAATTCAATATTAGGCCCGCCGTGAGGTGTGCCTTTTATTTTTTTATTTACCCAGCGACAATTTATCCCCGTCTATCCTAACCTTGCCCTCACCCACGAGAAAGCGGAGCGCGCGGTCGATGTCGTCGCCCGGCGCGTCAAGCGCCGCCACTTCGTCAAGCGCGTGTGGCTTCTTGTCGGAAAGGAGGGCGAGAATGAGCTTGACCGTCGTGTTATTGAAAGTAGCTGACTCATGCCTGTCCTTGAGGCACACGTCGCAATGGCCACACTCCCCCACGTCGTCCTCGCCAAAATAGCGCAGCAATTGCTGACTTCTGCACACGTCCTCGCTGCCGGCATAAGCCATGATGGCCTCTATACGCTTGATAAACTGCTCTTTGCGGTCTTCATACACCGACCGTGGAATGAAGGCCTCCTCTTCCCTGTCGCGCTGATAAGACACGAAGGGCATCTTGCGTTGAGGTATGTAGCTGATGATGTTGCGCTTGCTCAAGCTCTTCAGCACTTGGTAGCACTGGTCTCGCGTGAGCTGGGCTTGCGAGGCTATGAGCGACTCGTCTACGTAGCGATAGTCGGTGAAAAGGCCTCCATAACAGCGAAGCAGCGCCGTCATCACGGCCTCGTCGTCGCCCGACAGGGCGTCGAGCTGATACAGGTCGTTGCGCCGCAACAAGATGTGAACCCTCGCTGCCGAGTCGGGGTCGGTCTCATAATGCAGGTAGCCGGCATTGTCAAGGATATGGAGCGAGGAGTCTACCTGGATGGGAAACAAATGATAGGTAGCGCAAAACTGCCCTATGTCGAAAGTGAAGGTGTGGCCAGCGCCGCTTCCCAGACCCACGCCGTAATAGAAAGCCAAGCAGTCGTACACATTATTTATATAGTCCTTGGGCGGGAAGTTCTCGTCGACGCGCCGCGTCAGCTTGCTCACGTCGTTGCCGTTCCACAGCAATACGGCGTAAGCCCTGTTGCCGTCGCGCCCGGCGCGGCCCGCTTCCTGGAAATAAGCCTCTATTGAGTCGGGACAGTCGAAGTGGACAACGATTCTCACGTCGGGCTTGTCGATGCCCATGCCAAAGGCGTTGGTCGCCACAATGACGCGCTTCCTGTCTTCCTGCCACGACTTCTGACGCTCGTCGCGAGTGGAATGTTCAAGACCGGCATGATAAAACGTGGAGTTGATGCCTGAACCACACAAGAACTCGGAAATCTCCTTGCAACGCCGCCTGCTCCTTACATACACTATGGCAGAGCCTGCCACCCGTTTAAGGATATGCACCAATTCGGCAGGCTTGTTCTCGGCCTTACGCACCACATAAGAAAGGTTCTTGCGCTCAAAGCTCATGCGAAAGACGTTTTTCGACTTGAACGCGAGCTTGTCTTGGATGTCGTCGATGACTTGTGGCGTTGCCGTGGCGGTGAGAGCCAACACGGGAACGTCGGGTTTCATCTTGCGGAGCTTGCCTATCTCCAAATAGGCCGGACGGAAATCGTAGCCCCACTGGCTGATGCAATGAGCCTCGTCGACGGTGATGAAGCTCACGCGCATGTGGCGGAGCTTGACCTGAAAAATCTCGGAGGAGAGACGCTCAGGGGACACGTAAAGCAACTTCACGTCGCCGAGGACGCAATTCTCAAGCGTGCTGACTATCTCGCCGCGTTTCATGCCCGAGTATATGGCCACCGCCCTCACCCCCTTGGCCCTTAAATGCTGAACCTGGTCTTTCATCAAGGCTATGAGCGGCGTGACGACTATGCACGTGCCATCCGACGCGAGAGCCGGCACCTGAAACGTGATGCTCTTGCCTCCACCCGTAGGCATAAGGCCAAGGGTATCCCTGCCAGAACCAATACTCTCGATAATCTCACGCTGGATGCCGCGGAAATCATCATAACCCCAGTATTGGCGGAGAATGTCGCGATAGATGTCTTTTTTCTCCGTTCCCATTTGCTTTCAGCGTGGCTATATGTCTTCTTCCGTTGGCCGTATGTCCTCTATCTGAAGCTGCACCTGGTTGCGCTTAAACACGTTTGCCTCCAAGGTGTAGGCTATGTCAAACGACCTCTTCGACTTGATATACCTTGCCGAGGCGCTCTGCCCGAAGGCTATGCCGTTGACCACCGTGCCCGACTTGGAATCTACAAGCTCCAGCTTGATGTGTTCCTGTGAGCGTCCCACGACCTTGCTCGTGCCATAATCATACACGCCCTTGGTGCAGAACATGGGCTTCTCGTTGCCTGGCCCGAAAGGAGAGAAACGCCGCAGGTCGCTGAAGAAGCGCTTGGTAATGTCCTTGAAGTCGAGCACCTCATCGATGCGCAGCAACGCCTCGGTTTGCTCAGCCTGTATGTGCTCGTCGACGTAATGCTGGAAACGGTTGCGGAACTCAGGCACGTCGCACCATTTCAACGTCAAGCCGGCGGCATAAGTGTGGCCGCCAAAGTTGAGCAGCATGTCGCGACAGCTCTTTATAGCCGAATAGATGTCGAACCCCATCACCGAACGGGCCGAACCAGTGGCAAGGTCGCCATCGCGCGTGATGACCACCGTGGGACGGAAATAAAGTTCGGTAAGGCGTGAGGCCACAATGCCGATGACACCTTTCTTCCAGTGTTCATCGTAAAGCACGATGGAAGAATGGTGCTTCTGTGCGTCAATGCGCGACACTATCTGGTTGGCCTCTTCGGTCATCTGCTTGTCTATGTCCTTGCGCTGCTCGTTATACTCGTCGATGTGGCGGGCTTCCTTCACGGCGGTGTTGAAGTCTTTCTCCACGAGCAAGTCGACGCTCTCCTTGCCGTTCTCCATTCGGCCAGAGGCGTTGATGCGCGGGCCAATCTTGAAGATTATGTCGCTCATGGACATCTCGCGCCCGCTGAGCCCGCAAATGTCTATGATGGCCTTCAAGCCAACAGACGGGTTCTGGTTGAGCTGCTTCAAGCCATGGAAGGCGAGGATGCGGTTCTCGTCGACCACGGGAACGAGGTCGGCGGCAATGCTCACGGCGCAGAAGTCGAGAAGGGGAATGAGGCGGGAGAACGGGATGCCATTGTTCTTTGAGAAGGCTTGCATGAACTTGAACCCTACCCCACAGCCACAAAGATGCTTGAAAGGATAGGTGTCGTCAGCACGCTTGGGATTGAGTATTGCCACGGCATCGGGAAGCGAGTCGTCAGGCATGTGGTGGTCGCAGATGATGAAGTCTATGCCAAGGCTCTTGGCGTAGGCTATCATGTCGTTGGCCTTGATGCCGCAGTCGAGAATGATGATGAGCTTCACGCCCGTCTCATGGGCATAGTCAATGCCTTTCTTGCTCACGCCGTAGCCTTCGTCGTAGCGGTCGGGAATGTAATAGTCGATATTGGAGTAAAACTGTTGCAGGAACTTATAGACCAGTGCCACAGCCGTGCAACCGTCAACATCGTAGTCGCCATAAACGAGCACTCGCTCCTTACGCCCCATGGCATCGTTGAGCCTGTCCACAGCCACGTCCATGTCCTTCATCAAGAAAGGGTTGATGAGGTCGGAAAGCTGAGGGCGGAAAAACCGCTTGGCGGCACTTTCCGTAGTGATGCCTCGCTTGACGAGCAATCCCGTAAGAGTAGGGCTCATGCTGAGTTTCTCGCTCAGCTCAAGTGCTTGGCGAGATTTCTCAGGTGTTAATGGGTCGTACTTCCATTTGAAATGCATGTTGTTGTTTTTTATTTCTTCTGCAAAGATAAGGAAAAAAGAAAACAAATGAAAGCATTGCCATGATAAAAGCATAAAAAAAGAAAGAGGGTGTGTCAAAACCCAAAATAACCTGAGTTCGGGATAAGCGACAGTCGTTATTGTTGTACTAACCTTGTTGCTTGTAGCCTGGTGTTTTTCTTTGTTTTTTCCGGTTATGGGCGCGTGCTTTGCACAAATAAAAGGCTTTACGTTAGGTTGTCGAGAACATGGTTCTCGTAAGACCTAATGTAAAGCCTTTTGTTTAAACCCGATAGGGTTTGCGCCCATAAACGGATTGTGGAGGAAGGTTTTTGTCAAAGCCCAGCCTAAAATGCGAAAAACATACAGAGGGCTTCGCGGATTTTTTTTATTTTATAACAATCTTCTTTCCGCTGTGGATGTATACGCCCGGTTGGGTGGGGCGAGTGGGGTATTGGCGGCCCTGCAGGTCGTACCAGTATTTTGAACGTGGGGTGTCGGCGGTGACGGTGGTTATGCCAGTGGGCATTTGGGAGGTCACGTCGTTCACGTAATAGTGGCTTTGGCCGTCCTTGTTGGCGGAGATTTCGAGGTATGCGTCCTTGTTAAGGTCGTATACGTTGACGGTCTGAGGAGAGCCGCTGGCTGTGCTGAAGACGAAGGAGAGCATGCGGTCGCGCTTGTCTATGCGGTATGTGCGGCTATACCATTTGCGGCCTTCCACGGTCTTCGTTGTGGTGACGGCGTCGCCGGGCCACTTGCCGGTGGACGTGAAGTTGACGTCGTACATGTCGTCCCATGTCCAGAAGTTCACGCTGCTCCATCCTACGTTGTCCACGTTTACGTTTACGGTGATGTCGTAGGGTGTGAACGTGTCAGAGAGGCCCACCTTGTATGTGCGCGTTATGACTGCTGAGACTGCGGAGCCGACAAGCAGACCTACTTTCAGCGTGGTGGTGCCGGCAGGGATGTCTATGAGCGTTCCGCTTGCAACCTTGTGGCTCTGTGCGGTTGGCGTGGTGCCGTCGGTGGTGTATACCAGCTGTGCGCCCCGCTTGTCGCTGACGGCTGTGAGGCAAGCCTTCTGTACATCGTCATAATGTCCCGATGGCAGGTCAATCCATGCTATGTTGCTGCTGTTGCTGAGCAGGTAGCGGTAGTGATAGCCGCGCAGTATTTCGGTGTATCCCGAAGGCGTTTTGTACTTGCCTGCGTTGGCTCCCATTGCGGCGTACAGCGTACCGTGTGAGCCTTCGGTCTTCAGCACGTTGCATTGCGAGCCCACATATACGTTGAATGTGGTGTTGCTGGTGTTGGTGATGCCTGCGATGTGGCGGGCGTTGATCATCATCTTGATGTCGGTGGGGTAAGCCTGCCAATGCTTATAGAAGACGCATGGTGTGCCGCATGAAGCTAAGATGTAGGCGTTGGCGGCAAGGGTGTCCTTCTTGATTGGGTCTTGTGGCTCTTTGCTTGAGCGGTATTCGGTGTCGTGGTTTTCAACGAATGTTACCGCATATTGGCGATACGAGGTATTGCTGATGAGTCCGTCCTTTGCCTTGCTGCCCCAATTACTGTTGATAAGGTCGCGTACGGCGTAACGCACGGGGAAGTCGAAGGCTGCTGATGTGGGGACTCCGTTCACCTTGGTGGCATTTATCCATGCCTTGACGGTGGCAACGTTGCCGTCCCAATATTCACCCACAGAGAAGTCAGGCTTGGCTACCGTGTTGTATATTCCGGTGAACTTGCCGGCGTAACCCTTCACCATGTCGTAGCGGAATCCGGCATAGCCAAAGTCGTTGAGCAGCATGTCGAGATATGCTTTCACAACATTCTGCACGTTAGAGCTGTTGTGGTCAAGGTCGCGCATGCCGCCCCAGTCGCTGCCCGTATCTTTATTGCTGCTGAGGTTAACCTTTGGTGTCTGTTTGTTAGCCCATGTCAAAGTTCCTCCCTTGTCATCATCACTGCAGATGTCGGTAGAATTCATCTTGTATGTTAAGCCCCTATATGTCTCTACGGGGAAGTCGGTCCAGCTGGTGAGCGTGTTGCGATGATTGATTACCACGTCGGCTATGGTGCCGATGCCCTTGCTCTTGAAGGTGCTGATCATGGAGCGCAGTTCGGCTTCGTTGCCGAAAGAGCTGTTGTAATTGCTGAACCAATAGAGGTCGTCATATCCCATGGAACGTCCGTTGCCGCAGTTTGCGCTCTGCGGAACCCACACCAGGCTGAAGTAAGGGGCGAGGTCGTCTGCTTGAGCCTCAAGGTTCTGCCACTTCGACGCGCGGAACGAGTCCCAATAGAACCCTTGGAGCATCACGCCTTCGTAATTGGCGGGCCATCCTTGTGCAAACATGCTTACGGCTCCCATGAGGGCTACTGCTGTCAATAAAAACTTCTTCATATTCGGGTTTTGGTTAATTTCTGTTTAAATAATGATTTTCAACTTTACTCATGACTTGCTTTATTACTAACTACTGTATACATAACTACTTGTTAAGCTACTCACTATTTGCTCACGCAAATACTACATTTTAATTGCGTACGTTGCAAATTTACGCCAAATACTTATATGTTAGTAGCAGAACGAGGCGTAAACACACAATTCGATTGTGCAAACGTTTGCATGAAGGCAACAAAAAAAACGGGCGGCTCTCACTCTATGAGAACCGCCCATAATATATAAAAGTCTATTATGAATGAAAAGTGTTTACTTCACTGTGCAGTAGATATTGTCTTTTGTCTTTCTTGTAGGATACAACTTAACTGTGTTGCCAGCAACTGTAAGGTTGTCGCCACCTGCTGTCAGGTTGTTGAGACTTCCACCGAGGTTGATGTCCCAACCACCATTTATGCGGAACTTCCAACCATCTGCTGTTACACCTACATTTTTAGCCTCAAAGCAATACTCATCAGCATTCCAAGTCATGACTGCGTCGCCACCCCAACTGTTGAAGCCACCGATGATGCCCATGGTCTCAACCTTAGTGGCTGTGATGGTGCCTTCTGAAAGATTAACATCGAAGTAGTAGACACCCTCTCCAGCGTTCACACCGAAGTTTCCGCCTTCGTTGGTAGCAGCTCCACCAAAGTTTACAAATGCACCAGCATTGATTTCGTTGTCCCAGCTTCCAGCTACACGCTGGAACTTGAACTGGAGACCAGCTCCGTTAGGATCGGCTACATATACATAACCAGTGTAAACGCCCTTTGCATCATCTACGAGAGCAAGCTTCTGGTCAGAAGAACTCCAACCATCAGTGCTACCAATGAAGTAGATGAACGGATCGTAGTTGACTTCCTCGATGGTGTAAGAATAGTCCATCATGTTGATGGTGAGCTTATACTTACCAGCCTTGGCAATCTTACCAGCCTTAGCGTCACCGTTTGTCAGCGCACCAGTCATGCTGTCGTCACCGTCAACCTTAGGACCTACTACGCCAGCAGCCCAGATGTTACCGGCATCAGCGTTCTTCTTAGGAATAATCTTCCAATACTGGTCAGCCTTGGTTGTCTCGAAGCTTATAGTGAAGATAGGATCGTCATATACATCCTTGTCGCTGTGCTTGAATGCCTGCTTAGCACTTACAGTATTCCAACCGTCAACGGCTGCGGCATCACCAACGGCTTCGACATTAAACATATCGCCTACGAGATAATAGCCGTTTTCGATAACCGGAGCCTCAGGAATAGCCTTAACCTGGAATGTTTCAGATGTAACCATCTTCACGGCTGTTGAGCCATTGCTTTGCCATGCGTCAAGAGTAGCATCGATGTCGCGCTCTGTAGGACGCTTGCCATACTTATTGGTGATGTAATTTACCAAGTCAGCTTTAGCCATGTTACCATCAGCATCAATGTCGAATGACTGACCGTCGAAGTTAATCTTATAATTAGGTGTATAAGCAGCGTCGGAAGAAGTAGGAGCAACAATGCTCGCTACTTTTATCTTCTCTGTTGTTACATCGGCCAAGTTGATAACATCAACTGGAGTAACGCTACCATTTCCGAATGCCACAGCTTCCTCCTGGGAATTTGACTGTGGGTTACCCCAATCTGTGTAGTCCTCGGTACAAGATACCATAGACATCAGCAGGGTCATTCCCAATAATATTTTCTTAATCATAATTGTCTATACTTTAAGTGATTTACAATTTAACGATGCTGAATGCACCTGTGATGTCGTTGAATGAGATGACGTACTTGCCTTCTGCCAAGCCGAGGTTCTTGCCACCAGCCTCACACTTACCGAACATGTTGATATCGCCGTCTGCTTTGCCATAACCCCAGTTGGTATCCCAAGAACCAGCAATCTTGAACTTGAAGCTTACTGTCTGTCCGGCAGGAACTTCCATCACATAGTACCAAGCGTGGTTTTCAACGCCCTCTGTGTTGTAAGGAAGCATTGGAGTGTCGCTCGCGAAATCGTCTAATGAGGTTGCAATCTGGATAGTACCATAGTTGGTTACATTACCCTCGTACTTCACCATCTTGGCAGTGTTGTCTGCTGTGTTGATAGTAATGGTATAGTAACCGGCTTCTGGAGCTACGATATGACCACCATCGCTACCGCCGTTACGGTTGACGATTGTACCCTTTGTAGCGCCATCGGCGTTCATACTGTAATCCCAGTTGAAGCTTGAAGGCATAATCTTGAAGCCAGCTCCGTCGCACTCGGCCTTGTCGTTGTAATCGCCGGTAAGGAAGTAGTTGGTGTATTCAATCTCACCAGCACCAGTCTTCTTGTCGTAAGAGAAGTTAGGCTTAAGGAACATAGGAAGTGCGTCTACTCCAATGTTCTTGTCGCTTGCCCACTTAGCGCCGAACATGTTACCTACAAGATACCACATTGTTGGAACAGCATCCTTCAATTCAATGTAGTAAGGCTTTACGTTAAGCTTTACTGAGTTTGAAGCGACAGGGTTCAGGTGGTTTGTGCCCTCAAGGATGTAAGCGTTAATACGAACGTACATCTCCTGCTCGGCAGGAACATTACCTTCAGTCCATTTAAGTATCTTTACCAATGCCTTGTCCATTTCTTCTGCAGAGGCAGAAATATTACATTTCTGTGTGGTGTTGCTAAGAACAGCGTAGTCTGGCACCTTTTCTCCACTCTCGTCTGCAGCAGCTTCATCAGTTGAAACTGTGAAGCTGTTGGTTGGAGATACTTGCACTTCGTATGTTGCGTTGATTGGGGCATTGTCTGCTGTGTACTTAGGCTGTGACCATGTAAGCTCAAGACCAGTAGATCTTTCCAAATCAATAGTCGCATTGGCATATGTAGGAGTGTTCAACACAAACTCTTTAGGCTGAATCAGCGTAGGGTTTGAATCGTTGTCATCCGAACATGATGCGAATAAGCTGATGATGCCGACAAGCAGAGCACCAATTATATATTTATTCTTCATATTGCGTTTTCTTTTATAATTCTTTTATACTTTAGTTTTGAACCTCGTTGTATCCATCAATCTGTGTCAAGTTCTTGTTAGAAAGAACCTCTGAAGATGGGAGAGGATATACATTATAGGTCTTGGCGAAGGTTGTACCATTAGTACTACCACCCTTGAGTTCCCAATTGTATGTAGCCTGACTGCCACCAAACTGGTTGAAACGGATCAAATCGGTACGGCGGAGACCTTCGCAATAAAGCTCGCGAGAACGCTCGTCAAGGACATCGTTAAGAGTGTAAGAAACACGTAAGGCAGCGTGGGCACGATTGCGAAGAGCATCGATATACTTCTTTGCCTTAGGCGAGCTTTCACCATTGATGTGCATCTCTGCCTCTGCTGCATTGAGGTAAGCCTCAGCTACACGGAAGAGGAAGAAGTCGATATCTACGTTGTAGCTGTCATGAGGAGTACCACCATTAGAATAGTTGTTATTCCATTTTGGTGTTGCAATACCCTTGACGAACTTATCGTTAGCACCAAGCTCCAAAGTACGATCGCCGTCACTGTTGCCTTTACCCCAAAGGATAGCACGGTCGTCAACGTTCATATCACGAATTTCTTTTGCCGACTTGTTCACTACTACAGAAGGATCGGCAAAGAACTTCTCTACGAATTGTGGACGAACACGCATACCTGACCATGTGTTGGCAGTAGTGGCAGCATCCTTATCTGTAACAGTCTGCATCGTAGCATCCCAAAGAGCAGCTACATAGAACATCGAGCCACCCCATCCCTGAGTCTTGTCACCATCTTGCATCAAAGGTAGAAGAGCCTCGCAGCTTGCACCATTTGAACCATTGTCGCCCATGAAGAGCAGGTCGTATGGCTTGTAGCCATTAGCCTTAGCCTCATTAGACATCTTGCTGTCATCGAAGAGCTTGTAGTCTGAATTGATAACATTCTCGGCATATTCGAGAGCCTTGTCCCAATATGGATTGTTCTGACCATCGTTATTGAGGTATGTACCAGCATTGAGGTACAGACGGCTTAAAAGCAACCAGCATGTGCCTTTATCAATACGGCCATAGTCTGGGTCGCTGTCAGTCTCAGGCTTTGCCTCCAACAGGTCTGGCTCTGCAGTGAGCAATTCGTCCTTTACCCAGTTGAACAGGAACTCACGGCCCAACTGAAGAAGCTCTGCACGAGTGTAAGGCTTGCCTTCCTCAAACTTTGAATTGTAAGAGTGTGCCTGACGTGGTGTTTCTGGCGAAATCTTATCAATGAATGTAGGGTCTCCAAAGAAGTCGAGCATCAAGAAATAGCTATAGGCACGAAGTACACGTACCTCTGCATACTTAGTTTTATCAGCCTTTGCTGCATCGAGGCTCAAGAAATGATTCTCGTAAGAGATGTTTGACATCAGACGATAGTAGAGGTTCTTCAGAGTGGCATTACCAGCTTCGAACTTATTTTTTGTTACATCCTCGATACCGCCATCTGACCACCAGCAGGCGGCTTCGTCGGTAGGTACCTCGTTGAAGTTGAACAGGTTGCGTAGAAGGGTTGACTTACCAGCGTCGTCGATAGAGAAATCGGCATTACCGTCATTACCCTCCATGATAAGACCAGCATAGCACTTGCTGTATAAGCCCGTAATATTAGGACTGGCATCAACAGTAGGGTCAATGTTTCCCTTGTTCAAGTCATCCATGCAAGAGCTCAAGCTTGCTGAAAGCAGAAGAGCTGCTGCTGGGGCAATTATTTTGAATTTATTGAGTTTCATATCGAAATCTATTTTAAAATGTTAGAAGTTAAGGTTCAGACCGAGCAGGAATGTGCGGCAACGAGGATAGATGTTGTCGTCCTTACCTGATGTTACTTCAGGGTCGATACCTTTATACTTGGTGATAGTAAACACGTTAGAGCATGAGGCGTAGATACGGCCCGAGATGCCCTTGTAGTTGCCACCCTTCAGCAGATTGTTGAAGTTATAGCCCAGTGTGATGTTGTCGCACTTCAAGAAGCTGCCATTCTGTACGAAGTAGTCGGTAAGAGGATAGTTGTACGAAGTCCAGCCCAAATTTACAATATCCTTTGTGCTGTTTTTGTAATATCCCTTAGAACTACAAATCTCTTTCGTATTTATTGCACCCTCAGCGTATCCATTGTAGAGATAGTTTCCGAAGCTTGCACGGAAATTACTGCCGAGATCCCAGTTCTTGTATGCAACCTTGAAGCTGAAACCGCCTGTCCAAGGAGCCACGATATTCTTATAGAAGTATCTGTCGTTCTCGTCAATTGTACCATCGCCATTACGATCTACGTAGCAACCCATGATTGGACGTCCGCTCTCATCGTAAACCTGCTGGTAAACCAAGAATGAGTTGGCTGGCTTTCCTACCTTATGATAGGTGATTGCCTGATCCTGACCGACCTTCATGCCTGCCTCCATCAAATCACGACCACCAGCAAGTTCGGTAATCTCGTTCTTGTTGTAAGCAGCGTTGACGCTCAATTCTACAAACCAGTCCTTGGTTTGGATAGGACGACCTGTGATAGCTACCTCAAAACCCTTGTTTTCCAATGTACCTGCATTCATCAAGAGAGCATTGTCAAAGTTCTGACCTGCAGCGATGGTTGTTGTGCTGAGCAAGTCGGTTGTCTTGCGGATATAACCATCAAGGTTGATGGTGAGTCTCTGGTCGAACATACCATAGTCGAGACCTACGTTCCATGTAGTAGTCGTCTCCCAAGTCAATTCGTCATTGTATGCCAATGGACGGTAGAGTATTCCTGGGTTGTTGGCAATACCACCGATTGGATAGAGGTAGTGATTACTTGTACTCTTCTTATAGGTAGCGGTGTAGTACTCTTTACCTGTATCCTGCTGACCGGTCTTACCCCAACCAAGTCGGAGTTTCAAGTCGCTGATAGCATCAACATCTTTCAGGAATTTTTCGTCTTTGATGCGCCATGCGAAGGCTGCTGATGGGAAGAAACCCCAACGGTGTCCGTCTGCAAAGCGGCTTGAACCATCATAACGGGCAGTGAATGTAAGGAGGTAACGATCCAACAGAGAATAGTTGGCACGTCCATACCAGCTCACGAGGTAAGTCTGTCCCCTCCAGTTGCTTGTATCGTAAGACTTCACAGTTCCTGCAAGAGGTTCGCCCTTGTCGTTCTTACCTTCGTTGGTAGATGGATACATAGACTTGCTCCACTGGTCTCCCCAATATTTCATGTGGCTATACTCATAACCAGCCATGATGTCGAAGTGGTTAGCCTTGTTGAAGTCCTTGGTGTACTGAGCATAGGCAGTAGCTACAACGTTATACTTCTTCTCCTTATTTTCGCTGTTGCCACCATAGTAGAATCCGTATGTAGATTGTGGATTGTTGGTGTTGTACTCTCCACCAGTGCTATATTCGCCAGCTATGTTGGCGTGAAGATGAAGGTCTTCGAAACCATGTATCTTATAGTCTGCCTCTACATTACCTAAGAGAATATGCGCACTCTTGTAGAAATCGTAGTTTTCTACTTTTTCTACAGGGTTTGTTGGAGCATCGTCGTTGCGGTTATATGGGAATGTAGGGTCGTATGAAGTAGTAGGTAATGCCCACTGCCAATAGCCACCCCAGTTCTTGAATGTTTCGTCACTGCTCTTTACTGGGCGGGTAGGATCCATAGAGACAGCTGCACCTACTGCTTCCTGTCCACCTGGATTTGTTTTTGAGTAAGAATACTTACCGTTGACATTAATGTTAAGGTGCTTGTCGAACAATGATGGATTGATGTTGAAACCGGCAGTAACACGCTTATAGTCAGAACCCTTCAGGATACCTTCCTGACCGGTGTAACCAACGCTGACACGATAAGGCATTGACCATGATTTCTTGCTGATGCCACCTGTCAAGCTGACATTATGCTCATGGCTGACAGCTGCACGGTAAATCTCATCCTGCCAGTCGGTATCGTATGTGCCGGCAGAATAATCTGGAGTTCCATCTTCATTGAACTTCTTCCAGCCTAAACCTTTGTAGGCAGAAGAATCTTCACCATAATAGTTCTTGATGAAGTCTGTATATTCGGAAGCATTCATCACATCCATCTTCTTGGCAACAGTACTTACCGAAAGTGTACCATTGTAAGAAACCTGTGGCTTCTGACCGCTACGACCCTTCTTGGTGGTAATGATGATGACACCATTGGAACCGCGTGAACCGTAGATGGCAGTTGCTGAAGCATCCTTTAATACGGTGAAGCTTTCGATATCGTTAGGATTGACAAGAGACAGAGGGTTGTTTACACCCTTTGTGCTGTTGTTATCCATAGGCATACCATCGATAACAATCAATGGGTTGTTGCTCGCAGTAAGAGAAGCACCACCACGAATACGAATCTGTGCACCATCACCAGGAGCACCCGTTGCAGAGTTAACGTTTACACCGGCAATCTTACCCTGGATCATGTCCTGGGCAGAAGTGATGATACCATGATTCTTCTCATCTGGCTTGAGGGCAGTAACCGAACCCGTAAGGTCGTTCTTCTTAGCCACACCATAACCGATGACCACCACTTCGTTAAGAGCCTGAGAGTCGTCCTTTAATGTAATGCTCATGTTGCTCGAAGCCTTTACGGTCTGCGGAGTCATACCCAAGAAAGTGAATGTAAGCTCTGTTCCGGGGGCTGCGTCTAATGAGAAGTTACCATCAATGTCGGTAACACCGAGGGCCTTACCCTTAACTGTAATGGAAGCACCCATGACAGGCTCGCCAGAAGCATCTGTTACATGTCCCTTAACGACGATGTTGTTCTGCGCAAAGGAACTTGTAGCAAGGAGAAGACCGCCGGCAAGTGCCATGGTCCTCAGAGGCAATTTGATTTTCAACTGCTTCATGTTTTGCTGTTTTTTAGTTATTATTATATGTTGTAAGTGAAATTCTGTATTTTAAGGGCTCATTTCATATTGTTTGCAAAATTAGAATTTATAAACCTACGTCGTGTCCTTTTTTGTGCAAAATCGTCATATTTTAAGTGTAATCGTTTGCACTCCGTTTTGATATTTTGTCAGAAGAAAAGCGTTACGCATTCGGGAATAATGACTAATATTGCGGCATAACTGAAAACCATGGCAGATGACTTACCTATAAACCTGAGTTCGGGATAAGCGACAGTCGTTTTTCTTGCTATGCCAGATTTCCGATAGGTGCATATTACATTTGCCCTCCAAACAATATGGATGGCAAAATGCGGAACAGTAAAGTCCAAATGAAGTTTACTTTATAACAGCAAGCTGTCCGTCAACATTCTCTATGCAATAGTCAATGTTGATGGATGGCTTCTTTTCAAAGAAGCTATATGCAGCCAAAACAGAAAGGACATTCATTACGAAATTGGACACGCTACGATGTCTTGAATATACAAGTTGTGCAACATTCTTAAGTTCGTCATTGATGGTTTCTATGACAGATCTTTTGCGCAACAGAATCTTGTCATACAATGGCATAAGCTTGTTTTTCATATTGCATTTCAAGCCTGTGACAATTTCTATACCGTCGTTAAACAATCTCTCAAACAAGCCATGCGAAATATACAGCGATAAAAAGGCTCGCCTTGCTTGGCGAGCCTTTGTATGTGTGGTTTTGTGAGAATCCTTAGAAACCGCACTTCTTGCGGATGTCTTTTGGCACGGCGTTCTTGTTAACCATGAAGTCCATGGTGTTTGCCACGATGAAGTTCTTGGTCATGTACCAAACGCCCTTGTAGTCACCCGTCGTGCCCCAAGAGTTCTTCACCATGTAGTATTCCTTGCCATTCTGGTCCTTTGCGATACCATAGATGAGCATTCCGTGGTCATCGGTGAGCTCCCAGTTGTCGAAGCGCTCCTGGCGCTGCTTCTGTGTGGGCTCCACCTCAGGCACGTTCACGCCGAGAGAGTCTACGACATTCTTCCTCTTAGCAGGGGCGAGCTTAAGCCAGTGTGCCATGTCAGAGCCTTCCATGCTGGCGAGCTTCTTCGTGTCATACATGTAGGCGAGACCAGTACGGGTGAAGCCATCCTCAGACACGTCGCCACCCCAAGCCACGGTGTAGCCGTTCATGATAGCATTGTCGATAATCTTGGCCAAGTCGTTGACAGGAACGTTCCACGACAATGGGTTGCGCCAGTTGTCCTGGACCTCAACGGCGAATGCCGTCCAGAAAGGATGATGGGTATAGCTCGTGAAGCTCACGTAGTTGTTGCAAGCGGCGCTGTCAAGGCCCAGGCTTGCGGCAAAGCTCTTCGGGGTGTATGTCTTGCCCTGGTAAGTGAACCGTGTCGGGCACTTGCCAAGATAAGAGTCGATGATGCCCTGCAAACCGTTTTTCCAAGCCGGAGACAGCTTAGAGGCATTGCTCTTTGCCACCGCGCCAACGTAAGGACTCATCACGTTGAAAAACTCGTTGAAGTTGAACAAGGAATCGCCGTAAAGGCTGCCCGCCTTTGGCATTGCCGTCTCTGGGCAAATGCCATAATGCTGGATAGCATAGAGAGGATCGTAGCAGCTGCCGCCCTGGGCAAACTGGCAATCGCCATGAAGGCGAACCACCTGAATGGCACGATCCATATATGTCTTGTTGGCTACAAACGACTCGCAAAGGTCGTATGTCTTGCCCGTGTTCTTCAAAATCTCTGCCTCAAAGAAAGCGAGGGTTGAGAAATCCCAACACGTACCTGAACGGTTCTGATTCTTGATGCTGGTGATTGGGTTCTCCTTAACTACCGTAAAAACAGGCTTGTTTGATTTAACGCTGTCTTTCTTTTCCGCTGCCCCCGCGTTGAGGGAAAGCATTACGGCCATCACGGCCAGAATTGTACTTTTCATCAAATTTGTCTTAGTTCTTAAATATTTGTTGCAAAATTACGCAATTTTACTCATATAGCGAAACTTATGATTGACATTTTTATACGAAATCATAGTTTTAGTGTTTTTTGCGATAGGCAAAAACTATTCTACGCAAACATTTTGAAATTCCGTAGATTCTTATTAACTTTGCAACAAGTAAAAAGCAATGGCCCCGTAGCTCAGTTGAATAGAGCATCAGATTCCGGTTCTGAGTGTCGCGGGTTTGAGTCCCACCGGGGTCACATGAACGTCAAATCCCCGCAAGCCTGCAGGCTTGCGGGGATTTGTGCTTTTATGTATTCTACTTTAGAAAGAAGCCAGCCTTTAAGGGGACGTATTGCAAAAATGAGATTGAGGAGAACCTACAGCTCTCTTCATCAACTTATAAATGTCGGTTTGCGCAACATACTCCAATACCAAGATTCACAGTTTGGCTTAGACATCATTACGATATTAAGCACAGCGGAATCTATTTCTTCAATCTGAATGATGTCTCAATGCTTACAAGCTCAGCCGAGAAGGCCTTGTCGACCTGCATGCGTTTCTCCACTTGCGAGCATGAGTGGATAACCGTGGAATGGTCGCGGTTGCCAACAAGCTTGCCAATGCGGCTCGCGGGCATCTTGGTGTATTTCTGCGCGAGATACATCGACACTTGGCGCGCCACCACATAATCGCGCTTCCGGCTCTTCGAGTTGATTTGCGTGGTGGTGACATTATAATGCTGGCAAACCTTCTCAAGGATATCGTCCACGGTAAGCGGGCGGTCGTCAATCTTCACGGCGCGCTTCACCACTCGCTCTGCCAGGCGCATGTCGATGTTGCAATTGTAAACGATGGAATAGGCCATCAATGAGTTGATGACGCCTTGCAAGTCGCGCACGCTGCCACTCGCTGTCTCGGCAATAAGTTCTATGACATCACGTGGAATCTTCAATCCGTCGCGCTTGATCTTGTTCTCAAGGATGTCCACGCAGAGCTTGCGATTGGGCTTCTCAAGTTCCGCAATAAGTCCGCAAGAGAAACGCGTGAGCAATCGGTCGGGCATGTCCTTGAGGTCTACCGGCGGACGGTCGGAGGCGAGGATGATGCGCTTGCCATTGCGGAAGAGGTTGTTGAATATGTGGAAGAAGGTGTTGAGCGTGCCTGTCTTTCCCATCCATTCCTGGATGTCGTCCACGATAAGCATGTCGATGGTCTGGTAGAATGCAATGAAAGAGTTTACCGAGTTTTGAAGCACGGCATTGCTATACTGCACCTGAAACAATCGCGCCGAGATGTAAAGCACTCGCTTTTGCGGGTAGAGTTCCTTTGAGCGCATGCCTATGGCGTTGACGAGGTGCGTCTTTCCGCAACCCGACGGGCCATAGACGAACATCGGGTTAAACTGCATCGTGCCTGGATGTTCCGCGATAGACAATCCCACCGAGCGCGACAACTTGTTACTGTCGCCCTCTATATAATTAGAGAATGTGAGATGCGGGTTCAGCTGTGGGTCCAGCGCCTGCGGCTGTGCCGCGTCGAGAGGCGTCGGGCTTTGGTTTGCCCTCTGCACCGGCTTTGGCTTCACGCCATTGGCAGGCTCCGACCAAACGGTCTCCGTGCCGCCCTTGTCCTTGCGCTCACGATCCACGACGACACGATAAGACAAATGAATTTTGGGACCGAAGCACTCATAGAGCACCTTGGTAAGAAGGTCCACGAAGTTCTCCTCAAGATACTCGTAGACAAAGGGGCTTGGCACCTGAACAAGAATCATCCTTTGAGCCTCATCGAAGTGCTCAAAGACGATTGGCTTGAACCACGTGTCATATATTTGCCCGGTTACATTCTGCTGAATGAGCTGCAAGGCTTTCTGCCACCGGGAATCAATTTCTGCTGTCATTTTGCTGTCTCAGAGATGTAGATTGTCTGCCATCGAAACGCCTCATTATCGAAACGCAAATGCAAAGCTACACAAAAAATCAATACGCTGCAACCCCCCAATTCCATCATTCTCGCCAGTTACCGATTTATAACTTCTTATGAATTATGATATTAAGGGTTGCCAAAGCGTGCTTGTTAACGTAATATAAAATCTCGTGTGGGCTCTACTTGTCTTTCTTTCCGAACAAGGAGAAGTGGACATAACGTTTCGGGTGCGCCTTGAGGTCGATAAGCAATGAGTCGGCCGAGCGCATCGTGCCGTTCAGGTTGCGGTAAAGCTCCTGGTCGTTCATGAGGAGGCCCAGTGTCCCGTTAGGCGAATTGAGCTGCCTTGTCACGCTCTCCACGTTGTCGAGAGTGCGATCCACCTTTGCCATGGTCGTCGCGATGTCGAGCTGCGCGAGACTTGCCGTGAGCTTGTCGGTATTGTTGAGTGTGGAGCCAGCCTTACCCATGGCGTAGTCGGCCTTGGCCAGCAGTCCTGGCACCTTGCTGTTTGCCTGTGCCACGAGGGTGTTGAGGCCCGCCGAAGTCACGGCGAGGTTTGCCGACATCGTTTCCATGTTGTGCAACGACGCCTTGATGGCCGGGTCGGCAAGCAGCATGTTCACGCTTGCCAAGATGCTGTCTATCTTTGGCAGCATGGCGGCGATGGTGGGCACGAGCTGTTGCACCGAGCCCATCAGTCCGGCGTTCATGTTGCCTTGTATGGTGTCGCCCGGCTCCACCCTTTCACGAGGGTTATTGGCAAGCAGGATGTTCATCTTGACATTGCCCATCATGTCGCTTTCTATCTCAGCCGTGGATCCCTTCGGCACGCGCAAGTCGTTGTCTACCTGAAACTCCACGAGCACGTTGCCGCTCTTCTGATAGTTGTAGATTATCGATTTCACGTTGCCCACCTGATAGCCGTCGGCATAGATGGGGGTTGACGCCGAGAGACCATTCACATCCTTAAACGAGGCGTAATACACGTTGTCAGTGGAGAACACTGGCATGCCTTTTAGGAAATGGAGCCCAAAGAAGAGCACCACAATACCCACGATAGCCACTGTGGCGATCTTGACTTCTTTAGTAAAAAACTTCATGTTTATCGTGTTATGTCGTTGTTGTCATTTCTTTTTCTTGCTTTCAAGAAACTCCCTTATGGCTCCGTTCACGTCTACCGCCTTGCCGTTTTTCATGGCGATAATGAAGCAATCGGGAAACTTGTCGAGAATGGTGCCGCGCAGCCTCTTTATCTCATTGTAGTTGGTCGAGGCACCATAGGTGTATCTCAGCTTGTCGCCATCCGCGAAGTTCTCGCAACCTTTCAGTCCCTTGAAGAGCGGGCTGCCATCGCTGAGCTTCTGCTTTCCTGCGAATATCTGTATCTTGAACACGGGCGCGTCCTTGTCGGCCTGGCGCGCGCTCGCTGTTTTCTTGGTTTCCTCTCGCGAAGCCGGCTGCCTCTGCGCTTGCGCGTTCTCGCGCTTGCGCTCCACTGTTTGCCTTGTCGCTCTCGTGGTGGCTTTCGCTGCCTTGTCGCCATCGTCGCTCGCGGCAATGTTGGCAGACATGTATGCCGAGGAACCGTCGTCGCCATTGTCGTTGAACGGTATTTGCGTTCCAGTGAAGCCATAACGCTGCTTGTAAATCCGGAAGGCGTTGACAATGCCCCTCGTGTAAGCGTCAAGGGCGGCATCGGTGTTCAAGTAGTTTTCCTCATCGGGCGTGGTGATGAAGCCAAGCTCCAGCAACACGGCAGGCATGGAGGTCAAGCGCAACACCGCGAGGTTGTTCTGGTGAGCGCCGCCATTTTCCCTTCCCGTGGCGCGGCAAACCTCCGTCTGCAGCATGCGCGACAGCTCCACGCTGCGCTCACGGTTCTTGTCGGCTATGAGCTCGAACATGATGTCGCCCTCGGCAGAGTTCTGCAACCCCTTGTACCGGGTCTTGTAGTCTTTCTCCAGGAAAATCACCGAGTTCTCTCGTTTTGCCACCTCAAGGTTTTCCTTGAGCCCTTTCGTGCCAGTGCGCTCTCCCGTGCCAAGCGTGTAGCTCTGGAACCCGTGGCTTATCCTTCCGCCGGCAAGGGCGTTGATGTGAACCGACATGAAGAGGTCGGCCTTGTTGCGGTTGGCTATGTCGGCACGCTCGTGCAGCGGTATGAAGACATCGGTGCGTCGGGTATAGACCACGCGCACGTCGTCAAAGTTCTTCTCTATGGCGCTGCCCAAGGCAAGGGCGTAGCGCAGCGTGAGGTTTTTCTCGTAAGATATCAATCCCTTCGCGCCACAGTCGTTGCCGCCGTGTCCGGCGTCGATCACGACCGTGAATCGTCTCGGTGCGGCGTTAAGCGTCAGCGAGACAAGGAACAGCAAACAAAGCGTGAAAAATGACTTGTGGAACATGATTCTCCTTGTCTATTCTGTCACGTATTTCTTCAATGCCCTCACCACGCCGTTCTTCCACGTGTTGATGTTGTCGTCGTTGAGCGACAACGAGCTAACGAGCTTCACCACATGGTCGATGGGCATTCCGTAACGCAACACCCCGGATATGAGCTTGGCATAGTTCCAATACTCTGGGTTGAACTTGCCCGACAGCCCCTCCACCGTGGTCTTGTAGCCACGCCGGTTTTCAAACTGGAAGTCGTAGCGATGAGTGCCGTCAGGGTTGGTCTGCCTGATTATCTTTCCTTTCACCACGGTCTTGGGCAGCACAATGCCCTCATCATCGTCTTGCAGACCCGTGAAAATCTCGTAAGGCCGACCGTCGAGAAGTCCCACGAAGGCCACCCATTTATCTTTATTGTTCTGAAAGCGCACGACGTCGCAGTCGAGCTCGTCGGGGCGATCCTCTATCACCTGCTGACGCACGTAGTCGCCATTGGCCCAAACGGAACCATCCGACGATGTCGCCGACTGGGCCTTGATTTCCTTATCCGATTGTTGTAAATCCATGAAACTTATACAAGCTTGTTTTTGTAATGTTCTCGTTCCGCACGAGTTATCAATGTGCAAAAATAACTTTTATTTTCCACATTCTATATAAAACTCGCTAAAAGAACCGTTTTTTTCAGATAATTTTCCATAACTTTGCATAAATACGTTCAAAAAGGAACAGTAAAAAGGTAATATGGATAGTTTGAACAATCGTAAGAGCATAAGGAAATATTCAAGCCGTGAGGTGTCTTCACAATTATTGACAAGCCTGCTTAAAGACGCTGAGCGCACGCCAACCATGGGCAACCTCCAGCTATATAGCGTTGTCGTGACGCGCGACGAGGAGATGAAGGCGAAGCTCGCCCCTGCCCATTTCAACCAGCCCATGGTGACAGGCGCGCCTGTGGTGCTCACTTTCTGCGCCGACTTCCGCCGCACCACCCTTTGGGCGGAAGACCGCAAGGCCGACCCAGGCTACGACAATTTCCTTAGTTTCATCAACGCCGCCACCGACACGCTGCTCTTCTGCCAGACCTTCTGCAATATCGCGGAGGAAAAGGGGTTGGGCACATGCTTCCTTGGCACTACGGTATATCTTCCACAACTCATCATCGACACGCTTAATTTGCCAAGGCTCACCTTCCCCGTGGCGACCATCACGCTCGGCTGGCCCGATGAGGACCCTGCCCAAAGCGACCGTCTGCCCGTGGAGGCGATAATGCATGAGGAGACCTACGACGATTACACTCCGGAGAGGATAGACAAGTTCTACTCCTATAAAGAGTCGTTGGCCGAGAACAAGCATTTCGTGGAAATAAACCACAAGGAGACATTGGCGCAGGTCTTCACCGACCTGAGATATACCCGCAAGGACAACGAGGCCATGTCGGAAGGACTGATGAAGGCCCTTAGAAACCAAGGTTTTATAAAATAGGCCACGAAATGAGCTCACGTTCCGACATCCAAGTCGTCGAAGTGACGACAAGCAAGCAACGCAAGGCTTTCGTCGATTTCTTTTACGACCTTTATCGCGACAGCCCATACGCCGTGCCATACCTCTACCTTGCCGAGAAGCTGACGCTGAAGCCCGGCTCCAACCCCGCGTTCGAGTTTTGCGAGGCTCAATGCTTCCTTGCCTATAACGACGGCAAGGTCGTGGGCCGTGTGGCAGCCATAATAAACCATCGCGCCAACGATTATTGGAAACGCGAGATGGCGCGCTTCGGCTGGTTCGACTTCGTGGATGACCCCAAGGTCTCTGAAGCCCTCTTGCTCGCGGTGGAGAAATGGGGAAAAGGCAAGGGCATGACCGAGATTGCCGGGCCTTTCGGCTTCGAGGACATGGATCGCGAGGGCATGCTGGTGGATGGCTTCGACGAGCTGTCAAGCATGTATGTCAACTACAACTACCCTTATTACCCTAAGCACATGGACCGCCTCGGCTACAGGAAGGACAACGACTATGTGGAATATCGCATAAAGGTGCCGGAGGTGACGCCCGAGAAATTCGCCCGGACGGCAAAGCTCATCAAGACGCGCTATCACCTTGAGGAGCGCAAGTTCAGCCACCGCGAGATGACCAAGGGCGGCAGGGCGCGCGAGCTTTTCAACATTCTCAACATCACTTACGGCAACCTGTACGGATACTCGCAACTCTCGACAGAGCAGATTGACACGATTACAAACAATTACATAAAACTCGCCGACCTCAACCTCGTGACCTGCGTGGTCGACACCGAGAAGGACGACAAGATGGTGGGCTTCGGCGTCTCCTTCCCTTCTTTCTCCGAGGCCCTGCGCCACACCCGCAACGGCCATCTCCTGCCTTTCGGCTGGTGGCATCTGCTGAAGGTCATGAAATGGCACAAGACGCCTACGGTTGACCTGCTGCTCATCGGCGTGCTGCCAGAGTATCGCGTGAAAGGCGCCAACGCCATCATCTTCAACGACCTCATATCATGGTACCGGCGTTACGGTTTCAAGTACGCCGTGACAGGGCCGCAGATGGAGACCAACAAGGGCGTGCTCTCGCAATGGCAATACCTGGAGTCGGAGGAGATAAGGCGGCATCGCATTTACGTGAAGGACATTAAATAAACTAACGCGATAAGACAATGGAAAACGAAGTTTTAAAGGCTATCAAGGAGCGCCGAAGCATTCGCCGCTTCAAGAAGGAACAGGTCAGCGACGCGGAACTAAACACCGTGCTCGAAGCCGGCACGTGGGCTCCCACGGGCATGGGCACCCAAGACCCGTTTATCGTGGCCGTGCAAGACGAGCGGCAGAAGGCCATCCTGTCGGGAATCAACGCGGAGATAATGGGCGCCAAGTCTGACCCTTTCTATGGCGCGCCAACGCAAGTGTATGTCTTCGCGCCTGCTGGCAACCCCAACAACGTGAAAGACGGCAGTCTCGTGCTCGGCTCCATGATGCTTGCCGCCCACTCCATCGGCCTCGGATCTTGCTGGATAAACCGCGTCGACAAGATGGTCGACTACGATGAGGTGAAAGAGCTGATGAAGTCGTGGCACCTGCCCGAGGGCCTCATGGGCGTGGGATCGCTGGCCTTGGGCTATCCCGACGGCGAGCCTCACGCGGCCAAGCCTCGCAAGGACGACTACGCAAGGGTCATAAAATAAAGCTACTCGAACAGGAAATGATAGACAGGCAGACTGTTGAGAAAATCAAGGACGCGGCCAACATCGTGGATGTCGTGTCGGAGTTTGTCACGCTGAAGAAGTCGGGTGCCAACTACAAGGGCCTGTGCCCCTTCCACAACGAGAAGACGCCGTCGTTCTATGTCTCCCCAGCCCGAGGCACCTGCCACTGCTTCGGCTGCGGCAAGGGCGGCAACGCCGTGACGTTTATCATGGAGCACGAGCAGCTCACCTATCCAGAGGCCCTAAGGTGGCTCGCCAAGAAATATCACATAGAGATAAGGGAGCGCGAGCTGACCAACGAGGAAAAGGAAGAGCAGTCGAAGCGCGAGTCGATGTTCATCGTCAACGAATGGGCGGAACACTATTTCGAGGATCTTCTCCACAACCATCCCGACGGCAAGGCCATAGGCTTGCAATACTTCCGCTCGCGCGGCTTCCGCGACGACATCATCAAGAAGTTCAACCTCGGCTACGACCTGCCCGACCGCTTCTTGCTTGCCACGGCTGCCAAGCAGAAAGGCTACAAGGAGGAGTTCTTGGTGTCAACCGGCCTGTGCTATAAGACCGAGCGCAACGAGCTCATCGACCGCTATGCCGGCCGCGTGGTGTTTCCCTGGACAGGCGTGAGCGGCAAGGTGGTGGGCTTCACGGCGCGCGTGCTCGACAAGCGCACGAAGGGCGTGAACCAGAAATATGTCAACTCTCCCGACTCCGAGGTCTTCCACAAGGACCATGAGCTGTACGGAATATGGCAGGCCAAGCGAGCCATAGCCAAGGAAGACAGGGTGTTCATGGTTGAGGGTCAGGCCGACGTGATATCCATGCACCAGTGTGGCATCGAGAACGTGGTGGCCAACTCCGGCACAGCCTTGAGCCTGCACCAGATACACATGCTCCACCGCTTCACGGCCAACATCACGCTTATCTACGACGGCGACGCGGCTGGCATACACGCGGCCCTGCGAGGCACCGATATGCTGCTCTCCGAGGGCATGAGCCTAAGGGTGCTGTTGCTGCCTGGAGGGCAAGACCCCGACGAGTTTGCGAGGAACCACACAGCCGAGGATTTCCGAAAGTATATCGACGACAACCAGGAAGACTTCATACAGTTCAAGACCTCGCTTCTGCTCAAGGGCGAGACTGACCCGAAGAAACGCGCCGACGGCATCAACTCCATCGTGGAGAGCATATCCATGATACAAGACCCCATCTTGCGCGACACTTATATCCATGACTGCTCACAACGCATAGGCATGGCGGAGGCCACGCTCATCAGCAGGATGAACACTTACATCAGGAGCAAGAGCCCATACGCCACGCCGCAGCCCAAGGCCAACGCGCAGAGCGCGGAGGAGCACGTGGTCGACGACAAGGGCAAGGCATCGTCGCTCATCGTCAGGCTCATCGTGAAGCATGGCGAACACGTCATATATAATAATGTGGAAGACGACAATGGCGTTTGCCATAACCTCACGATAGCGCAGGTGGTGGAATACAGTCTGGCGCAAGACCACCTCAACTTCAGCAACGAGCTGTACAACCGCATATTGCACGAGGCGGCGGAGAAAAGCGCCGACGCTCAATGGAAGGCCGAGCCTTATTTCCTGCACCACGACGACATCGACATCTGCCGAGTGGCGACGGAGCTGTCGGCCGACGACTACCACGTGACACAGCCGAAAGACGAGGAGGAAGCCTTGAACGAGGAGGCACGGAAACAGCAAGAGGCCAACAAGACTGACGCGCTCAGGGGGCAAACGGAACACTTGCTTCTCGACTTCCGCATGAGCTACGTGGAAAAGCACCTGAAGGAGCTACAGGCGCAAATGATGAAAGTGGCAGGCGACATGGACAAGCTGAAGAAGCTGATGGAAGAGTTCAAGGACATGCAGCAGATACGCAACCTGCTCGCCAAGAAGCTCGGCAACAACATCTTCATATAACCAATAAAGGCACCGGCGACTTACCGACTGGAGGCCGACATTACGAAAAGGGCTGGATTCCGCGTTTGGGAATCCAGCCCTTTTCGCTACTTGTTTTTGCGAACATTAGGAAACTTTGCTTTGACTCTCCTATGTGCTACATTTTATTTTCAAAGAAGTCTGAATTGAGTCTCAATAACTTACGATGAAAAAATAACGTTTTTCTTCAAACTATAAAACTTTGGACAAGGTGTAAAATCATATCATTTTGCTTAGAGAAACAAAAAAATACATAGTTAAAGTATATTATTTCAGTTAAAATCTGCTGAATATTCAATATCTTTGTTCTATAAAAGAAAAAAACAAAATGGCTACATATAATAACTGCATTAGATGCGCACAAGATTTAATTACAACTCATGAACAAACAAGAGCTGGATTTATCGAAGCTGCATTAGAGAAGAACCGCAAAGCATTACCATATATTGAAGATGCAAAGACTCTCAAGCTTTATGCTTCTAAGGCTAAAACTCCTATGGATTTACTTAACATATCCAACATAAGACAAGGCTTACTCACAGCTTCTGGATTGTCAGACAAATCGTTAAAATATTTCAACGATTCAGACAAGATGGATGCTATTAAAAAGATGATAGAGGAATTTCTATTGCCTGCCGGTCGCGGATTTGTAGATGAATTAGTATATCGTTATTTATTAGTCCGAGGGGATTCTCTTGGTGGCTCAATGCGTAATTTGGTAGGGAAAATAGCAGAAATAAAACTTAAAAGAAAAATATTTTCCGTTTTATCTATGCTACAAGTTTCTTTCAAAATCTTATTCAAAAGGAACAAAAAAAGTAATAAGTGGGCTTGCCTCTCCTATGAAGAGGCCTTTTCTTTAGCAGACGAAATATGCGCTATTAGTTGGTGTATAAATGGACTTGATAAAGTCCTGTTTTTTAACATGACAATTCCTCTGGTTAGAAACAATGTAGACATCTGTTTGTATAAGGGGACTCCTGCTACTTATGATTCTGGCAATATCGTTCATTCTAACGGTGATGCTATTATGTTTGGAGAATTAAAAGGCGGAATTGACCCAGCTGGAGCCGATGAGCACTGGAAAACCGGAAATACTGCACTTGCAAGGATAAGAAACGCATTTAAAGGATATAACATTAAAACTTCCTTTGTTGGTGCTGCCATTGAAGAGAAAATGGCAGAAGAAATATTCTTGCAGTTGGAAAATAATACATTATCCAACGCCGCTAATTTAACATACAACGAACATCTAACAAATTATTGTGAATGGCTTGTAAAACTTCAATAAATAATAGTCCTCTACTATTTTCAAAAGAAGAACTTTTAGCTGCAACCAACGCTGAAGATTGGAAATTAGACAGTTTTTCTGCTAATGGATTTTATTCTGATCGAGAGCGTAAAAAACTTGAAGACAAGTATTGGAAGATAACAGAAGTAACCGATAAGTTCAATCGTAAAAGTGTAAGCTATCAGTTAAGTAAAAATGACTGTCTACATAGGTGGCTCAAATACAGAGAAGGATTCTCTTCCCAGTTGGTAAGAATCCTTTTGGATGAATTTAAAATAAACAAAGGAGATTTAGTAATGGATCCTTTTATGGGATCTGGTACTACTGCATTGGTATGTGCATTAGAAGGTATTAACAGTATAGGTTATGACATCTTGCCAATGTCAAGATTATCCATTATGGCAAAAAGTGCTGTATATGATTATAACATAGAAGAATTACGCAACATTTTAAATGATATTAAGAAATTAGAAGTACCAACTAATTATAACAAAGACACTAATTATGTATCCATAACTAAGGGTGCATACCCAGATAAAGAGAGCAAGGCCATAGCGTATTATACAGATTTCTTTGAACATTCTAATTATTCGAAAAATTCCAAGAATTTAGTAAAGTTGTGCATTCTTAATTCTTTGGAAAAGATTAGCTATACTATAAAATCAGGACAATATCTGAGCTGGGATCACAGATGTCCTAAAATTATAGAGATTAATAAGTTAAGGATTGAAGCTGGAAAGAAACCTTTTGTGAATAAAAATGACAAAGGTGTTTTACCAACACTAAAAGAAGCCTTATTGGTGGAATTTACCCAGATGGTAGAAGATATTTCTATCCTTCAAGATAAAAATTCTAGTTTTAATGCTACCTGCAATTACATTGAAGGTAGTGTTTTATTCGAGATAGCTCAAGTAAGAGCAAATACTATATCTGGAGTAATAACATCTCCGCCGTATTGTAATCGATATGACTACACCCGTACATACGGATTAGAATTAGCATATCTAGGCAAAAACGACGAGGATATAAAGAAACTTCGCCAATCACTACTATCTTGTACCGTAGAAAGTAAATCAAAGGTTGAAATGCTCAAAGAACACTATGAGAAAATAGGTAGAATTGAACATTTTAAAATGGTCTTGGATATAGTTAAAGACAATACAGTCCTTAACGAAATCATTTCTGCACTACAAGCTAGAAATGCAAATGGCGACATAAACAATAAAGGTATCCTGCGAATGGTAGAAGGTTATTTCTTGGAATTAGCTTTCTTATTTTCAGAATTGTACCGAATATGTAAACCTGGTGCAAAGGTCGCATTTGTAAACGACAATGTGCGTTATGCTGGTGAAGTAATACCTGTTGATTATTTATGCACAGACATTGCAGAAAAACTAGGTTTTAAGCCTGTGAAAATATACACTTTAAGACAAAAAAAAGGTAACAGTAGCCAACAAATGGCCAAATTTGGTCGTGTTGCTCTTCGCAAAAGTATAACGATTTGGGAAAAATCTTTTGATGTTATTCCACCTAATAGGCATAGTGGCAAGATGCACCCACGTTAAAATGTAAAATATTATTGCCAAAATTTAACACTTGGAAACAGGGGCAAATAGAGCGGGAAAAGGGTAGCCTTCGGCTCTTTTACAACACCGTCGGGGGCTTTTCGGCCATTTTTGTTTGCCGTTACGGTGCAATCGCATCGCCGTTACGGTGCAATCGCAACGCGATTACACCGTAACGACGACGCGAATACAGTGTAACGGCGACGCGATTTTAGTGAATTTGCAACTCCGAAAAACCGCTAAAAACGTAATCACCTAATAGTCAGCAATTTATCAAAACAGCCCATAATCGCGTTATTTCCAGCCAAGTGACAGCTTGGTTGAAAAAAAACGATTCCCAGACGACCATTTGTTGAATGTTTTGATATACTTCGTATGCTTTGCAGGGGCGGCCCCTTGTAATGCCTTTGTTGGCGACGCCAATATAATAATGTATAAATTCATGCGCATTATTAACTATATTTGCTACCTTTGCACATTACAAATGAGAAGTCCATGCAAATAACCGACATCATAACCAGCATTTCTTTCATCTTGATGGCCATAGCCGTAACCGTCCTTGCAGTGCTAAGGATTCTGGGCTTGAGAAAGGCCATGGGGACGACGCGTCAAGGCGACATCAAGGCCATGATAAAACGGGCCTTGAAGCAACTTAATGTCAACGCGGAATGGACAAGCGACAAGGACGTGCACACATTACGCTTCGCATATCAAGGGGGCCACTTCAGCATAGACATAAGGAAAGGCCAGGATTTTGCCACGCTGAACTATCTCTATTTCTACAACGCCGGCATGGACAGCATAGAGAACGTGCGCGCCGTGTGCAACCTGTGCAACCTCAACGCCGACAATTGCCGCATAGTCTACACCGTGAACAGCAAGGAGAGCAGCGTGGACGTGCATTACATAAGCGACATTCACGCCACGCGAGAAGACATAGGACAAACGTTGCAACTTGCCATGGGCGAGGCCTTCCGCTGGCAAAACACTTTCTCGAAGAAACTTGATGACATAGGCAAGGACCGGAAAGGCGACCAAGAGAAAAAGGTGGCCGAAATGAACAGCGAGATTGAGCTGATGCGCGAGCAAGAATTGACCCACCAAGCCGAAGGGTCGGAATGGCACGAGTCGGCAAGCCAGCCTTTCAGCCTGAAGCACGTGATAGCCACCACCTTGGGGCTAAACGCCATAGTGCCCATCGGACTGACGATTACCGAGAACGAGACGGCCAAGACCATCTCCGACACCAATGACATATTGGGCATGAACGTTCACGCCATGCTCATCGACGACGGCAAGTTCAAATGCAAGTCGGCGTTTGCCAAGCTCGACTTTTACGACCCTCGCGACCTGTCACAGGAAAGGCACCTGATGATGGACCTTGAGGCCGACGGACAGACCAAGGACACGCTCTACTATCGCGTCACGCTGTCGGTGTCGCCGACGTCACGGAACAGCGATACCGACATCAACTCATGGCAGCGACAGAAGAAGATGACGAGCGTGCTGCTCGGCTACGACCTCACACCCTCGGAGGACCGGCTGGCGCATTTCAACTACGTATGGAAAGAGGCCATGAGCAAGGCCAAGAACGGCGACGAGGCAAACATGACCGAAGAGGAGAAGACGCTCGCCAACATGCAGAGCGCGCACATAGCCAAGAACTTCCACATGGGCAAGCACCTGTATGCCCAAAGGCGTTTCCACGAGGCATTGGGCCACCTGACCGATGCCTACCACGAGCTGGAAGACAAGTGGGCACAGGGCGACCGAGGCTGCCACGACTCATTATGGGAGACAGCGTATCTCGTGGCATGCTGCCACATGGCCCTCGGGCAATATGAGATGGCATGCTTCTACATACAGGCCACCGCGCCTTTCGACATAGGCAAGTTCACCAAGGTGTATGTCAACTGCCTGGTCAACAACAAGGACTTCAGGGCCCTCGACGCCATAAACATATTGCTCGACGAGCTGGACCATCTACAAGGAAACGACTTCATCGGGGATGATGATGACGACGACGAACAATACGAACCAAGCAACACGCAACTCGACAGCTTCATCAGTTTCGTCAGGCGGCGCAAGGCTTACCTGCTCGTGAGCCTCGGCAGATACGACGAGGCGAAAACCATACTCACGGCGATGCTAAAGGAGCCCGAGAACAGCGACTTCGCCCTCAACGAACTGGCATATATACAGAAAAACAAATGACATTATAAATCAACATAACAACATAAAGAAATGTACTACATAGAAAAATCGTTTGAGATATCAGCCTGCCACCACCTCATTCTCGACCACGGCAGCAAATGCGAGAACATACACGGCCACAACTGGCAAATCACCGTCTACTGCAAGGCCGAAGAGCTCGACAACAACGGCATGGTGGTCGACTTCACGCTCATAAAGCAGAAGATACACGGTCGCCTCGACCACCAAGACCTGAACAAGGTGCTCTGCTTCAACCCCACGGCAGAGAACATAGCCAAATGGATTGTCGACGAGATACCACATTGCTACAAGGCGAAGGTGGCAGAGACGGCAAGCAACGTGGCCATTTACGAGAAATAGAAGATGGAGAGGAATTATCGCGTCAACGACATCTTCTATTCGCTGCAGGGCGAGGGCCACAACACCGGACGCGCCGCCGTGTTCGTGAGGTTCAGCGGCTGCAACCTGAAATGCCCGTTTTGCGACACCGATTTCTCAAGGTTCGAGAGCATGACCGCCAAGGAGATAACCAGGCGGATGACAGCCCTCTGCCCCGAATCGGAAGTCAAGCCCATGGTGGTGCTGACCGGCGGAGAGCCAACCCTGCAGGTTGACTCCGACCTTATCGACGCCATCCACGAGGCGGGATTCGGCATGGTCGCCATGGAGAGCAACGGCACCAACGAGCCCCCGGCCAACCTCGACTGGCTGACCGTGTCGCCCAAGGAGCGTGTCAGCGTGAGACATTGCGATGAGCTGAAGGTGTTGTTCGATGGCAAGAACGAGCCTTGCGATCATGGCGTGAGCGCCAGCTTCATGTATCTGCAACCGCTCGACAGCGGCGAGGAGACCGAGAACGCCTGTATCATGAAGAGCTGCGTGGAATACATCACCAAGCACCCACAGTGGAGGCTCAGCCTTCAGACCCACAAGCTGATAGGCATAAAATAAAAGACCGTGGCACAATGGGAGGAATGGATTACATCTATTGGACTTTCTACGCCGCCTATGTAGCGGTAGACATCGTGGTGATGTTGAAGGTCGTGATGGACAACCGGCAACCTTCAAAGACCATGGCATGGCTCCTCGTGCTTTGGGCGGTGCCTTTCGTGGGCATACTGCTCTATTTCTTCTTCGGGCAAAACACGCGCAAGGAGAGGCTCATCTCCGAGAGGTCGCTCAGCCAGCTCACCAAGCGGTCGATGTTTGAGTATATCGAGCAGAAAGACCTCCGCCTGCCGGAAGTCCACCGACCGCTGATGATGCTCTTCAAGAACCAGAGCATGGCGTTGCCCTTCAAGGACAACGAGGTGACGATATACACGTCGGGCTACGAGTTCTTTCCCAGCCTGCTGCGTGAGATAAGCCAGGCGAAGAAGCACATACACATAGACATCTACATCTTCGAGGACGACGAACTGGGCAACCTCGTTGCCGACGCCTTGATAGACAGGGCCGAGCACGGCGTGGAGGTGCGAGTGGTCTACGACGACGTGGGATGCCTGAACGTGAAAAACGCCTTCTACGAGCGCATGCGCAACGCCGGCATCGACATCCACCCCTTCATGCCAGTGAAGTTCCCCATGTTCACGTCGAAGGCCAACTATCGCAACCACCGAAAGATTATCGTCATAGACGGACGGGTGGGTTTCGTGGGCGGCATGAACATAGCCACGCGATACGTCAAAGGCACGGGTACGCAACCTTGGCGCGACACGGCCATGCGAGTGACCGGCGGAGCGGTCTACGGATTGCAACGCGCCTTTCTCATGGACTGGTATTTCGTGGACCGCACGCTCATCACCAGCAGAGCCTACTACCCCCCACTCGACCCATCGGTCAGCAACAACTGCCTCGCCCAGGTGGTGACAAGCAGCCCCATAACCCATTGGCCCGACATCATGCAAGGTTATGTGCGCGTATTGCTTGAGGCGAAGCGGTATGTCTACATGGAGACCCCTTACTTCCTGCCCACGGAGCCCGTGCTATTCGCCATGCGCACCGCGGCCCTCGCGGGCGTCGACGTGAGGCTTATCGTGCCCATGCACAGCGACTCAAGAATCGTGGAATGGGCAAGCACAAGCTATATACACGAAGTGGCAGAGGCCGGCGTGAAGGTCTATTTCTACCAGGCGGGATTCAACCACTCAAAGTTTCTCGTCAGCGACGACAGCGTCTGCACGTGCGGAAGCACAAACGTTGACTTCCGTAGCTTTGAGCACGATTTCGAGGCCAACGTCTTCTTCTTCGACGAGGGCGTGGCCTTGCGCATGAAGAAAATATTTCTCGACGACCAAGCCTTCAGCCCTACCTTCGACGAGATATCCGCGCATGTGCGCTTCTCGTTCAGGAAAAGGCTTTGGACAAGCATAATAAGGCTTTTGAGTCCGCTCTTGTGATTTTTTTCGTAACTTTGCACCAAAGCTCTTCTTCCTACAAATAGAGAAAAACAGAAATGAGATTGAAAGTGAACAACACGTATTGTCTCGGCGGATGCGTCCTCATCTTAGTCTTGCTTTGCCTTATAAGCATCGGCTCGCCAATGTATTTTGAGAAGCAGAAGGCGAGACGGGAAAGCGCGGTGAAAGAAAGGCTGATGACCATTCGCGCCGCCGAGGAGAAATACAGGGCAAGGCATGGCGTCTACGCCGCGAGCTTCAAGGAGCTGGCGCGGTGCGGACTTCTCGCCGACTCGCTCGCCGACGTGCCTGGCGTGGAAGGCCAGCGGTTCTCGCTCACGGCCACCACGCTTCCGGGAAAAAGCGGGAATGCCATACCCGTGATGGAGTGTGGCGCCACATACAAGCAGTATCTGGACGGGCTCGACAAGGCAAGCGTGGACGAGCTGACGCAGGAAGCCAACGCCAACGGAAGATTCCCCGGACTGAAAATAGGCGACACGGAGACGCCAAACGACAACGTGGGCAACTGGTAAGGGCCACCACCGTCACGATTACAACATGAATACCGAAAAGACCATGCAAAACAGAATGACATTAAGGGTGGCGGCTGGCTCGCTCGCCTTCGCTCTTCCAAAGGACACGGATCGCACCCAAGTGGACTTTTACAAATACGCCTCGAAAAACGGCATCTCTGTAGCCGCACAGCTCCGGGACGCCTTCAAGACCGTCGACTTGCTAAAAAACGCGACGACCAACAGGGCCAAGGTGATGGTCGACTCGCCGGTGCTCCTCATACCTCTCGACGAATACAACGACAACGACAAGGAGACACTCTATAAGCACTCGTTCCCGTCGACCGAGGGCTGCGCCATCATCGGCAACGTGCTGCCCGACTTGAACGCCGTAGCCGTGTTCGCGCTGAACCGCGACCTGAAACTCGTGGTGGAAGACCATTACAGCGACACGAGATACATACATCTCATGCAACCCGTGTGGGATTACCTGCACAGGAGGCATTTCCTTGGCAACAGGCGGAAACTGTATGTCTATTTCCACGACAACGAACTGGAGATGTTCAGCTTCGAGCGCAACCATTTCATTTTCTACAACCGCTATCAAGCGCGCTCGGCCAAGGACGCCGTGTATTTCACGCTCTTCGTCTGGAAACAACTCGCCTTGGACCAGATGCACGACGAGCTGTTCCTGGGGGGCGAGATTCCCGACAAGGAGCAACTGCTCAGGGGGCTGCGCTCATACGTGCAGATGGTAGCTGTAATAAGCTCGGCGGCAAGTTTCAGCAACGTGCCGCTGACGCAGGAAAAGGGCATTACGTTTGACATGATAACATCTTTACTCGCATGAGAATAATAACTGGTAAATATAAAGGGCGCCACTTCGACATCCCGCGCACGTTCAAGGCAAGACCCACGACCGACTTCGCGAAGGAAAACATCTTCAACGTGCTAAACGGCTACGTCGACTTCGACGGCGCGTCGGCCTTGGACCTCTTCGCCGGCACGGGAAGCATATCGCTCGAGATGCTGTCGAGGGGATGCGTGCCGGTGATAAGCGTGGAGGGCGACAGGGACCATTCCGCCTTCATATCGCAATGCATGAAGAAGATTGGCACCACCGACAACATTTTGATACGCGGAGACGTTTTCAGGTTCCTGAAGAAATGCCACGAGACGTTCGACTTCATCTTCGCCGACCCACCTTACGCCCTCGACAACCTCGCCACCATACCAAGCCTCATATTCGAACATGAGCTATTGAAGCCAGACGGGGTCTTCGTGCTTGAGCATGGAAAAAACTACGACTTCTCCGAGGAGCCGCACTTCGTGGAGCACAGAAGTTATGGCAGCGTAAACTTCTCCTTGTTCAAATGAAGACCTACGAGCTCGTTGAGCGCATAATCTGCAACTTCGGCTTTTCTCCCACTCAAGACCAATACGACGCCCTCACCGTCTTCTCGCGCTTTCTCGCCGACCGAAGGCAAGAGGCCGTCATGGTGATGAGAGGCTCTGCCGGCACGGGCAAGACCTCGCTCGCGGCCGCCATCGTGTACACCCTCCACTCACTCGGCCAGCGCCTCGTGCTCATGGCCCCCACAGGGCGCGCCGCCAAAGTGTTCTCGCTCAGCAGCGGCATGCAAGCCTCGACCATCCACCGCGCCATCTACAGGGAAAAGACGTTCACGGGCATTGGTGGCAGTTTCGACCTCAACTTCAACGTGCACAGAAACACCTTGTTCGTGGTCGACGAGGCTTCCATGATAGGCAACGGCAGTGCCGGGGAAAGCGGATTCGGCTCGGGCAGCGTGCTCTACGACCTCATGCGCTTTGTTTACAATGGCAACAATTGCCGGCTCATGCTCATAGGCGACAAGGCGCAGCTGCCGCCCGTGGGCGAGGAAGAGGCTCCCGCGCTGTCGCCGCAAGAGCTCGAGAGCTATGGACTGACCGTATACCAATGCGACCTCGACGAGGTGCTCAGGCAAGGGCACGACTCTGGCATATTGTTCAACGCCACAATGATAAGGCGCATGATAACCCATAGCGAGATGACACGGCTGCCGAAAATACACGTGGACGGCTTCAGCGACATCACGGTCATGCCGGGCAACGAGTTGATAGAAAGCCTCGCGTCAAGCTACAGCAAGATGGGCCTCGACGAGACCATCGTGATAACACGATCCAACAAGAGGGCCAACATATATAATAATGGTATAAGAAACAGCATACTCGACAGGGAGGAGGCCATATGCCCGGGCGACATGCTGATGGTGGTAAGAAACAAGTATATCCCCAACGGGGACTTGAAAGACGGCAAAGAGGCGAAAGAGACATTCGTGGCCAACGGCGACCGGTGCGTCGTGCGCCGGGTGCGCAACTTCATCGAGCTTTACGGCTTCCACTTCGCCGACGCCACGCTGCAATTCCCCGATTTCAACAACCAAGAGCTTGACACCACGATTATCCTCGACACCCTCACAAGCGAGGCGCCAGCGCTGACAAGGGAACAAAGCGAGACGCTGTTCAACGCCGTGATGGAGGATTACGCCGACATACCCATAAAGGCAGACCGCATGAAGGCATTGAGGAAAGACAAGTATTTCAATGCCATACAGGTGAAATTCGCCTACGCCGTCACGTGCCACAAGGCGCAAGGCGGACAATGGCAGCACGTTTATCTCGACCAAGGCTACATGACCGACGACATGCTCACCCCCGACTATATCCACTGGCTCTACACCGCCTTTACACGGGCAAAGGAAAAGTTGTTTCTCGTGAATTGGCCAAAGACACAAATAGATTTTTGAGAGACCGTTTGCCGCTCTCGCGACGCACAGAATGATACGTATTGTGCAAAAAACGGCTGTTTTCGTATTATTTCTTTGGCAGGGAGGCAAAATTATTGTAATTTTGTCCCGATATTTCATACGTAACTTCAAGAAGATTACATAATTATATATTTTAAGAATACATGAAATTAAACATTGTAGTGCTTGCCAAGCAAGTACCCGACACGCGCAATGTGGGTAAAGACGCAATGACAGCGGAAGGCACAGTGAACCGTGCCGCCCTTCCTGCCATCTTTAACCCCGAAGACCTCAACGCGTTGGAACAGGCCCTTCGCCTTAAAGATTTGGATCCAGAAAACGTACACGTCGGTGTAGTGACGATGGGCCCTCCCCGCGCCGGAGAGATCCTGCGCGAGAGCCTCTATCGTGGTGCCGACGAGGGCTGGCTCCTCACCGACCGCAAGAGCGCTGGTGCCGATACTCTCGCCACTGCCTATTTCCTCTCAAAGGCCATTGAGAAAATAGACAAGGACGTGTTCCACGTTGACCTTGTCATTGGTGGCCGTCAGGCTATTGACGGCGACACGGCACAGGTGGGCCCGCAGGTAGCGCAGAAGCTCGGCCTCAACCAAGTGACTTACGCCGAGGAGATAAAAGAGGTGAAAGACGGCAAGGCTACAATAGTGCGCCATATCGATGGCGGCGTGGAGACCGTCGTGGCTCCGCTGCCAGTGATGGTAACCGTAAACGGAACAGCCGCGCCAGCACGTCCATGCAACGCCAAGCTCGTGATGAAATACAAATACGCCTCTTGCCCGATGGAGCGCAAGGGCGACGAGCCTTGGGCCTCACTCTACGAGACACGCCCCTACCTCACGCTCGGCCAGTGGAGCATCGCCGACTGCGGCGCCGACTACGACCAGTGTGGCTTGGCAGGCTCGCCCACGAAGGTGAAAGCCGTGAAGAACATCGTCTTCCAGGCGAAGGAGAGCAAGAGGCTCACCGCTTCCGACGAGGACGTGGAGGGACTCGTAAAAGAACTGTTAGACGAGAGCATAATTGGATAAGTAGTTAAGACAATGAATAACGTATTTGTATATTGCGAGATAGAAGGCACTACCGTACAGGAGGTGTCACAAGAACTGCTCACCAAGGGCCGCAAGCTCGCCGACACTCTCGGCGTGGAGCTCAATGCCATTGTGGCAGGCACAGGCATCAAGGGTAAGGTGGAAGACCAGATTCTTCCTTATGGCGTGGACAAGCTTTTCGTCTTCGACGGCGAGGGCCTCTTCCCTTACACTTCAGCACCACACACCGACATCGTGGTCAACCTCTTCAAGGAGGAGCAGCCGCAAATCGCCCTCATGGGAGCGACAGTCATTGGCCGTGACCTTGGCCCAAGGGTGTCGTCATCACTGACTTCTGGTCTTACCGCCGACTGCACACAGCTGGAGATTGGCGAATACGACGACAAGAAATCGGGCAAGCATTACGACAGCCTGCTCTACCAGATTCGTCCCGCCTTCGGTGGCAACATCGTGGCTACCATCGTAAACCCGGAGCATCGCCCACAGATGGCTACGGTGCGCTCAGGCGTCATGCAGAAAGCTCTCTATCAGGGCAAGGCAAAGGGCGAGGTCGTCTATCCAAACCCGAAGAAGTATGTCAACCCATTGTCATACGCCGTGCAGGTAATCGACCGCCATGTAGAGGCTGCCAAGAACAACCTCAAGAGCGCTCCTATCGTCGTGGCAGGTGGCTATGGCGTAGGTTCAAAGGAAGGCTTCGACATGCTGTTCCAGCTTGCCAAGGAGCTTCACGGTGAGGTCGGCGCAAGCCGCGCAGCCGTGGACGCAGGATGGGTAGACCACGACAGGCAGGTGGGCCAGACAGGCGTGACGGTGCATCCAAAGGTGTACATCGCTTGCGGCATCAGCGGTCAGATTCAGCATATCGCCGGTATGCAGGACTCAGGCATCATCATATCTGTCAATAGCGACCCGGACGCTCCTATCAACCAGATTGCCGACTACATCATCACCGGCACGGTGGAGGAAGTCGTTCCGAAACTCATCAAATATTACAAGCAGAACAACAAGTAATTTTTAGAATAAAAGGCAAGAGAATAAAAGAATAAGAGCCATTACGTCAAGCTAAAAAACAAGTAATCCCGAAGTGGCACTAAACTCATAAAGGCATGGCATATGTTGATGAGTGTCGGTGCTATATATTCTTATCTAAAGATTTAGGGTATATATCTCTTGAAGACTACGAAGCGTTAACGACTTGCATCAATGACGCAAGCAGATTGCTAAACACATTCGCTAAGGGAATAGAGAAACATGATTTTAGCAATGAACTATAAAGCTTTAAGTAATGGCTGTTATTCTCTTATTCTATAATTCTTTTATTCACCAAAATATACAACAATGACAGACGCAAAGAAACTACAATATTATCTTGACTCACCCTTGATGAAGCGTATTGTCGAGCTGAAAGAGCGCGACTTCGCTGACAAGGACAAGTTCGACTACGCTCCCGTCTCTTACGATGACGCCATTGAGAACTACAAGCGCATCGTTGAAATCACCGACGAGGTGGCAAAGAACATCATCGAGCCTAACTCTGAGAGCGTTGACCTCGAAGGCCCCCACCTCGAGAACAACCGCATGATTTATGCCTCAAAGACATACGAGAACCTTGACGCTACGCGCAAGGCCGGCCTGTGGGGCATCACCATGCCACGCCGCTTTGGCGGACTGAACCTCCCCATGACGGTGTTCTCCATGCTCTCCGAGCTCGTTTCAGCTGCCGACAGCGGCTTCCAGAACGTGTGGTCGCTCCAAAGTTGCATAGACACCCTCTACGAGTTTGGCACTCCTGAGCAGCAAGCCAAATACATCCCACGCATTTGCGCCGGCGAGACAATGTCAATGGACCTCACCGAGCCAGACGCAGGCTCTGACCTTCAGCACGTCATGCTCAAGGCCACACAAGACGCTGACGGCACATGGAGGCTCAATGGCGTGAAGCGTTTCATCACCAACGGCGACTCCGACATTCACCTCGTGCTTGCCCGTTCAGAGGAAGGCACACGCGATGGTCGCGGCCTCTCTATGTTCATCTACGACAAGCGCGACGGCGGTGTTGACGTGCGTCACATCGAGAACAAGCTCGGAATCCACGGCTCACCAACCTGCGAGCTCGTTTACAAGAACGCCAAGGCTGAGCTCTGCGGTGACCGCCGCCTCGGACTTATCAAGTACGTGATGAGCCTTATGAACGGCGCGCGTCTCGGCATCGCCGCACAGAGCGTCGGTCTGGAACAGGAGGCTTACGACCAGGCCGTGAGCTACGCACGTGACCGTAAGCAGTTTGGCGAGGCCATCATCAACTTCCCTGCCGTCTACGACATGCTGTCTCGCATGAAGGCCAAGCTCGACGCAAGCCGTGCCATCCTCTACCAGACTTCACGCTACGTGGACATCTACAAGACCCTTGAGGACATCTCACGCGAGCGCAAGCTTACTGGCGACGAGCGCAAGGAGATGAAGAAATACAGCCGCTTGGCAGATGCCTTCACGCCTCTGGGCAAGGGCATGACTTCCGAGTTTGCCAACCAGTCGGCCTACGATTGCGTGAGCGTGCATGGAGGCTCAGGCTTCATCATGGAGTATAAGGCTCAACGCCTGTTGCGCGACGCCCGCATCTTCTCCATCTACGAGGGCACCACTCAGCTTCAGGTGGTGGCGGCCATCCGCTATATCACCAACGGCACCTACCTCAACATCATGAAAGAGATGCTCGCTGAGGAGGTTTCCGAAGCCGTCAAGCCTCTCCTCGACCGCATTGCCAAGTGCGTGGACCTCTACGCCGAGGCCGTGGACAAGGTAAAGGCAGACAACGATCAGGCCGAGCACGACTTCCTTGGCCGTCGCCTCTACAACATGACTGGTGACATCATCCTCTCTCAGCTCCTGCTCAAGGATGCCACAAAGGATCCCGAGGAGTTCGAGAAGAGCGCCAACGTCTTCGTGCGCATGGCAGAGGAAGAGTGCGTAGGTTCTCACGCTTACGTCATGAACTTCAAGGCCGATGACCTGAAAAACTTCGTGACCGAGTAAATCGTAACACAAAGCATAATAGCATAAAAAAGCCACGCCAAAAACACTGACGTGGCTTTTTTATGTTCCCATGACAGTGCTCACTCCAGTCGTGATACGGCCAATTTCCGCAATGATGTCCTCTAAAGCTTTAATGTCCGTCTCGCTGCGAAGATAATATGAATGAGACGTTGATTCAAGGGTACTTTGCAGCCGAGTTCGCACGTCTTCAGTAAGGCTTTCATTCCCAAGATACGACTTTGCCTTGTTGTAGAGGTCAACATAAGTGTTATACGTTTGCTTCTGTTTTGGCGAAATGAGCAACCAATCGTTGGCAGGGGTTGAGGTCTATGCCGAGAATCTTGTTTGGCAAACCATCCACGTTCAAGGCACATACACTGAACGACTTGGTTTGGTCTTGCGCCTCAATAGTCTGAAATGCGCAAACGAGAAATACTAAGGCGAGCACGGCACGCGCCGATACCGCCACCATTTTTTTGATATTGTAATTCATGCTTTGCTGAGTTTCTATTTAATGCTTTGTAAAGATATCGGCATCTCCTATCATTCGCCTTAACTCTACCCCAAACCATCTAAATATGGAGTAAACAAGACAAGGACTCAGAAGTATCCTAAGCCATAAATATTAGAGCTTACACATACCATCAAAGCCAATCGCCTAATACTGTCAGCTCCTTGTTGGCTTCCAACGGTATCTCTTCACCATCTTTTGTGATGGTAATATTTTTGAAAGAGAATCCTTTAGTCGGAAACTCATCGTAATAAAATTTTGGGTCATATATTTTCTTTTCTTTTATGAAAAAAAAGAATTGATAAACATGATTCTCTATTTTAAAATTCTTGCTTCCTTTCCAATCATATATCTTGTAGCTGTAAAGAGAATCCTTACCTTGCCATCTTATCAAGCCATATTCCAATTTAAGCAGGAAAGAATCCTTGCAGTTATAAAAAGCGTCCTTGTCCTCGTCTGAAGTGGTAAGCTTTGCAAGTGCACTTACTGGTATATTGGAGCATATGTGCATGTCATCATGATCACCAAATGTTATATGGCATACGGAAAGCGTGTCCATTATGACATCCGAGGTCCGTACGCAAACCACCCCATTGTAAGTTCCCGCATGTCGATCAACTATGGCAGGATTACTTGTTAGGAAACAAGGTTTGCTATAGTTCTCGGGATATGGACTGTCGTCCCTTGGAATGCATCCCGACAGGACAACAGAAACACAACACAAAACGAATGCTTTTTTTAGTTCCATATCCTTATGAAATTACTATGTATCCTTGGCAGTAGGTTGCCAAGCCATTCTCATCGCCAGAATGCTTTATGCCTATCATGACAAGATTGTCTTTTGGAAGCACTTCAAGACCACCATTTTCCCTTACGACCAAATCCGCATCGGGGTAATGTGTTACCTTGGCCTTTTTGCCATTGAATTTCACGATGCCTGTTTGATATCTTGTCATGCCGTTCTCGTCTTCCGTATGTTGCCGTCCTGTAAGCACTCGCGACCTGTCTTCCAAATCGGTTGACAAAAAGAAATCCGCGGAATCGCTTTGTATATGCCATTCGCTCCATTCTAAATCCTCAATGGTTATATTTCCTTTTATCGTTTCCCCGTTTATATCTATGGCTTGAAGTCCCGAGAACTTATATTCTGAGATTCCGTTTTCATCACCAGAATGGCATCTTCCTGTAAGCACTGTATTTGAAGGGCATAAAAAATAACTGTTCTTTTCTTTAATTCCGTCTGTGCGTTTCCGTGTTTGCGGACGTATAAAAATAGTTTGACTCATAGCTTTATAAAAATTTATGGTTAATAATTTATTTTGCAAGTATATGAAAAATACTTGAAACGCGCACACGCCAGATAAATATTTAGCTTTTTTTTTAACCTCAAAAGGGCTACTCGGTTCTGAACCAGCATGTAGTGCACCCATAAGACCAACATTTCATAAAAAACGTTGTCGAGACAACAAATTATGGGTTGAAGAGAACCAAGCAATTGTTTTTTTTGCTATTTTTGTGCATAGAATAACCATAACGTTGCCACCATGCAGAAATACGCTGATTATATCACCCAGATAGAGATTGACTCCCTTTGGAGCGGACACAAGCACATTCTCTGGAACCTCGACCGCCGCGTTAACATCCTCAGCGGTGTCAACGGCGTGGGCAAGTCGACCATAATCAACAAGGTGGTGAAAGGACTTGCTGCCGGTGGCGAGTTTCATTCCCACTTACTTAAAGGCGTGCACCTGAAGGTCTGTCCAGAGGATGCCAACTGGATACGCTACGACATCATCAGGTCGTTTGACCGCCCGCTTATCAATGCCGAGGTGATGTCGCAAATGAACATCTCGCTTGCCACGGAACTCGACTGGCAGCTCTACAAGCTCCAGCGCAAGTATCTTGACTATCAGGTCAACATCGGCAACCGCATGATAGAGGTGCTGCAGAAAGGCGGGGCCACGGCGGGCGAAGAGGCGCAAAAGCTGTCGGAGCCAAAGAAGAGGTTCCAGGACATCATTGACGCGCTCTTCGCCGACACCGGTAAGAAAATAGTACGCACAGACAATGAGATAAGCTTCTCGCAAATGGGCGAGACGCTTGTGCCATACCAGTTGTCGAGTGGCGAGAAGCAGATTCTCGCCATACTGCTCACCGTGCTCGTAGAAGACCAAAAACCATACGTGCTCTTCATGGACGAGCCTGAGGTGAGCCTACACATAGAATGGCAGAAAAAGCTTATCGACCTCATACTGGAGCTGAATCCCAACGTGCAGATTATCCTCACCACCCACTCACCCGCCGTGATCATGAACGGATGGATGGACAAGGTGACGGAAGTGTCAGACATTACAATCTGAACGCCATGAAACGTCTCCAGGACAACCTCACCTCTTCTTATCTGCAGGCGGCCAACTCCCTTAACCCACGCCGGCAGAGAAAAAAGGTCGTAGCTTATGTGGAGAGCTACGACGACGTGTTTTTCTGGAGAAGCATCCTGAGCCAGTTTGAGACCGACAGGATATTTTTTGAAATCATGCTGCCCACGCGCGACAACAACCTTGAGCGCGGCAAGAAAGCGGCTCTCATGAGCGCGCTAAAAGGCAAGACAGGGCAGTGGCTCATAGCTTGCGTGGATGCCGACTACGACTACCTCATACAAGGTGCCACGGAGACTTCAAGGAAGATCATCTCCAGCCCTTTCATCTTCCACACCTACGCCTACGCCATAGAGAACCTGCAATGCTACGCGCCTTCGCTACACGACGTGTGCGTGGCGGTGACTCTCAATGACCACGCCATTTTCGACTTGCGACAGTATCTCGAGGATTATTCGCGCGCCATATATCCCCTGTTTGTCTGGAACATTTGGTATTACCGCACAAGCCATTACGGCGAGTTCACCATGAGCGACTTCCTGCACACCATAGAAACCACCAGTTTCAACATGAACGACGCCCAACGCGTCATATCCCTTCTACATAGCAAGGTGGCAAAGCGGTGCCAGCAATTCAAGAAGGCCAATCCTAATGCTAAGGAGAGCTATCACCAACTTGAAGACGACCTGCGAAGGCTCGGCGTGACGCCCGAAACCACTTATCTCTACATCCAAGGGCATCATCTCTTCGACAAGGTAGTGATGCCAATGCTTAACCGCGTGTGCGACAAGCTCATCAGGCAGCGACAAGAGGAAATAGCGCGGCAAAGCGTACATGGCACGCAAAGGCGAAACGAGTTGTCATGCTACAACAGCTCGGTGGAAACTGTCATGCCAATGCTGAAGAAGAACACGGCCTTTACCTCATCAGACCCTTACAAGCGCATAAAGGAAGACCTAACGGCATTCCTATCACACACCAGCTATGTATAATGCTTTGATCATGACCATCATGTCAGCATTAACTTGCGTTTAACTTTGTAACAATATTTATACTGCTCTCTATCATATAGTTTGTAATAAACCATCACGGTATTCTTAAATTTTATAACTTTGCAGTCGTTAAGAATTCGAATTTGCAACTCAGACCACACTGAAAAAAGGAATGCGAATACCAAAAAGCTGCAAGGGAGTAGGTACAATCTAATAGGATAATGTTTGGAAAGAATAAGTATTGTACTGCTTGTTGGGCAAGACCTTTATGTGGAGGTTGTGTAGTCCAAAAGTTTTACAATAATCAGACTGAACAATTAAACGATTATCCGAATCAACTTCTTTGCGTTAATATAAGGAAAGACATAGAAAAACTATTGTCCATTATAGTTCAAATACGTAATGATTCAGAACTATGGCATCAACTTCTGAACAAGATAAAGCATTAAAAGGTCATTTAAAATGAAGTCAATACTACTATTTTTATCGTTAGAGCTTCTTTCCTTCTGCCAAGTAATGGCTCAGGATATCAAGGGAAAGATTGTGGATGAAACTGGCAAGCCCATCTCTTTTGCGAATGTGGTTCTTCTAAATCGCCAAGACTCTTCTTTTGTCAAAGGCACCGTTAGCGGCAACGATGGAGGCTTCGTCATAGGGGCATCATGTGACCATGGAATAATAAAGGTCTCGTCCGTAGGATACAAGACCGCCTTCAAGGATTGCAATGGCGATGATGTAACTGTCGTCTTGGCGGAGGACAGCAAGATGTTAGGCGAAGTGATAGTGAAATCAAGTTTGCCAAGGACAATTCTGACGAATGGCGGAATGAAGACAACCGTAGCAGGGTCCGTGCTCGAAAAGGCCGGAACGATGGACAACCTGCTTGACCGCGTACCAAATGTATCCGCCCAAAACGGAACCATCAAGGTCTTCGGTCGTGGCGAGCCCCTGATTTACATAAACGGGAAGCAGATGAGGGACAAAAGTGAGCTTGACCGATTGCATTCCGACAATATAAAGTCGGTAGAGGTCATCACGAACCCCGGCGCGCGCTATCCCGCAAGCGCGAAGGCCGTGATTTGCATCACCACGAAGAAAACACCAGGCGAAGGATTGGGAATCGACGCCACGGCCATGGGAGAATATGACGAAAAGTACAACTTAGGAGCCAATGGACGCTTAAATGTAAATTACCGCAAAAATGGGCTTGAATTAGGGGCATACGCCTCTGTAGCAAGGCAATATCAGCCAGATTACAAGGGCGTGCAACAAATCACCTATCTCGACAAGACTTGGAACCAGAAAAGCGAAATCAAGCAAACCGAGGTGAAGGAATCCATGAACTATAGAATAGACGCGAGCTATCAAATAGACACTAACAATTCCATCGGGGCTAATTTCAGTTATCTCAGGAATCCCAAGGATTCATGGAATGGCGACGTGAATACCTCAATATTGCAGGACGAAACGCTTTCTGAAAGCAATAATAGCCATACTGACCTGTTCGGGCAGAGAAGCAACATGTCCAGCAACATTTACTATATAGGTAAAATTGGAAAATTGGGAATCGACTTCAATACGGATTGGCTTTGGGACAAGGCAAGGCAAAACGACGTTACCGATGAGCATTTCCAGGAAATCGGGCAAGACTGGCAAGACCAAGCCGTCAGGAGCATAACCAACAAATACAACCATCTGTTGGCTTCAAAATTAGTTCTCACCTACCCTCTGTTAGGCGGAGAATTGTCGGTGGGTGGCGAGTTTTCCAATGTGCATCGCACCTCCAAGATGCAAGTAGTGCCCGCAAACATTGTAAATGACGACAACAGCCGTGTAACTGAAAGCATGACCTCTTCTTTCCTGTCTTACTCGCGAGACTTCGGAAGCCTTAGCTTGGAAGCAGGCCTGAGGTATGAGTATATCGACTTCGACTATTATGAGTGTGGCAAGCGTATCGCGGGCCAAAGCAAGACCTATGGCAACTGGTTTCCATCCCTTAGCCTGTCATTGCCGGTTGGAAACGCACAAATGCAGTTGAGTTACTCCGCCGACATAAACCGCCCTTCATACCAAAGTTTGAGAAGCGCGGTGCAATATGACAACCGCTACACTTACGAGACTGGCAACCCTTTGCTGATGGCGGAGATAAACAGGGACATCGACTATGAGGTGTCTTACAAATGGCTTACATTTGATGTTTCCTACTTCCACACGTCGAATCCAATAATGTCGTATGTCAACACCTACAAGGACAATCCTGCCATAGGCTTGATGAAGCCTATAAATGGAAAAGCATATGATGGCGTCGAGTCATCTGTCACCTTGCAGCCGACATTTGGTTTCTGGCATCCAACCCTTACGGCTTCCATAGACAAGCAATGGTTTGACATGGACACTAACGAGGGAAGGACTCTCAACAAGCCAATGGCTTCTTTCCGTTTCGACAATACATTTGACACCAAGTTGGCAATGTTCACGCTTATGATGTCGTACAACACCAAGGGGCATGAGCAAAACATCTATTTCCGCAAGCCATTGTTCTGCACCAATATGTCCATATATAAAGCCTGCATGAAGAATCGCCTGTCCTTCCAACTCTTTGTCTACGACCTGTTTGGAACCAACGACCAGCATTTCATTGCCCATTTCGGGAAATTGAGAAGCATGGCCTACGACGCGTCGTCCATCAGCAAGCTGACCCTCACCGTTCGATACGCTTTCAACGCGTCTCGAAGCAAATACAAGGGTACCGGTGCTGGAACGGAACAGAAAGGAAGAATGTGACCTTGCGATGTGGGCGATATGAAAGGAATGAAAATCATATACCAGCATGACAGTATGCAATGTGGCGTAGCCTGTCTGCAAATGGTATGCAAGTATTTCGGCAGAGATTACACTATGGAATCCCTGTCGAAACTTTGTTTTGCCACAACGGAAGGTGTTTCACTTTTAAGCATTAACGAGGCGGCAAATACTCTTGGATTACATACCACGTGTGCAAAAGCAACAACTTCGATATTAGGCGACGTACCTTTACCATGCATTCTCCATTGGAACCAAAACCATTTTGTCGTCCTATACAAGGTCAAGAAGGGACGGAAGTTCTATGTCGCCGACCCAGGAAAGGGATTGGTAACTTATGGCTTAGAAGAGTTCAAGCAACATTGGGCAAGCACAAGTTCCAATGGTGAGGACAGGGGCATTGCCATGTTCTTGGAAACGACCCCTGCCTTCTTTACTTATAAGATGAATGGTGAAGAGAGCATCAAAGAGAAGCGGTCTTTTCGCTTTCTCTTTGGGTATGTAAAAAAATACCGCAAGTACTTCGGGCAAATCATCTTGGGTTTGGTAGTCGGAAGCCTCTTGCAACTTGCCTTACCGTTCCTCACCCAGTCCATCGTGGATGTCGGCATCAAGCACCAAGACATAGGCTTTGTCTGGCTTATCTTGTTAGGGCAGTTAATGCTTACAATCAGCCGAACTGCAATCGACTTTATCCGAAGATGGTTGCTGCTCCATATATCCTTGCGTATCAACATCTCGTTGGTAAGCGATTTCTTCATCAAGCTTTTGAAGCTGCCGATGTCTTTCTTTGACACGAAGCTAATGGGCGACTTGATGCAGAGAATGAACGACCATAGCCGTGTAAACAACTTCCTCACTCAGCAGACGCTCAACATCACCTTTGCCATGCTTACCTTTGTGGTGTTCTCTGTGGTGCTGTTCTTTTACAATAAGTTGGTGTTTGCCATCTTCCTGTCGGGAAGCATTCTGTACGGAGGTTGGATGACCTTGTTCTTGAAGCGAAGGAAGGTGCTTGATTACGAACTATTCGAGCAGCAAGCCATCAACAACAACAAGACTTATGAGTTTATCACCTCCATGCAGGAAATCAAGTTGCAGGATTGTGAGCAGCGTAGACGGTGGGAATGGGAGGACACGCAAGCAGACTTGTTCGGTGTGCAGATGAAATCGCTCAAACTCCAGCAGACTCAGGAGGCAGGAAGCATCTTTATCAATGAGGTGAAGAACATCATCATCACGGTTGTGGCTGCAACCGCTGTTATTCATGGGCAAATGACACTTGGTATGATGCTTGCCGTGCAATACATCATCGGTCAGCTCAACTCACCTGTGGAGCAACTGATGAACTTCTTCTATTCTCTGCAAGATGTGAAGATTAGCTTGGAGCGTATCAACGAGATTCACCAAATGGATGATGAGAACGGAAAGGAAGGCTTACTAACTTCTATCGAGGACAAGAGCGAGGGCATTGACATCAAGAACATTATGTTCAAGTACGACCCACATGCTTTGCGCAAGACCATAGACGATGTAAGCATCCATATTCCGCAAGGTAAGGTGACAGCCATCGTTGGCGCTTCTGGCAGTGGAAAGACCACCCTCATCCGTTTGATGCTCGGCTATTATCCTGTCTTGAAGGGGCAAATCAACATTGGAAATACTGACATCAACAAGCTCAACAAAAAATGGTGGCGTAGACAATGTGGCGTTGTGATGCAGGAAGGTGTTATCTTCTCGGAGAGTATCGCAAGAAATATTGCTGTTGATGATGGTGACATAGACAAGGAACGATTGCTAAAAGCAGCCGATATAGCTTGCATCAAGGACTATGTAATGGCTTTGCCTCTGAAGTTCAACACCAAGATTGGGCGTGATGGTGTAGGACTGAGCCAAGGACAGAAACAACGCATCTTGATTGCAAGGGCTGTATATAAGAATCCTGACTATATCTTCCTTGACGAGGCGACCAACTCGCTCGATGCCAACAATGAGAGAAGCATCGTGGAGAACTTGGATAAGTTCTATAAGGGCAAGACTGTGGTCATTGTAGCTCATCGCCTAAGCACGGTGAGAAATGCCGACCAAATCGTGGTCATCGACCATGGAAAGGTGGCCGAAGTCGGCAACCACGAGTCTTTGACAGCTAAGCGAGGAGCATACTATAACCTTGTGAAGAATCAGTTGGAATTGGGAAACTAATAGGCTTTGGATTAGAAAACTAAAAAGCGTTTGACATGGAACAGAAAGAAAGAGAATCAGATAATATCGAGTTGAGAAGCGAGAAGGTGCGTCGTGTCATTGGTGAGGTGCCACCATTGATAGTCCGTATGGGAACGGTAATCATCACGATTATTGTCATTGTCCTTGCTGTTGTATTCGTTGGCATCATCTCAATTAATAAGACTCAATGGTAGTAGGGTGCCTACCGTGTAAGACCTGGCAGTTATATTTTAATGTTTTATTACTTGTCAGAGTCAACTGTTATGGATAAATTTGCAACAACAATTCATTATGAATAACAAGGTAGCGTTTTTGATTTCACTGTTTACCTGCCTAATGGTTTTGGCAGGTTGTGGAGACAGACACAGCAAGGCCATAGATACAGCCTACGCCATTGCCGATGACTCTCCAGACAGTGCTTTGGCCATACTCAACCATGTGAATCAGTATGGGCTCGCTAACCGTGAGAAGGCAAGGTATGCGTTGGTTTACACCATAGCCCAGGATAAGAGCGGTCTTGACGTAGACAATGATTCCCTGCTTCGTACAGCCTATACGTATTATTCTGCCAAGCCCAATGATTCCTTGTACGCTAAGTGCCAATACTACATGGGCAAGTATTATATGCTCAATGACAGTTCGGAAAAAGCCCTTCCTTGTTTTCAACATTCGATAACGGCCGCACGTAAAACGATGGACTACTTAACGGAAAGCATGTCATTGCTTAAAACTTCTGTTATTTTAAGCGGGTATGATACCAATAAATCAATAAGTTTCGCGAAATTAGCATACAAATCCTTTGGCTTTTTGAAAAATAGAAGCCTTAAAAATGAAGTCTATTTGATTTTAAACTTGGCAGAATGTCTTTCTTATGAAGAAGGGAAAATAGACTCTTGTCTATTATTGGCTCAAAAAGCAATAGGTTATGCTAAAATATCCAAAGATTCTACAGCCATGGCGGATGCATTACAGGATTTATCCAATTTCTATGATATGTCAGGTAATGTGACTATGGCTTTAAGAACAGCTGAAGAATCATTCTGTTATCGACGTAATCATGACGTGCCAGCAATATTGACCTTTAGTAATGCCTTGTATAAGGCTGGCGAAATTGGCAAAGCGAAAAATTTATTGTCACAAATCAAAAGGCAAGAATATCATGATTACGGAGACGTTATATATTCCTTACATCGATTAATTGCAAGAAAAGAATGTGACTTGATATCTGTATGTAACTATGCTGATTCAATAGAAAGCTATTTGTACAGTAAGAATGCGGAAGACTTAGCCGCTAAGGATAAGTTTTACAAGCTTATCGTTGACAAGGAAGCGAAGAAAGTCTCTGCTCAAAAGGAAAGTCAGTTGATGACCATCTTGATTATTATCACATTGGTTCTTTCCGCGATTATTATTATCCTTGTCGTCATTAAGGCTAAGAAGGATAAACGGATACAGGAAATGATAATTAAGAACAAGGAATTGCAGCTTGCCAATGTCCGAAGTTTTCTCCTTAAAAAAATAGATATCATAAAGAAGCTAAAGAACGAAAATGACATTAAGGATAGTATGAAGTCTGTTGTTTTGGATGACAATGACTGGGAAGAACTTGAAGTCTTTCTTGATAATGCAGACAATATGTTTGTCAAGCGGATAAAAGCACAATTTCCCATATTAACTAAAAAAGATATTCGTTTCCTTATGCTTATAAGGCTGCATTTGCCTGTGCATAAGATAGCCGAAATTTATCATATAAAGGACGCGTCAGTACGGCAGAAACTATTTCTTATCAAATCCAAAATCGGGCTGAAAAGTGGTGATGATTCGGCACAAGAGTTCATAGATAACTATTAAATGATGGGGAAAAAGTGTTTTTTAGATAAGCAAATAGAAAAATTAATCTGTAATATACTTTATATCAGCAAATTAGTGATGCAAGGCTAAAAGCCTTTTTTAGATACATATAATTTGTATGGAATCTGATTGTTGCCTAACTTTGCAACGATCATAAAGGTAAGAGCCAATGAAAAAGATTATATTATTGCCTATCGTTGCCTTGATGTGCAGCATTAGCGTGATAGCTAACCCTCTTGTATTGAGACGTAGGGGCGGATATGTTTTCAGACAGGAAATGTCATGATTGTGCTTTTCTCCCCATATGCGATGGAGGATGCGTTGTTAGAAGATATAATAAACTTCACGATGGAGCAGATTACGATCCTTGCCCTTTATCTGAGGAAGATTTCTATACTTTATTGGATATGTATATAAAACAGAAGTGTAAATGAGATTATTACGCGATACACTACAAAGATTGTATGCCTGTATGATTTTTCTTTTGATGGCAACTACAGGCTATGCCCAGGGATTATCGGGTATTGTAAGAGATGAGAATGGAAACGGAGTGGAGTTTGCAAATGTCGTTTTATTGTCAGCCGACTCTTGTTTTATATCAGGGACGATTACTGATGCCGAGGGGCAATTCAAAATAGCGATGACAAAGAATGAGGCTATTTTGAAAGTCTCATATGTAGGCTATAAAGATGCCTTTGTGAACTTGGGCAAAACGGCCAGCGATTCCTTGATCAATGTTACACTCCGTAAAAACGACATTCTTTTATCGGAGGTGACGGTAAATGGTAACCTTCCGATGTTTCGCCAAAAGGGGAATACACTGACGACGCAGGTGCAAGGTACTATCCTGTCGAAAATCACTTCTATCTCAGATTTGCTTTTGCAGATTCCAGGTGTCGTAAAAGGCAAGACGGGAGAAATTGAGACTTTCGGTAAAGGCGCTCCAATCTTTTTTATCAATAACAGGGAGATTAAGTCGAACGATGAGTTGGACCGACTCACTCCTTCGGATATTAAGCAAATAGAGTTTATCGCATCCCCAGGTGCCAAATACAGAGCCAATGGGCGATCAGTCATCAAGATAACAACCATCCATAACATGGAGGGGCTTTCCTTGTTGGCGCGAAGCAAGGTCAGTCAGAATGAAAGAACATCGTATGGACAAAGTACACGCTTGGGGTACCAGTTCAAGAACCTGAATATTACGGCAAGTTATGATTATGAGAATTATCGTACTAAAGTTACTCAGCCTTCTGTTTATAAATTAAATTCAGAAGGAGACAACCATCGCTATGATGTTAATCAATGTGGCCGTGCTTCCGACCCCAAGCTTACTTTTGTTCTCGGCATGGATTATACGATTAATGAATGTAATTCAATTGGTTTCTCATGGGATGGCAGCACGAATAAGGACTCAGAGCATCGGAGTGAGGTCCTTAACTATGTGTTGAATGGAAATCAGATTCAAGCTTCCCAAATCGCACACAGCTATAGTAATAAGGTCACTTATCATCACTTGAATGCTTTCTACATATTAGACAAAAATAACTATACTTTGAGTTCGTATGCTGATTATATCCATAACAACAACGATTATAACCAGAACACGAACGAATATGTCGATAACGGTCAGAATATCAACACGGTCAGTTTCGGCGATGGCAAGCAGGATCTGTCCTCATTGAAAATAGACTACACACAGAAGATAGACAAGACTTTCAATCTGTCCTTTGGTGGAGATGTATCCTATACCAAGTCAACAGGATATGTTGATATCTCTTCTCAAAGCATAGGAAACTCCTCTTATAAGTCACAGGAATACAGATATGGTGCATATCTAGAGCTCAGCAAAATTTTCGGGAAACTTGCTACGAAAGTTGGGGTAAGGTATGAAGACTATATCTATAAATACAATGATCTGACTAATCAGAACAAGAAACGTAATGATTTCAGAAACTGGTTCCCTTCTTTTAGCGCATCCTACAGTAAGGAAGGCTGGAGCAATAGTCTGTCCTTTTCTTCCCAGATCGTTAGACCTACTTTTAGGCAGATGAGTAATTCGGATTACTATTCCAATGAGTTCATGTACCAGCATGGTAACCCACAACTAAAGCCTACCCGCATTTATCAGGCCCAATGGAATACTGGCTATAAGTTTATCACCTTGACATTCGGCTATATGTATAAAAAAGACTTTATAGAAGCTTATTTTGACAACAATGATAAGGACAATGTTATCTTTTCTACCTACCACAATGTTGACAACATTCAAAATCTAACCTTCATGTTAAATTTACAGAAGCGTTTCGGCCGCTGGTCCCCATCTTTGACGCTTGGACTTGACCAACCGTTTTATAAGACTGTGTATATGGGGCAGCAGATTCGACATGACAGTGCTCTGCTTTATTGCGTTTTGAATCAACAACTGAGTCTTCCGAACAACTATATGATTTCTACGTATATCTATCTCAATGCCGGTGGCAATCAAGGCGTTGTGAAACTCTTGCCGTTCCATAATTTCAACTTGACGCTGCAAAAAACTTTCTTCAACGATAAACTGACCATCAGTCTGCAAGGCAACGATCTTTTCCGTGGAATGAAATTCAGGGAACATCTGATGATTAATCGTGTCAATTTATCTCAGACAGAAAATTATCATCTTTGGAACTATTCGTTTAATGTGACATACAAGCTCAACTCCAAGAGCACGAAGTATCGTGGCAAGAACTCCTTAGGCGATGAGATAAAGCGACTGTAAGTATTTGTGGTAATAAAGAAAGTTTTTAATATTTTCAGAATAAAATATTATGACATGCGATCAGGCATAGGGTACGACAACCGCTATACTTATGAGTCAGGGAATCCCCTGCTCGTCTCTGAAATAAGCCGTAACATTAATTATACGGTATCTTACAAATGGCTTATGGCTGAGGGCATTTATACTCACGTATCCGATCCGATAGTGATGTTAACCCAGTCGTACAAGGACAATCCTAATATAGCATTGATACAAAACGTGAATTGGAAACCATATAATCGTATCGGGGCATCGCTTTCCGCAAGTCCCAAATTTGGGATATGGCATCCCTCCTTGAGTCTCTATTTTTTCAAGCAATGGTTTGACATGGAAACTCATGGAGGGCACAGTCTTGACAACCCCAAGTTCACGGTGCGTTTTGACAATACGATAGATACCAAGCTCTTCACCATTTCCTTGATGATGACAGCACAGACCAAAGGCGATGATGAGACCTCATACATGTATCGCAACTATTTCAGCACGAACCTGTCTATATATAAATCGTTCTTTAAGGGAAAGCTGTTGGTGTTCTTCTACGCCAATGATTTGCTTGGCACGGGAAACATGCATAGCAGGATGTATTCTGGCGCAATGCGTGAGATCGTTCATCATGATTACTCGATAAGCGATTATTCGCTGACCATCCGCTATAGATTTAACGTGTCGAAGAGCAAATATAAGGGTACGGGAGCCGGAATGGAACAGAAAGGAAGAATCTGACCTTGCAATGCGGACAATATGAAAGGGCAACATCATAAGCCATAATACCAAACTCATACATAGAGAAAATGGAAACTATTTTATGGCTATAGCCACATAATGGCGAAGTTAGCTATCACAGCTCACTTCGCCATCATTCTTTCTTTTCTAAGAATTGGATTTTTTATATTTTAATTTAAGAGAGTATCTTACTGATTAGTAACTAATCTTCACGCCCACATAATAGCTGCGTGGGAGGGAAGGACCATAGATGTAGTTGGAATCTCGGTTCCATCCCTTGTCGAAATCCTTCTGATAAGCATTGGTGATGTTTTGGATACCACCATTCACCTGCAAGGTGAGATACTTGTAGATAGGGAAATCGTACGACAACTTCATATTTACCTCCATGAACTTAGGCGTATTCACAGCCACAGGCTCCTCTACGCCCGAACCCGCACTGTGACCAACGAGCATACTGCCGGTATAATTGCCTGTAACAGAAGCCGTGAATCGCTTCACTGGGGTGAAGGATGCGGTAAAGTAACCATAAGTATTCGGGGTGCGCATCATCTTCTTGTACTTCTGCTCTGGCACCTCGTCGTTCCAAGCGATAGCCTCATCATAATGGCTCTGCTGCAAGGTAAGTCCTGCCTGGAGCGAGAACCAACGGGTAAACATCGCCTTACCCTCGATGTTCAAGCCGAGAACCTTGGCACCGTAGGCGTTGTAACGCTCCTGCACGATATTGCCCTGTGCATCAGGCTGGTCGAGCTGACGGAGCGCGAACACATTGTTGAGGTCGGTATAGAAACCCTCTATCAAGAGATTGGTCTGCACATTGCCAAACTTGTGATACAAGTCGGCTGACACACTGAAACTATTGGAACGTTCCTCTTTCAGGTTCTTCGCCAATACCGTAACCAGTCGTTCACCTCCTACTACGCCTACGTGCATATCCTCATCGAAAGCCTGTGGTGCACGGAATCCACCAGCATAGGTAATACGCAGGTTCACATTCTCCGTTGGATTAAAGCGAAAGTTGGCACGAGGACTGAAGATGACGTGATCTACCAAGTTATGCTTGTCCAATCGACCACCCAAGAGGAAGCTCCACTGCTTGTTCTTCCATTCGTTCTGGAAGAAGAAACTTCCGATACGGACATCCTGCTTGAAGTTGCGGTCGTAACCGAGGATGACATCCTTGATACCATCGTAGCTATACTCTGCACCCAGGGTCAGGTCGGATGGCATGAAGAGCAACTTATCGAAGGAGTGAACATACTGTGTTCCTGCCACATAAGTAAAGTTGTGAGTGGTGCCGTATGCATTCTCGGCAGTCTCTATATCTTCATCCGTTCCCTCGCCGATGCCACCATAGTAACTCTTGCGAGCCGTGGTCTGGAATGAGAAATATGCCGACAGGCGATTCTTCTCGTCAGGAGAATAGAAATTATAGGTGAGCCCACCACCCTGGATGTTGTGCTCTGCCTGCTCTGCGATATTTGCCTCGTGAGGAGCCTGGTCGAGTTTGTTACCGCCACGACGGAACTCATGGATGCCATGATACTGGAGGCTCAACTTGGAGTAAGGACTGAGACGGAGGTAGGAGTTGAGGCCGAACGTCTGGTTGTTCAACTCTGGCAACTCGGTGTAGCCATCGCCATCATAGTCATAACCTTGACGAGTGCGAGTCTGTCCATAAGCATAAATGCCCGCCTTGTTGTCGTCGGTTACCAAAGAGACATTGCCCGTCGTCACATTATCAAAAGAATTAGAACCTCCTTGCGACATGAATGTATGACCGAAGGATGCCGAATTGCGGATAGGTTCCTTGGTGATGATATTGATGGTTCCACCGATGGCAGATGCACCGAAGAGGGCAGAACCTCCACCACGAACCACCTCCACACGGTCTATCATGTTGGCAGGTATCTGCTCCAAGCCATACACACCGTTGAGAGAAGAGAACACAGGGCGAGAATCCACCAATATCTGGGAATAGTGACCATCGAGACCATTGATGCGCACCTGGGTAAAGCCACAGTTCTGGCAGTTGTCCTCCGTACGCACACCAGGCTGGAAGTTAAGTCCTTGCGCCAAGCAAGTAGATTGTGTGATGTCAAATAGTTTACCGCCAATCACATTCACCAAGTTTGGAGCCAATCTTCGTTGCGTCTCGTTTCGGTTGGCGGAAACCACTACCTCGTCCAAGTCCACGTCATCGCTTGCCAGTGCGAAATTCAGTTCTTGCGTGGCGTCATGCTTTATGGCAACCTTCTTTTCTTGTGTCTTGTATCCAACCATCTTCACTACGACGGTGAATGTGCCCTCCGGCAAGTTCTTCAGGAAGTAGTGCCCCGTGTGGTCCGTCGTGGTTACGATAGTGGTGCCTTTGAGCTGAATGGTCACGAAAGGCAAGTGCTCTCCACTGCTTTTGTTGATTACGTGACCATACACGTTGGCATCCGTGTTCTTTTCGATAGCCACCGGCAGCACATCACCAGCTACCGGCTTGTTGTCTTCGGCTGCTTTAGCCACAAATGAGACTGTCAATGCTCCAGCAAGGAGCATCAACTGACAATTCTTGGAATTCATAAAATCCGTTTGTATTCTTCTATTATTATAATTTTGAGTGCATTTGTTTTTACGATTTCTTCATACAACAGGGCACACCTTCCCCCTAATCATCCGCCTGGAAAGCACACGATTGAAGAAATCAAAAAAGGGAAAAGCTCCATAAAGAGCTAAAAACTACAAAGATAGAAGTACGGGTGGAGCACGAGTGGAAAGAATGTCGCCTTCGCGAGTCTTGACAAACGGGCAAGAGACTGCGAGAACGACGTGAACCATAGCGACAAATGCCGCTATGTGAATAATGACAGGCACCACGTATGGCAAACTATGCAAATGGCAGAGCACGCATTCGTACATGAAACTCAGCTCGGCGGTGAGGTGACCATCGTGGTGGATGTGATGAGCGCAATCGTAACAATAGGTGGTAGCGGCACTGCCCTCCGCCCCTGAGTGGTGGTGGAAGGTAATGGCGAGCAACATTGGCACGTACACCAACATCAGCAGCCATGCGAACCTCTTTCTTCTATTGTCATGATGACACATTATCCTGAACTGTTTTTATTTCTCGATACGCATGATTTCCGAACATCAGAAATCATGGCATTTAGCAGGCGCAAAAGTAATACTATTCTTATAAACGATAATCAAACATATCGTTGAATTATCATTTTTTATCAGATTTTTGATGTTAATATAATAATCGGGCGCATGGCGTCGAAGTGTTCCTTGCTCCAGAGCGGCACGCCGTAGTAGCGGGCCACGGCATAAGGGTTCTCTGCCACAAGTCTGACCGGCATCATGATGATTTCGACGAGAAATGAAGACTTTGCTTATATTTCTCAACAAGAAGCGAACCTGTCTTGAATAATTGCGTTATCTTTGCATAAGATAAAGACACTTAGTTTAATAATATATCATAACTGAATGAAAAAGATTCTCTTAGCCTTAATCGCCCCACTGGCAACGGCATCGGCCATGGCGCAAAGCGACCCTCTGTGGATGCGCTTCCCTGCCATCTCGCCCGACGGCAAGACCGTGGCGTTCTCCTATAAAGGCGACATCTGGACCGTGCCGGCCAACGGCGGACAGGCACGGCAAATCACCACTAACCCCGCTTACGACGCATACCCCGTGTGGAGCCCCGACTCCAGGCAAATAGCATTCGCCTCAAGCCGCGAGGGCAGCATGGACATCTACGTGGTGGGCAGGGACGGTGGCGCGCCGCGAAGGGTTACGACCGACAGTGGCGACGAGTACCCCATGGCTTGGCGAAACGACAGCACCATCATGCTGAAAGCCTCTATCATGCCGAAGGCCACGAGCATCATGTTCGCCAACTTCTCGCAGGTCTATGAGGTGAGCGACAAAGGCGGACGCATGCGCCTCTTCTCCGACATACCGATGGAAGACATCAGCGTGGGCAACGACGGCGCCCTGCTCTACCACGACAACAAAGGCTACGAAGACCCGTTCCGCAAACACCACCAGTCGCCCATCTGCCGCGACATCTGGCTCTACAAGGGTGGCAACTACACCAAGCTGACCAATTTCGCCGGCGAGGACCGCACGCCGGTATGGGGCGGCGACAACAACACGTATTATTATCTTAGCGAGGAAGACGGCACCTTCAACGTCTACAAGCGCCGCATAGGCGAGACGGCCAAGACGCAACTCTCCCACTACAAGGGCAATCCCGTCAGGTTCCTCACGCGCTCCACCGACGGCACGCTGTGCTACGCCTACGACGGCGCCATCTACACCCTCAAGGAGGGCAGCCAGCCCGTGAGGCTCAACCTCTCGATGGTTGCCGACGACGGCTCCGACAAGTTGCAGCGACAGGTGCTGAGAAGCGGCGCCACGGAGTTCGCGGTGTCGCCCTCGGGCAAGGAAATAGCCTTCGTGGTGCACGGCGACGTCTACGTCACGTCGACAGACTACACCACGACAAAGCGAATCACCGACACGCCGGAGCAGGAGCGCAATGTCAACTTCTCGCCCGACGGCCGCAGCCTTGTCTACGCCTCTGAGCGTGGCGGACTTTGGCAAATCTACCAGACGAGCATCGTGAACAAGGACGAGAAGCAGTTCACCTACGCCACGCAGCTCAAGGAGGAGCAGCTGGTGAAGTCGGCGTTGGTCGACATGCAGCCGGCGTACAGTCCCGACGGCAAGAGCGTGGCCTACATCGAAGACCGCGGCGCGCTGAAGGCCGTGGACGTGAAGACGAAGGCCGTGAGGCAGCTCATGGACGGCAAGTTCCAATACAGCTACTCCGATGGCGACCTGTGGTTCCAGTGGAGCCCCGACAGCAAGTGGCTGCTCTCCAACTACATCGGCCACGGCGGCTGGAACAACAGCGACATAGCCCTCGTGCCTGCCGACGGAAGCCAGAAAATCACCAACCTCACCAACAGCGGCTACAACGACAACAACGGGCGATGGGTGCTTGGCGGCAAGGCCATGCTCTTCATGAGCGACCGCGCCGGCTACCGCAGCCATGGCAGCTGGGGCGCGGAAGACGACGCCTACATCATGTTCTTCGACCTCGACGCCTACGAGCGCTTCCGCATGGGCAAGGAGGAGCGCGCGCTCTACGACGAGGCTCACAAGAAGGAGAAAGCAGACACCACGAAGAAGAAAAAACCGCTCATAAAGCTTGGCAAGAAGAAGAAAGACGACAAGAAGAAAGACGAGGCGAAGCCCCTGAAGTTTGACCTCGCCAACTGCCGCGACCGCGTGATACGCCTCACCGTCAACTCGTCGCACATGGCCGACGCCATACTCTCGCCTGGCGGCGACACCTTGTATTACCAAGCCAAGTTTGAGGGCGGCTACGACCTGTGGAAACACGACTTGGTGGAGAACAAGACCGAAATAGTGATGAAGAACGTGGGCTATGGGCTCGAGGCCGACAAGGACTTCAAGAACCTCTATGTCTACAACAACGGCATAAAGCAAATAGACCTTGCCAAGAACTCGCAAAAGGGCATCGACTTCGAGGCCAACTTCAACTATCGTCCTTACGAGGAGCGCGCCTACATCTTCAACCACGTGTGGCAGCAGGTGAAAGACAAGTTCTACGACCCCAAGCTCCACGGCGTTGACTGGGAGGGCTACAAGAAGACTTACGCCAAGTTCCTGCCATACATCAACAACAACTACGACTTCCGCGACATGCTCTCCGAGATGCTCGGCGAGCTCAACGGCTCTCACACTGGCGCGCGCTATTACCCAGAAGGCGCCACGCTGAAGACGGCGGCCCTCGGCCTCTTCTTCGACAACGATTATGAAGGCGACGGACTGAAGGTGGAGGAGGTCATCAACCGCGGGCCTTTCGCCGTGCGCAACACGGGCGTAAAAAAAGGATGCATAATAGAGGCCATCGACGGACAGAAGATAGCGAAAGGCTCCGACTACACCTCCCTACTCGACGGCAAGGCCGGCAAGATGACGCGCGTCAGCGTGTTCGACCCGTCAAGGAAGAAGCGCTTCGATGTCGTCGTCAGGGCGATAAGCCGCTCGGCGCAGGCCGACCTGCTCTACCGACGCTGGGTGGACCGCAACCGCGAGATGGTTGACTCGCTATCCAACGGCACCATCGGATACGTACACGTCAAGGCCATGGACAGCGAGAGCTTCCGCACGGTGTTCAGCCAACTGCTCTCCGATTCCATGCGCCAGAAGAAAGCCGTCATCGTGGACGAGCGACACAACGGTGGCGGATGGCTGCACGACGACCTCTGCACCTTGCTCTCGGGCAAGCAATACGCCAAGTTCATAGCCCACGGCAAGTATATCGGCTACGACCCATGGAACAAGTGGGTGAAGCCGTCGTGCGTGATGATTTGCGAGGACGACTACAGCAATGGCCACGGCTTCCCGGCCGTCTACAAGACCCTGGGCATCGGCAAGCTCGTGGGCGCGCCCGTGGCCGGCACCATGACGGCCGTTTGGTGGGAAAGCATGATGAACGGCATGATCTTCGGCATTCCGCAGGTGGGCAACCAGGCGATGGACGGCACCTTCTTCGAGAACAAGGAGCTGAAGCCCGACATCGAGGTCTACAACACGCCTGCCGACTATGAGACGGGCAACGACGAGCAACTGAAAGCCGCGGTAGAGAGCTTCAAGTAAAAAGAAACAACGCCATTCACAGTTATAGCCACTGTCTTATCGCCTATTGGGCAACATGTTTGTGACCAAGGGCGATAAAACGGTGGCTTGAATGGTATTTGCGCACTTTTATCGGCATAAACTCGCCGCTAAGTTGACTATTATCGTAAAAATGACGTAACTTTGCATATAAACACATCATTGCGAGTCTCGCTTGATATCCAAAGAAAACGAATGAAATACAGCTTAACTAAATGGTACCTCTCACGGAGTGCCCTGCCTTATTGGTGCATTATCGTAGCCGACCTGATAATCGGCTATCTCTCCGGCATTCTCGTGTTTTGGTTCTACTATCGTGGGGCTACGACCTTAGGCAACATCCTGCCGCTGACAAAGACCATTGGCGTCTACCTTATCTTCTTCCTGATTGGCTTCCGCGCGTTCCACACGTATAGCGGCATCATACGCTATTCATCAGTCGACGACCTTCGGCGCATCTGCTGCGCGCAACTGTTGAGCTGCGTCCTTGCCGAGGTGTTCCACTACGCCGTGTATCACTTCCACCTTCCTTTCGTGCCCTTTGAGGGGCGGCAGGTGTTCTTGATGTTTGTCATCTCCACGTTCCTGATGTGGAGCCTGCGCATACTGATGAGAGCCCTCTACGAACAGTTGGTTGGCAAAAACGCCACCCACAACGTGCTTATCTACGGTGTGCATTACGGCGCGATGGAACTGGCGAGATCCATACAAGACAACGCCGGCACCGGCAAGAGGTTCCGCCTAAGGGGCTTCATCTCTCCCGACAACAAGTTGGAGAACAAGATAATAATGGGTCAGCGCACCTACCTAAACGACGCAAGCCTCGTGGACGTGATAAAGGACAAGGATATAGACACAGTGCTGGTGTCTCCATTGGTGATACGGAATTTCCGCGAGGACAGCGCGTTGCAAGACCTGCTCCTCGACCAGGACATCAGTATCTACGTGATAAAAGACATGGAGAAATGGCACGAGGGCAAGGAAATCGACTCGAGCAAGCTCAAGGAGATTGAGATTTCCGACCTTCTTCCAAGAGACGAGATACAGGTTGACATCGACGCCATTGGCACCATGCTGAGAGACCGCACCATACTCATCACGGGCTCGGCCGGAAGCATCGGCTCTGAGATAGTGAGGCAAGTGGCGACGTTCAACCCCGCCCACATGGTGCTCATCGACTCCGCCGAGACTCCGCAACACGACATCAGGCTGATGATGCGCAAGCGTTTCCCAAGCATCGACTGCCAGACCATAGTGGCAAGCATCACGCAGGAGAAGCTGATGGACAAGATTTTCGAGACCGACCGCCCCGACTACGTGTTCCACGCCGCGGCCTATAAGCACGTGCCCATGATGGAGGACTCTCCATCCGAGGCCATCTACAACAATGTTTACGGCACGAAGATAATTGCAGACCTCAGCGTGAAATACGGCGTGAGGAAGTTTGTGATGATTTCCACCGACAAGGCGGTGAACCCGACCAACGTCATGGGATGCTCTAAACGCCTGTGCGAGATTTACACGCAAAGCCTCAACGGCGCGCAAGAGACCACGGAGTTTGTAACCACGCGTTTCGGCAACGTGCTGGGCAGCAACGGCTCGGTCATCCCGATATTTGAGAAGCAGATACGCAACGGCGGCCCCGTGACGGTGACCGACCCCAACGTGACGCGCTTCTTCATGCTCATACCGGAAGCCTGCAAGCTCGTGTTGGAAGCTGGCACGCACGGGCACGGCGGACAGATATTCGTGTTCGACATGGGCAAGTCAGTGCGCATTTCCGACCTCGCCAAGCGCATGATAAAACTGTCTAACGCAAAGGACGTGAAGATAGTGTACACGGGATTACGCCCTGGCGAGAAGCTCTACGAGGAGGTGCTCGCCAACGAGGAGAGCACCGAACCCACGTTCAACAAGAAGATAAGGATTGCCAAGGTAAGGCAATACGAGTTTGACCAAGTGTCGAAAGAAATCGACAACATCATCGAAACCGCGCTCACCTACGACCAAAATGCCGTAGTGGCCCTCATGAGACAGCTCGTGCCGGAATACAAGCCGGCTAACAGCCAATGGGGATAAAGGAAAATGGATAAGTGCATGGCACGATAACGCCATGACAAAGCTTTAAGCCAACAAGGGCGACCACACATCTTCGTGGCCGCCCTTGTTGGCTTAAATTGTAAAATATTATTGCCAAAAATTAACACTTGGAAGCCAATGATTTTAGAGCGGAGAAACAGCTCGAGGCTACCCTCTGGGCAACCCCATCAGCCAGTTTTCAGCCATTTTTTCTTGCCGTTACGGTGTAATCGCGTCGCGATTGCACTGTAACGGCGACGCGATTACGGTGTAACGGCAACGCGATTACGGTGTAACGGCGACGCGATTGCACTGTAACGGCGACCCCGATTGTCAGTTTCGGCATCACCTGAGAATCGCCAAAAACACAATCGCTTAATACTCAACGCTTTAGCAAAACCGCCCATAATCGCGTCATTTCCAGCCAAGAGACAGCTCGGTTGAAAAAAATCGATTCTCAGACGACCATTTGTAAAATATAATTATCACATCAAATTGGTGCAAAACGGTTGGAAGACGGTGTGCGTAATTGGAGAAACAACAAGGGCGACCACACATCTTCGTGGCCGCCCTTGTTGGCTTTATTATTTGATTTATCGCGTCAGTCTTGGAAATACACTCGCTTCACGCGATTGCTGATGCCCGTGAGCACCTCATAAGGTATGGTGTCGAGCACGTCGGAGAGAACCGTCACGGGCAGGTCGTCGCCGAAAATCTCAACGCAGTCGCCTTCCTTGCACGGTATGCCCGTGACGTCTATCATGGCCACGTCCATGCAGATGTTGCCCACGTATTCGGCCTTATGTCCGTTGACCAGGCAATAGCAATGACGGTTGCCAAGGTGGCGGTTCAGGCCGTCGGCATAGCCAATAGGTATGGCGGCTATCACGCTGTCGTGGTCTATCGTGCCCTTACGGCTATACCCCACGGTGTCGCCCGCTGGCACGTTGCGCAACTGCAATATGGTGGTCTTCAATGTAGACACATTGTTGATGACATGGTTGTTGCGACTGTTGATGCCATACAGGCCAAGGCCAAGACGGCACATGTCGAGCTGGCGCTCAGGGAAATGCTCTATGCCCGCCGAGTTGTCGATGTGGCGGAGTATCTTATGGCTGAAAGCGGCCTGCAACTTGCGGCTGCCCTTGTCGAAGAGCTCGAACTGGCGGGCGGAGAAGGTGTCGAAGTCGTCGCTGTCGGAACCCACGAAATGGGAGAACACCGAGCGGGGTATGATGGCGTCTTGATGCTTCAGCCTGTCGATGAGCTTGTCGATGTCCTTCTCCGGGTCGAAGCCAAGGCGGTGCATGCCCGTGTCGAGCTTTATGTGTACGGGCCAGCCCGTTATGCCCTCTTTCTCGGCCGCTTTCACGAGAGCGTCGAGCAGGCGGAAAGAGTAGACCTCCGGCTCAAGGTCGTAGTCGAACATCGTCTTGAACGCCGACATCTCCGGGTTCATTATCATGATATTCGACGTGATGCCGTTGCGGCGCAGCGTGGCACCCTCATCGGCCACGGCCACGGCGAGATAGTCAACGCGATGGTCTTGCAGCGTCTTGGCAATCTCCACGCTGCCCGCCCCGTAAGCGTCGGCCTTTATCATGCACACGAGCTTGGTCTCGGGCTTCATGAACGAGCGGTAATAGTTGAGGTTGGCCACCACGGCGTTGAGGTTCACCTCCAGCACCGTCTCGTGCACCTTCTCCACGAGGAGGTCGGTGATTTGGTCGAAGCCAAACTGCCGCGCGCCCTTGATGAGGATGACCTCATCGCGCAGCGTGCGAAACACCGTAGAGTCGAGAAACGAGCTGACGCTGCTGAAGAAGAACGAGTCCTTGATGTCTATCCTGTTGGCATTGTCAGACACCACCGGGCCTATGCCGATAAACTTCTCCACGCCACGCTCCTTTGCCAAGCGGCTCACCTCGCGATAGAGGTCGGCAGGGTTCATGCCGCTCTGCTGTATGTCGCTGAGGATGAGCGTGCGGCGACGGCCCTTGTGGTCGGGACGGCGGTTCATGAAGTCGAGGGCTATGTCGAGCGAATTGATGTCGGAGTTGTAAGAGTCGTTGATGAGCGTGCAGCCATGACGGCCCTCTTTCACCTCAAGGCGCATGGCTATCGGCTCAAGCTGGGCCATGCGCTCTTTCAGCGCGTCAGCGCCCACGCCGAGGCGCATGGCCACGATGGCGGTGACGATAGAGTCCTCGATGCTGGCATCGTCGATAAACGGGATGGTATAGCTGCCCTCCACATTATTATATATAAAGTCGACAGTGGTGTCGGCCTCTGTCTTCACCACATTCTTGACAAACATCTTTGCGCCGGCGTCCTTGCGCGACCAGCAGAGCTTCTCGCCCTTGTAGTCGGACGCGGCAACGAGCCGAGCCACGGTGTCGTCGTCGGCATTGTAGACTATGACCTGCGCGTCGTGGAAGAGGATGAGCTTCTCCTTGCACTTGGCCTCCATCGACGTGAAGTTCTCTTGGTGTGCCGCGCCGAGGTTGGTAAGCACCGCTATCGTTGGCTGTATGATGTCGCGCAGGGCTAGCATCTCGCCTGGCTTGCTTATGCCAGCCTCGAAGACGCCAACCTTCGTGTCGTCGTTCATCAGCCACACCGACAATGGCACGCCAATCTGCGAGTTGTAGGAACGTGGCGAGCGAGTCACGAAACAGTCGGGCGAGAGCACCTGATAGAGCCATTCCTTGACCACGGTCTTGCCATTGGAGCCCGTGATGCCCACTATTGGTATGTTGAACTCGTCGCGGTGGCGCTCAGCAAGACGCTGCAGGGCCTCCAAGGTGTCGGTGACTTTAAGGAAGTTGCCCTGTGGGAAGCGAGCCTGGTAATTGTCGGGCACGGATGTCACAACGAAGTTGCGCACGCCACGCAGGTAAAGGTTTTGGATATACTTATGACCGTCGTTGCGCTCCGACTTGATCGCGAAAAACAAGGTTTCCTCGGGGAAACAAAGCGAACGGCTGTCAGTAAGCAAGAACGCGATATTGGCATCCGCAGTCCCATAGCGACGCGCACCGATGAGGGTGGTGATTTTCTCAATGGTATAAGTCATTGGTATTGCTTTTATAAATCTGCTGCAAAGTTAATAAAAAAGTCTATACGGCGACAAGCAATTCGGATAAAAGAAACGTGGTAGCCGCTATTCGGCGGGCAACAAGTTCATCTGGCACTCGCCGCAACGGAAGTCGAGACGGAAGCCTCGCCCGTCGCCGAGCCTCAATGTCAACGGCTCGCGCCACTCCGGTTTCTTGCCGCCACGTCGCACGCAGAAGCCGAGCTCGTAGCGTATGCAATAGCGGCACTGCATGGCCACCACGCCTCTCGGCTCAGCCGTCTCCAAGGCTGGCTCCATGCCGCTCAGGCCGTGGGCTTCGTAGAAGGCGCGAGCCTCACGGTTGGCAACATTGAAAAGATAGGGGTATTTCTTGTACTCCTCCGACCAGAAACGCGCCGGCGCGCCAGTGCCCTCTTGGTCGCGGGTCACGCCCACGTCGGCAGTCGCCTTCTCAAGGGCCTTGCCGTAGGCCTCCACCGCGTCGCGCCGGAGCTGCGCCAAGACGCTGGAAGGAATGAACAAGCCCTTGGCGTCTTGGTCGATGGTCAAGCCCTTCTGCTCGAAGATGGTGCCTCCGAGCTTGGAGAGTTGCTTGCGTATGTTGTCCTCTTGCGGGCGGTTGGCCTGCTGGTGCTCAAAAGGCGTCGCCACGGCCCACTCCAACGTCTTCCCCTCGCCGGTGTCTACCGTCATGGCAAGGCGGAAACCGTCGGGCGTGGCACCAAACTCCATCGACACGGGTACGACCCTGCGCGCCGTCTCGCCCGCCAAGGCCTTGCCAAAGGCCACGTCGTTGTTGCGGTACAGCGACATGCCCCTCCGCAAGCCGCGAGGCATGTGGAACGGGAAGAGGCGGTTGCCTTCCACCCTGTTCACGCGGAAGCCCTCGAGCAGCTCGCCCTGCCGGGCACTGCCGTCAGCCTGGTCCTTGACAAAGCACAGGCCGTCGCCATTGGCAAACGCCGCCATGCCCGACACGCGGAAAGAATCGCCACGAAGGTCTTTCACCGTGCCCACGAACTCGCCGAGGGCCTTGGGCGTGAACATGGTGGGCAAGCCATGCTGACGGCCTCTAAGGAAATAATCGGTATAGCCGCGGTTGAACGTCTTGGCGAGGTCTGGCTGGAAAGCATAGTCCACCCTGCCCCACGAGGCGCGGCGATAGTCGCCGCCACGACGCTTGATAATTTCGTTGAGACGTTGCGAGTAGGCCGCCACGACGTTCTTCACGTAGTCGGCGTCTTTCAGCCTGCCTTCTATCTTGAACGACGACGCGCCGGCGTCGGCAAGCTGCTCAAGGTGGTCCACCTGGCACATGTCTTTCATCGACAGGAGGTAGCGGTCTTTTACCACCACCCTGCCGTCGGCATCCACGAGGTCATAGCTCATCCGGCACACCTGGGCACACTCGCCACGGTTTGCCGAGCGACCGAAAAGGCACTGCGAGGCATAGCACTGACCCGAATAGCTCACGCAGAGCGCGCCATGCACGAAGACCTCGAGCTCCACTTCGGGCACGGCCTCGTGGATGGCCTTTATCTCGTCTACCGACAACTCCCTGGCCAGCACCGCGCGCGTGAAACCGAGGTCGCGAAGCCACGCCACCTTTTCCGCCGTGCGGTTGTCCATCTGCGTGGAGGCGTGAAGGAGCGGCACGCGCCCCACCTTGGCCAAGGCCACGCGACGCATGGCAAGCGTCGACATGTCCTGCACGAGGAGGGCATCCACGCCCACCTCGGCAAGCCGCGTGATGAGCTCTTGCGTAGCCGACAGCTCATCTTCGTAGATGATGGTGTTGACGGTGACATACACTTTCGCCCCGAAGAGATGGGCGAAATCGCACAAGGCGTGAATGTCGGCGACGCTGTTGCCCGCCGAGGCGCGCGCGCCAAAGTGGTCGGCACCGATATACACGGCATCGGCGCCGTGGCTGATGGCGGCAATGCCGCACTCCAAGTTCTTGGCTGGCGCCAAGAGTTCCAATGTTCTCATGTATGGAAACAAATGAAGGGGCACGTGCGAGCAGGCACAAACCCCTTCGGTTGAACTGTGAAAACCAGTATCACCTCAAAGGGCGAAGCTGGCTGATTGCTGTTTACTCGTTGAAGCCTTCCGTGAGCTGGCAAATCTTCACGATGACCTCCACGGCCTTTTGCATGACCTGAATGGAAACGAACTCGTAAGGGCCATGGAAGTTGACTCCGCCGGCGAAGATATTCGGGCAGGGCAAGCCACGGAACGACAGCTGCGCGCCGTCGGTGCCGCCACGGATAGGCTCCACCTTCGGCCTGACGCCGCTCTCTTGCATGGCCTTGAGCACGATGTCGATGACATACATGTTGGGGTCTATCTTCTCCTTCATGTTGTAGTACTGGTCCTTGATGTCTATCGTCACGGTGCCCTCGCCATACTTGGCGTTCATCTCTTCCGCGATGTGCTCCATGAAGTCCTTGCGCTGCTCAAACTTCTTGCGGTCGTGGTCGCGTATGATGTAGGAGAGCTTGGCCTCCTCGCAATGGCTGTTGATGGAGAGCAAGTGGTAGAAGCCCTCGTAGCCCTCGGTGGTCTCGGGTATGTCGGTGTCTGGTATGTGGCTGTTGAACTCGCAGGCCAGGCGCGAGGCGTTGATCATCTTGCCCTTGGCGTAGCCCGTGTGCACGCTCACGCCCTTGATGGTGACCTTGGCGCCGGCGGCGTTGAAGTTCTCGTATTCCAAGTCGCCGATGTCGCCACCGTCCATGGTGTAAGCCCATTGGCAACCAAACTTCTCCACGTCGAAGTGGTGGGCGCCCATGCCAATCTCCTCGTCGGGGTTGAAACCCACGCGGATGTCGCCATGCTTAATCTCAGGATGATCCTTCAAGTAGCACATGGCCTGCACTATCTCTGCGATGCCAGCCTTGTCGTCGGCGCCAAGGAGCGTGGTGCCATCGGTCACGATAAGGTCCTCGCCCTTGTGCTGCAGCAGCTCCGGGAACTTCTTGGGAGAGGAGACGATGCCGGGAGAGAGCTCTATGTCGCCCCCGTCGTAGTTATTCACGACACGCGCCTTGATATTGGCGCCGCTCGCGTCGAGGGCCGTGTCGTAGTGGGAGATGAAGCCTATCGTGGGCGCGTCTTTCTTGGTGTTGCCGGGCAGGGTGGCATAGATGTAACCCATGTCGTCCATTTCCACGTCTTGCAACCCCTCGCGCTCCAGCTCTTCCTTCAGGTATTTGGCGAAGATGAGCTGCTTGGAGGTACTGGGCACGGTCGAAGAGTCTTCTGCCGACTGCGTGTCAAACTTTGTGTAATTGATGAATCTTTCTACTATATCCATATTTCGCGTAAGTCGCTTGATTATACTATTGCAAAAGTAGTGGTTTTTATAAACAAGCCGAACAAATATGGCTTAATTATTATTAAAACCACATATTTATATTATAAGGCCATTGCCCATGGCGGAGGGCGAAAGGGCCTCTACGGTGGAACGGCGACGAGGGCGCGATGAAGCCGCGACGGCTTTTCAGCGGGAAGCCTAACGGCCATGAGCCACATGCCGGCGGCAAGGCACATTTATCGGAAAAACAATGCGTTTCAGCACAAAGCCGCAGCTATGTTTTAACAGGAACCACTTAACTCCTTGATTGCCAAAAGAGAATAAAAAAGTTGGAAAAAAGAAGATAAAACGTCTCCGACTTATCAAACTTTTTACTACTTTTGCAATCGGAAACGAACAAAAACAGACAACTTCGGGAAAGAGAAAAAAGCATAAAGTTATCCAAAATGGAAAACTTTTGTTTCTTAAATTAAGAAAAAGTTTCCCGTTTTTGTGCATGAAAAATATTACAAGACTGCCATGATCCAAGTTAGAAAGCGCGACGGCAAGGTAGTGCCGTTCGACTTGACAAAGATTCAAGTCGCCATTTTGAAAGACCTCAAGGCCATAGGTCACGAGGGCGACATCGATAAAATATCACGCGCATACGCCGACAAGGTGTTTGCACTGTGCGAGAAGAAATATCTTCCGACGACAGACATCTTCGAGATAGAAAACATCCAGGACACCGTAGTGGAGGTGCTTGCCAAGGAAGGCGAGACACGCGCCGTGATAGCCTATTGCGAGTATCGCTACCAGCACAAGCTGGAGCGCGAACAACGCGTGAAGAAAGCCTACGAGGACAAGCTGATGGCCAAAAACGTGGTCAACCAAAACGCCAACATCGACGAGTATTCAGGTGGTGGACGCTCGGGAGAGGCCGCCAACGTGTATGAGAAGCAATACGCGCTCGACCATTGCATGTCAGACTTGGCTTGCAGAAACCACGAGAACAACGAGGTCTACATACATGACCTCAACAAATATGCCATTGGCTTCCACAACTGCCTGTCCATTCCTTTCGACGACCTGCTGTCAAAGGGTTTCCACACTCGCCAAGGCGACGTGCGCCCGGCTGGCTCGCTCAACACGGCAATGCAGCTCGTGGCCGTCATCTTCCAGCTTCAGAGCCTCGACCAGTTCGGCGGCGTGTCGGCCACGCATCTCGACTGGACGATGGTGCCGTATTTCCGCAAGTCGTTCTTCAAACATTACATCACGGCTTGGGCAAAAGACCAAAAGGAATTTGCCGACACCGACTTTCTCACCCTCTACGACGAGACCTACCAAGACAGCGTGGGCGTGACAAGGTCGGCCTTCGAACACTGGGCCGACACCGTGAAGGAAAGCTTCTCAAAGGCCACACGACTGACAAAGGAAGACTTCAAGCTCGCCAACAAGGACAAGTTTGACCCGAAATACTACAACGCGGCGCTGTGCGACACCATCCAGGAGTTGCACCAGGCTGTGGAGGCCATGTACCACAACCTCAACACGCTGCAAAGCCGCTCGGGCGACCAACTGCCGTTCACATCAATCAACTACGGCACTTGCACGCTGGAGGAGGGCCGCCTCGTGACGCGCGCCCTGCTGCTCGGCTCGCTCGAGGGCATCGGCTTCCACCACAACACGCCGATATTCCCATGCGGAATATTCCAATACATGAAAGGCGTGAACGACAAGCCCGGAACACCCAACTACGACCTCAAGCAGCTCGCGATGCGCTCTACGTCGCAACGCTTGTACCCCAACTACGCCAACGTGAACTGGAGCGGAAACGAGGGATTCGACATCAACGACCCGCGCACCTACTTCTCGACAATGGGATGCCGCACGGCAAACGGATGGGACGTGAACGGACTGGGCCAGCTGAAGGACGGACGCGGCAACATCTGCCCCACGACCATCATAATGCCTACCCTCGCAATGGAGGCGGGAAGAGACGTGGAGAAGTTCATGAAGCTGCTCGACAAGAAGATTCATGAGGCAAAGGACACGCTCATAGAGCGATTCAACTGGATTTGCTCGCAAGACCCAAAGACAGCGCCGTTCATGTGGGACAACCACACCATGGCCGGATACATTCCTGAAGAAGGCATACGCTCGGCCATGAAGCACGGCACGCTCGCAATGGGCCAGCTCGGATTGGCCGAGACACTGCAGCTGCTCATAGGGTGCAACCACACCAAGCCCGAGGGCATGGCATTGGCAAAGCGCATAGAGTCGCTGTTCAAGAAGAGGTGCGCAGAGTTCAAGGAAGAATACAAGCTCAACTTCGGCGTCTACTACACGCCGGCGGAGAACCTCTGCTACACCGCCATGAAGAAGTTCAAGGCAAAGTACGGCGTGATAAAGAACGTGTCGGACCGCGACTATTTCACCAACTCCGTACACGTGCCCGTATGGGAGCACATGACCCCGTTCGAGAAGATTGACATAGAGAGCCAGCTTACCGGATATTCTTCAGCGGGCTGCATCACATACGTGGAACTGCCGTCAACCACGAAGCACAACGTTGGGGCATTGGAGAAAATCATCGACTATGCCATGGACAAGGACATCCCGTATTTCGCCATCAACGTGCCCAACGACACGTGCATGGACTGTGGCTACACCGACGAGATTAACGACACGTGCCCCATCTGCGGCTCAAGCAACATCAGGCGCCTGCGCCGCGTAACGGGATACTTGACGACCGACTACCACAACTTCAACCTTGGAAAGCAAGCTGAAGTGAAAGACCGCGTGAAGCACCTGCGCTCATTCGCCAACGACACGCAAAAATGTGGCGGAAGCACCGGAAGCTCGCTTTCAGAAAAAAACAAGAAAGTGGCCGCGCCTTTCCAGGACATGTAAGCCACGGAACCAACTGAGTGAAGAATAAGCATGCGATTTCACGACATAACAACTTGTGACGTCAACAATGGCGAGGGCTTCCGCGTTACTCTGTGGGTGGCAGGATGCACGCACCATTGCCAAGGATGCCAGAATCCGGAGACGTGGGACTTCAAGGGAGGGCAACCCTTCGGCAAGGAGGCGCACGATTACCTCTTCTCCGAACTCTCAAAGCCATATATTCAAGGGGTTACATTCTCTGGCGGCGACCCCTTGTGTTCAGCCGGCGAGGTGACAGCGTTGGCAAAGGAGATAAAGGAAAAGTTGCCAGGCAAGGACATTTGGCTCTACACGGGCTTCACCATCGAGCAAATAGAGGCCAACGACAAGCTCAAGCAGATACTGCCATACGTCGACGTGATTGTTGACGGCGAATACGTGAAAGCCCTCAGAGACGTGACTCTCGCCTTCAGGGGCTCGCGCAACCAACGGATAATTTCGATTAAAAACGGAAAAACTGTTAAAATGTAACTGCTCCCAACAAAAAAAACAAGAACTATTTACGATATTCAAAATTTTTGCTTAATTTTGCAGCATCATCGTGAGATGACATCCATTTAAGTTTCATTAGGTTAGTAGTTTGATAGATTTTTTTTAAGGTAAAACGGGATTTATGTCAGCATCAAAAATTCTGACATAAATCTAACAAAAGGCAGTGCAAGTGATTGTATTGCCTTTTTTTCATCTTAACATGCGAAACCACACAAAACAAACATGATATTTATATTAAAAATCATAATAAAAAGGAAAAACCGCACATAATTGACCTATTCTTAGTAAATTTGCAGCTAAAAAGTAAATTAACGCAATGAAAAAACTGTTTTCGAAGGTCGTTATCATCATGGCAGCCGTGTTTTCGCTAACCTCCTGCCTGAGTGACAACAATGAAATCGACACGACATATTACACCGACACGGCAATCACTTCATTCTCGCTTGGAACGCTCAACTTGACCAACCACACCAAGGCGAAAGACGGCGTAACAGACTCTACATACACCACGACTTTCTCGGCAAGCAGCTATAATTTTGACATAGACCAATACGCGAAGACAATCAACAATACCGACTCACTGCCCAAAGGCACGGACTTGAAGCACGTCCTCGCCACCATAAACACCAAAAATAGCGGCACGGTGCTGCTCGTGCTGAAGTCGAAAGACAACAAGGACAGTCTCGTATACTATTCGTCGTCAGACTCCATAGACTTTACGAATCCCGTGCGAGTCCGCGTATACAACATGATTGCTTCCGCATACCGCGAGTACACAATAAAAGTGAACGCGCACAATGAAAGCGAGAATGAGTTTAGCTGGAAGGCGACATCCATTGACAACTACACAGGGCTGGAGAGTCGCCGATTCGCAAGCGCGGATGGCCAGCTGTTCCTCACCGGCCTTCACGATGGCATGACCGACGTGTTCGGGAAAGACGTCACGTCGTGGAAGAAGGTGGACAAGGCACTCGCCAAGGACGAGAACGTGATTGGCACGACGAATAAGTACCGCTACGGCATAATCGACGGCAAACTAATGCGTGCCGCTATCAATGGAGGGGAATGGACAGAGGAGACGCTTGACGACGACGCGTCGCTGCTCCCGAACGAGAGCGTGAGCTTCATCGCGGCTCCGATGAACAATGACCCATCCGTCTACAACCTTCTCGTCATGGGAAACAGCAACGGAAAGGCCGTGATTTGGAGCAAGGTGGAAGACGATGGCGACAAAACGCAAACGTGGATGTATTATAATGAGGATGAGTACCAACAGAAAAGGTTGCCTTACCTTGAAAACATGAAAGCCGTGTTGTACGGCGACAGCATAATAGCCACAGGCGGAGACTTCTCGCAAGTCTACACAAGCCCCGACTGGGGACTCACCTGGAACAAGAGCACGCTCTTCAAGTTGCCGACCGATTTCGGAAGCTCCGCGGCTAAGTTCGACATGACCGTGGACAAGGACAACTACATCTACATCTCGCGCGACGGCGCGTCAACGGTGTGGTCGGGCCGCCTCTCACAGTTAGGGTGGAAAGAAGACCAGAAAACGTTCACGAAGGGCGCGGCAAGGCGCAAATAGATGAATGGACAAGCCGTCAATGAGCACCTGGGCTAAGACAATGGCAATAGCGGCAATGGCAATGTTGTCGCTAACGTGCGCGGCACAAGACGATCCTGAATATCGTCATGAGGTTGGCGTGGGAGCGGGCATGGCTGGGTATCTCGGCGACTACAACGGAAGCCTGACGCGCGGCATGCAACCAGCAGCGAGCCTCATGTGGCGATACAACATAGACCCTTGGATGGCTTTGAGGCTGAACATGGGTTATGAGAAGATGAAAGGGTCTTCGAGAAATGTTGACACGTGGTATCCCGAGACCGCCCAAGGCGAATACACGTTCGGCAACAGTCTCTACGACATATCCATTGTCTACGAGTACAACTTCCTGCCGTTCGGCACAGGACGCGATTACAGGGGAGCAAAGCGCTTCACGCCTTTCGTCCTCGGCGGATTGGGACTGGGAGTGTGCAAGACCACGGAAAAGACAAGGACGGCAATGGAGCTGCCAATAGGCATAGGAGTGAAGTACAAGATAAGCGAGAGGGTCAACCTCGGCCTCGAATGGGCCGTCAATTTCACGACAAGCGACTGGCTCGACGGCGTGAAAGACCCATACGGCATAGAGAGCAGCGGAATGTTCAAGAACACGGACGCCTTCCACAGGTTGCAACTGTCGCTGACCTACAGCTTCTCGCCAAAATGCATTAACTGTAACAAAGAGTAACAACATACTAAGAGCATGACTTCGTGCAGTAACCATCAATCCAATACGCCTAACGCCCCGGTTCCCGAGAGCATCGCCATCATCATGGACGGTAACGGCCGTTGGGCTACAGAGAAAGGCAAGGACCGCTCGTTTGGCCATCAAGCCGGTGTAGAAACCGTTAGGCGCATAACGTCTGAATGTGTGCGACTGGGAGTAAAATATCTCACGCTATACACATTCTCCACGGAGAATTGGAACAGGCCACAGCCTGAGATACACGCCTTGATGGGTCTCGTGCTGTCAAGTTTGGAGGACGAGATTTTCATGAAGAACAACGTGCGTTTCCGCGTCATCGGAGACTTGAAGCGCCTTCCGGTGGAAGTGCAGGAAAAACTGCGCGAGACTGAAGAGCACACTCGCGACAACACGGCAATGACAATGGTGGTGGCATTGAGCTACTCATCGCGCTGGGAGATAACAGAAGCCGTGAAAGACATCGCAAAGGAGTGGAAAGACACGGGCATGCCAATTGAGGACATCAACGAGGACACCGTGACACGGCATCTGCAAACCAACTTCATGCCTGACCCAGACCTGCTGATACGCACCGGAGGAGAATATCGCATAAGCAACTACCTGCTATGGCAAATAGCCTACACGGAACTGTATTTCACGCCCGTGTATTGGCCAGACTTCTCGGAAGAAGACCTGCACAAGGCCATTGAGAGTTACCAAAAGAGGCAACGAAGGTTCGGCAAGACCGAGTCGCAAGTTGACCCCACATTAAATAAATAAGGAAATAAGAACAAGGAAGAATTTGGGAGAAAAACTGACGACATCGCGACATAAACGAGCCACAGCTTTCCTGTCTTCAACCCGCAACAAGTAATAAATGCACTACAACAAGAAGAAAGTAGCAGCTGCAATCATCGCCATGGCATGCAGCCTTGGCATAGAGGCACAAGAACGCATCGCACACCCCGACATCACTTACGCCGGCACGCCACGCAATTTGGTCATCGGAGGCTTTTCAGTCTCTGGCATGGATGGCTATGAGGACTATATGCTTACGGGCATATCAGGGCTCACGGTCGGACAGCACATAGCCGTACCTGGCACCGATATAACCGATGCCGTGAAACGATATTGGAAACACGGTCTGTTCTCTGACGTGCAAATTTCCGCCGACTCCATCGTTGGCGACAAGATATTCCTGCATATAGCCTTAAAGCCAAGGCCAAGGGTGTCTACAATCAATTATTATGGATTGAAGAAGACTGAGCGAGAGGACATGGAAAAGAAACTCGGCATATTGAAAGGCGGACAAATAACGCCTAACATGATTGACCGCGCGAAAATCCTCGCAAAGAAATATTTTGATGACAAGGGCTATAAGAACGCTGACATTGAGATAAACCAAAAAGACGACCTCTCAAAGAAAAACCAAGTCATCCTCGACATCGTGATAGACAAGAAGTCGAAGATGAAGGTACGCAACATCTTCCTTGAAGGCAACGAGCAGCTCAAGTCTTCACGCATCAAGGGCGGACTGTTCAGGAAAGGCGCGTTCGCCAAGACCCACGAGGCTGGCAAGCTGTCTTCTTTCCTCAAGTCGAAGAAGTTTACGCCTGAGCGTTGGAAAGAAGACAAGGAAAAACTCATCGAGAAATACAACGAGTTGGGTTATCGCGATGCCGCAATCCTTGGCGACAGCGTTTGGAATAACGACCCGAAGCACGTGAACGTGTGGATTAAGGTATCGGAAGGACAGAAATATCATATCAGGAAGATCCATTGGGTGGGTAATACCGTTTACACTACCGACTACCTGCAACGCGTTTTGGGCATGACCCCTGGCGACGTGTACAACCAGAAGCTCCTCGACAAGCGATTGAAGAGCGACGACGACGCCGTGGGCAACCTTTATTACAACCACGGCTACGTGTTCTCAAACATAGACCCTGTGGAGCAAAACATCGAGGGAGACTCCATCGACCTCGAGATGCGAGTGCAAGAAGGCCCACAGGCTCACCTGTCACACGTGCGCATCTACGGTAACAACCGTCTTTACGAGAACGTGGTGCGTCGTGAGTTGCGCACAAAACCTGGCGACCTCTTCTCAAAGGACGCCATCATGAGGTCGTATCGTGAGATAGCGAGCATGGGACACTTCGACCCAGAGAAGATCAACCCGGACGTGAAGCCTGACTACGAGTCGGGAACAGTGGACTTGAACTGGATGCTTGAACAGAAGTCGAACGACCAGATAGAATTCTCGCTCGGTTGGGGACAGACTGGCATCATTGGCCGTATCGGATTAACACTCAACAATTTCTCAATGGCAAACTTGTTCCGCAAGAACAAGGAGCACCGCGGCATTCTGCCTATCGGTGATGGAGAGAAGCTGTCGATAAGCGCGCAGACCAACGGTACTTACTACCAGAGCTACAACGCCTCCTACTCCACCAACTGGTTCGGCGGTAAGCGACCAAACCAGTTCTCTATTGGTTTATACTATTCAAAGCAGACGGACATCAACAGTAACTACTGGAACCAGTCGGCGTACAACAACTATTATTATAATATGTACGGCTACAACTCGTACGGTTATAATTATTCCAACTACGAGAACTATTACGACCCGAACAAGTACATCCAGATGTTCGGCGCTTCGCTTGGTTGGGGTAAACGCCTGCGCTGGCCTGACGATTACTTCACGCTCTCGGTGCAAGCCGCATACACACGCTACATGCTGAAAAACTGGCGTTACTTCTACCTCATGACAAACGGTAATGCCAACAACCTCAACTTCAGCATCTCGCTGAGCCGCGCCTCTACCGACAACCAGCTCTACCCAAGAACGGGTTCCGAGTTCAGCGCGAGCGTGACCCTCACTCCGCCATGGTCGCTGTGGGACGGCAAGGACTACAAGCATCTCGCCACCAATCCCAACTCGCCAACTTACGTCAACGAGCAAAAGAAGAAATACACATGGATTGAGTATCACAAGTGGTCATTCAAGTCGAAGACTTACACCGCTCTCAGCAACGGACAGAAGTGCTTCGTGCTCATGACAAGGGCTGACTTGGGTCTGCTCGGCAGCTACAACAAGTATAAGGAGTCACCATTCGAAACGTTCTACATGGGTGGCGACGGCATGAGCGGCTACTCGTCATACGCTGGCGAGGAGACCATCGGACTGCGTGGATACGAGAATGGTTCAATAGCTTACAATGGCTATGCATACGACCGCTTTACCTTAGAGCTTCGTTATCCGTTCCTTCTCGGCAACACCACCATATATGGCCTCACGTTCCTTGAGGGCGGTAACGCCTGGAGCAAGATACGACAGTTCAACCCGTTTGACATGAAACGCTCTGCAGGCGTGGGTGTGCGCATCTACCTGCCTATGGTGGGACTCATGGGTATCGACTGGGGCTACGGCTTCGACAAGGACAACGTGAACAACCGCAAGGGCGGCTCTCAATTCCACTTCGTGCTGGGACAGGAGTTCTAAACGCGTCTGAGACCGACGGTCTAAACGTTTCATCATGTAGAGCGTAACAAAAGATACAAATCATTCGTCTAAAAGAATAAACATAACAAAAATGAAGAACAAAAACATTTTCAAGTGTATTGCGCTTATGGCGATGATGCTTGCGTTGCCACTTATAGGCCACGCGCAGAAATTCGCTCTCATAGATATGGAATATATCCTGAAGAACATTCCAGCCTACGAACGTGCCAACGAACAGTTGAACCAAGCCACAAAGAAATGGCAGGCTGAGGTGGAGGCCCTCAACACGGAAGCCTCTACCATGTACAAGAACTACCAAAACGAGCTCGTATTCCTATCAAAGGAACAAAAGAAAGCCAAGCAAGAGGAGATAATGAACAAGGAAAAGGCCGCGGCAGAGCTCAAGCAGAAGTATTTCTCGCCTGAGGGAGAGTTGTACAAGAAGCGTGAGAGCCTCATGCAGCCCATACAAGAGGAAATCTACAACGCCGTGAAGGAAATAGCTGACCTCAGGGGATATAGCCTCGTGCTCGACCGCGCGTCGGACACTGCCATAATCTTCGGCTCACCCAAGATAGACATCTCCGATGAGGTGTTGCGCAAGCTCGGTTACTCGCCTCGCTAAAGCGACACTCGGCGCCATGCCAAGAATAGAATAAAAACTATAAACAAATAACACAAACAACAATGAAAAAACTTTTATTATTCATCATGCTGATGGCACCGCTTGCCACTTTCGCACAGAAGTTTGGCAAGGTAAACACACAGACCATCATGCAAGCGTTGCCCGACATCGCAAAGGTTAACGGTGAGCTTCAGGCACAGCAGAAGACTTACGAGAACGACCTTAAGGGCATGCAAGACGAGCTCACACGCCAAAACGAGGCTTACGAGAAGGGTAAGAGCACTATGAACCCAACTCAACAGAAGCAGAAGGAGCAGGAGCTTCAGACTCTTTACCAAAAGATTCAGCAGACTTACCAGGACAACTCACAGGCTCTGCAAAAGAAGCAGCAAGATCTCATGCAGCCTATCGTGACAAAGGTGCGCAATGCCATTGACGCAGTGGGTAAGGCCGGTGGCTACACGTTCATCTTCGAGGATGGCGTGGCTGTCTACACAGGCACTAACGTCGAGGATGTCACATCCAAGGTGCAGGCCGAGATTTCCAAGATGAAGTAAACAATACCTTTGGGAACAAACAAGGGGCGGCAGTGCAATGCCGCCCTCATATTTTCAGACTTTTAACCAACCATGAAGAAACTCGTCCTCTTTTTCATCGCCACGGCAACAATGCTTTCAGCCAACGCCCAATCAGAGAACACGATGCCTGAGCAAGCAACCATGACCGTCAACAAAGATGGCCAGCAGCCTGCCATTCGCTTCGGTTATCTCAGTTGTGACAGCGTCCTACATTCCATGCCGGAATACAACGCGGCAATGAAAAACCTCAAAGAGCTGAAAGCGAAATATGACAGTGAAATGAAGCGCGTGGAAGATGAGTTCAACAACAAGTACGAGCTCTTCCTCGAGGGACAAAACGACTTCGCGCCATCAATAAGGCAAAAGCGTCAAGCCGAACTGCAAGAGCTCATGGAGAAAAACATGGCTTTCAAGGAAGAGGCGCGCCGCCTTCTTGAAAAAGCCAAGCTTGAAGCCCTCACACCACTGAAAAAGACCATACAGGCGACAATCACCCGCATTGGCCAGCAAAGAGGTCTCGCCTTTGTCGTGAACACCGATGGAGGCAACATGCCCTACCTCAGCACAATAATGGGCGAAGACATTACGGAAGAGGTCATAAAGGCCTCAAGATGATAGTATGCAAGATAAAAATACTATTCTTTTACCACAAGGGTCAGGACCGATTGGTGTCTTCGACTCTGGCTACGGAGGCTTGACCATCCTTCACGGTATCAGGCAGACGTTGCCTCAATACGACTATATTTATCTTGGCGACAACGCCAGGGCTCCCTATGGCCCAAGGTCTTTCGACGTGGTATATGAGTTCACAAGGCAGGCCGTGGAACGATTGTTTTCCATGGGTTGCCAACTCGTCATCATAGGATGCAACACCGCATCGGCAAAGGCGCTACGCTCTATCCAACAAAACGACCTGCCCAACTGGGACCCAAGAAGACGCGTGCTCGGCGTCATAAGGCCAACGGCTGAAATCATAGGAGACATCACAAGAAACAATCATGTCGGACTGCTCGCAACCGAGGGAACGGTGAAGAGCCAAAGCTACGACATGGAGATACATAAGTTGTGGCCCGACATCAAGGTCACGGGACAGGCTTGCCCATTCTGGGTGCCATTGGTGGAATATAACGAGGCCGACTCGCCTGGTGCCGACTACTTCGTGAAAAAACGAATAGACCAACTCCTTAGAAAAGATCCGGAAATAGACTCCATAATCCTCGGCTGCACCCATTTCCCGTTGCTCATGCCGAAGATTCTAAAATACACTCCACCGGGCATAACCATTGTGCCACAAGGTGAATACGTGGCAAGCAAATTGAAAGACTATCTAAGAAGGCATCCTGAGATGGAGACTCTGCTCACAAAAGGCGGTGACGTGAAATACTTCTCAACGGAAAACGCGTCTAAGTTCATGGCATCAGCCTCCATCTTCCTCCACGAGAGGATTAAAGCGACACATATAGATTTATCTTAACAAACAGTAAATAATAAAACATGCAAGAAACAAGACAAAACAAGATAGCGCGACTGCTTCAAAAGGAGCTCGCTGAGATTTTCCAAGGCCAAACTCGCCAAACCCACGGCATTCTCGTGAGCGTGACGCGTGTTAGGGTAAGTCCAGACCTTAGCATCTGCACCGCTTACCTCAGCATCTTCCCGCCTGAAAAGGCGAAAGACCTTCTCGACAACATCCGCAAGAACGAGAAGACCATACGCTACGACCTTGGAAAGCGTGTGCACAACCAGCTGCGCATCATACCTGAGTTACGGTTCTTCCAGGACGACAGCCTCGACTATATCGAGCATATTGACAGCCTGCTGAAAAAGTAACAACACTCTCTAAGACAAAAACTATCACCAACGGTGAACTTCCCATTTTTCATAGCGCGGCGTTACCTCTTCTCCAAGAAGAAGACCCACGCCATAAACGTCATTTCCATAATCTCTGTCATTGGCGTGGCTGTGGCAACCATGGCTCTCGTCATCGTCATGTCGGTGTTCAACGGCTTCCACGACCTCGTGGCCAGTTTCTTCACCAACTTCGACCCACAGCTCAAGGTGGTTCCTGTCACGGGAAAGTCGGTTGCTGCCGATGATCCTGCGCTATACAAGATCAAGAAACTGCCGCAGATTGATGTCGCCACGGAGACTTTCGAGGACATGGCCCTTGCCGTCTACAAAGGCAGGCAAGCCATGGTTACGATAAAAGGCGTGGACGACAACTTCGCCGACCTTACGCATATCACCGACATCCTCTACGGCGACGGGCAATTCAAGCTCCACACGGCCAACCTCGAATATGGCACGCCGGGCATTCGGCTTGCCAACAACTTGGGCCTTGGCGCCAGATGGGACAACTACCTGCGCATCTACGCGCCACAACGTCAGGGACAGCTCGACATGAGCAACATGGAAGGTGGATTCGTGCTCGACTCTTTGCTTTCCAGTGGAGTCGTCTTCACGGTGAACAACAGCAAATACGACAAGGGCTATATACTCACTTCTCTCGGCTTCGCGAGAAGGCTTTTCGATGCCCAGGGCGAACTGACGGCCTTGGAACTGCGACTGAAACCTGGCTCCAACTTCGATGCCGTGAAGAGAGACATACAGGACATAGCCGGAAAACGTTTCAAGGTGGAGGACAGGTATGAGCAACAAGCCGACACGTTCAAGATCATGGAGATTGAAAAGCTCATGGCCTATATCTTCCTGACGTTCATCCTCGTAGTGGCTTGCTTCAACATCATCGGCTCACTGTCCATGCTCATCATCGACAAGAAGGACGATGTGGCTACCTTGCGCAACCTCGGCGCCACCGACAAGCAGATTACCAGGGTCTTCCTCTTCGAGGGCAGAATGATATCTGTCATTGGCGCGCTCATCGGCATTGGCGTCGGACTGCTCCTGTGCTTGCTCCAGCAACAGTATGGCTTGGTCAGCATGGGCAGTGGCGACAACTTCGTGGTCAACGCCTATCCCGTCAGCGTTCACTATTCCGACGTGTTCATCATCTTCCTCACCGTCATCGCCGCTGGTTGGTTGGCGGTGTATTACCCCGTAAGGGCACTGAGCAAACGCTTATTGAGTTAACGAGACCATCAAATGCGGCATAAGCCTTTAGGATAGACTTATACCTTTAGACAAACACATTCCACACATTTTTTAATACGAAGAAACGGCTGGTAGCTCACGATGGAGCCGCCAGCCGTTTTTCCGTGGTTTTAGCCTTGTCGCTTAAAAGTCGAGCTCATTCAAGTTCTTGTCCACGGCCATACCCTTAGGAGCCTGTTGCTTCACCGTGAACGATCGCACGGCCTTGAAATGCAATTCGCAGAGTGTCTCGTCGCCATTGAGCGTGGCCTGGTTGCCCACGTTGGCGAATGTTGGGTACAGCACTTGTGAGCCATCGCTGTGGTGTCTGTCATAAGTCATGTTGCGCATGTCCTTTGCAGCCACTGCCTCGGCCTTCACGAACCTCATGTCTTGCGGACGATAAGGAAGCACGAAGTTGAACGCGTTGACCGATTGCATGCCATGACCTTTAACCTTCACCGTGACGTCATCGCCAGCCTTGTATGCCTTTTTGTCGTACTCATAAGAGAACTTGCCAGCCAAAGGCGTGTTGTGGCCATCATCATAGACGCCTCCGTCGAGCTTTGTCGTCACGTTGGATATGTCATAAGCGTCTATCAAGCCATTGTTGTTAACGTCGCCCACGGAGATATAACCGTCAAAGTCGGAGTCGCCTTTCTTCAAGCCAGTATAGTTCATGTACGAAGTCAAGTCGTTATCGTCAATCTTGCCATCGTTGTTGATGTCACCAGGGATTAGCGTCTTGGTTCCCGGCACCTTGAAGACATAGAGTTCACGTCCCGAGCCGAAGCCGCCTACGGCGTCAAGCACCTTCACCTTGACATAGCGAGCCTCAGGATGTGATGTCAGCATCACCTCCTTAGTCTGGGCGTTACGCGCCCACGTCTGCTCACCAATTTCCGTCCACGTCTTGCCATCGCGGCTCACCTGTATGTCGGCGCGCGTTATCGTGCCGTTGCCGGCGTCGGCACGCGGCAGATACTGAATCTTGTCGAGCGTGCTGGTGCCGTGAAGGTCTACCGTGAAATCAAACGGCACCGCCTTGCTATAATAATATGTGTGCCAGATGTCGCCCGTAGTGGCGAAGTCGAAGAGGTGCTCTATGCCGAAGCCTTCCATGTCCTTCGCCGTCGATGTGGCGGTGAGGCCATGGAGCGCGAATTCCAATGGGTTCACGGCCGTGCGCACGTGCAGCGGTGTCCACTCGCCTACTCCACTGGCGTTGACCGCACGCACCTTGAAGTCATAGTCGGTCTGTGGCGTGATGTCGTTAAAGGTCAACTCGTTGCCGCGTATCGTGGAATAGTTCTCGCCCTGGAACTCCACCTCATAATAATCGGCGTTGTCCACGCTCTTCCATTTCGGCGTTACGGAATATGGTTGCACGTCGGCCTTGAGCAGCTGTGGCGCGGCAAGTGTGCCCGTGCTCTTCTTCAGCCCGTTGTCCTTGGCCAACTTCACGAATCCCTTCACGGTCAGCGCCACGTCGTTTGCCGTGATGTCGGTCTTGGCTATGCGAACGGTAATGCATGGGGTCTTCTTCACGCTGAACGACGCGCTCGGCGAGCCTGGCGTTGAGAAGCGGTTAAGCTCAGGAGCCTCATCATAGCTCCACGTGTTTTCACCCGAAGCCGCCTCGCTCAATACCACTTTCTTTCCGCCTATCATGGCTGTCACCTTTGAAGGCTTGGCGTCGCAATTGATGAGGAGCGTAGTGCCCTGCAGGGTGGTCTGCCCGTCAAACTTGCCTCGCGTCTTGCTGATGTGTATGTCTAATTCGCCCTTTGCCTTCAAGTCTGACGTGACGAGCGTGGTGGCGGATTCGCCCTTGAGGTAGCCCTCCGTCACGCCGTCGTCATCATAGAGTGTGAACGACGACTGGCCGTCAGGATAAATCTCGAACACGCGTGTCGACTTGTCTATCTGCGACGGATTGTTGTTGGAGTTGTTCATCGGGATTATTGCCCCGGCCTTTACAAACAGCGGCAACTTCCACAACGGCGCGTCATAATCATTGAGTATGCGTCCGCCATCATAGGTCGCGCCCGTGAAGTAGTCGTACCATGTGCCCTTTGGCAGGTAGATGCCGTTTCGCTTGTCGTTGCCTTGCTTGTCTGCAGCCGTGTTCTGGTATATTGGTGCCACGAGCAGCGATGGGCCATACATGTACTGGTAGCGTGTGGCCGTGCCCAGGGTGTAATCGGATGGGTCGTCGAGGAACATGGCCCTGATGAGCGGCTTGCCTGTCACTGCCTCATGTGCGCAAGAATAGCTATACGGCAAAATCATCGACTTCAGCTTCAGGTATGAGCGGTTTATGCTCGTCGCCGGCTCGCCAAGGGCGCTGGGGTATTTCGGGTTGGCGCCCCATCCGTCCATGTTGAGCTGCATTGGCGAAAACGCCTTCCACTGGAAGTCGCGGATATTCACAATCTGGTTCTTGCCACCGAATATGCCGTCCATGTCGCTCGTGATGTTGCCCATGCCCGACAGTCCCGCGCCTATATACGTGGGAATGTGGAAACGAATGTATTCCCACTCGCCACCAGTCTGGTCGCCCGACCACACGCCGCCGTAGCGCTGCGTGCCGGCCCATCCGTCGAGCGTGATGATAAACGGGCGCGCGTTGTTGCCATAGTAAGGCATCACGCCCGCCACGTCGGCAATGCCATTAAGGCCAAACGAGTAGCCGGCGCCTACCCACGCCACGTCGGTCTTCAGCACGCGCACGCCTGCGTCGCGCACCTCTTTCACGATGTCACGTTGAAGCAAGGCCGGTATGGAGTCTATCGGGTGAAGGTTCGACTGTGTCCACAAGCCTATCTCCACGCCGTTCTTGCGGGCATAGTCGCCAAAGCTCTTCAGGTTGGCAATGTTGCCGTCGAGCGTCGAGGTCTGGCCGTAGCCGGCGCCGTAGCCGTCGTTTGGCAGCACCCATCCCAATGGCAGGTCGTTATTTTTGTACCTGTCCACCACGGCGCGGGCGGAGAACTGATAGTTGTTCTTCTCCCCGTTCAGGCTTTCCTTTATGCCGCCGTTGTCTTTCTGGCTCTCCTTGTATCGTTTGCCATCCTCAAAGAGTATGCCCTTGGCGTCGGTCGTCTCTTTCCAATAGTCGCGGTTGTAGGCGTTAAGGTGTCCCTCATAGAAGGCGAACTTGGGCAGGAGCACGGGATTGCCCGTAAGCTGGTAGTAGTCGCGCAGCAAGGCCGTGGGCGTGCTGTCCACCATGAGGAACATGTCAAGGTACGACGTGTCATGGGTTAACGTCACGGTCGACTTGTCGGTGCTTCCGAAGTCGTATTCTCCCGGCTTGAAGGTATAGGGCATGGCCGCGTAACCCTTCGTTGACCAATAGAACGGAGCGGGAGATGCCACGCCGCCATCAGTCCAGCTGTTGGTGTTCACTATCTCTATGCGCTTGCCGCGGTGCGAGAAACGCCCGTTCTGCACGCCTCCGCCATAGAAATACTCGTCGTCGTGGTTTCTGAGGCTGAACGTGGTGCGGCCTTTCCCGAAGTCGACTTCCTTGGTCTCCTCTGCCACCACCTTGCCGTTTCTCAGGTCGGTGACGCTCATCAAGCCCGAGTGGCGGTCGAAGCTGACCTTTATCTCGGCCGTGGCCACGGCCACCGTCTTGTCGTCCTCGGTCACCTCCAGCGCGCCCACGTCGTGTCGGGGCGTGTCTACAAGGATCTTGGCTGGTGGATTGCTCTTTGGGTCACGTATTATGCCACCGTCGGGGTCTTGAAACACGCGGAAGATGTTCTTGCCATAGAAATCGAGGGTCAGCAACTTGCCGTTGCCGTACAATACCTCTACCGTCGTCGGGTTAATCTGCCGTATGCCCGTGACGGGCACGTTTGCCGCCTGCGACACACCGCTTGCCATCAACACGGAAAGCAAGGTTGCAAGATGTTTTTTCTTAGTCATCATTGGTTATTCTAAACAGTATATTTGAATTTCAAAATTACAAAAGCTTTTCGAGATAGCAGCAAAAGCCATGAGCCAATTAAGGTTAAATGTGTTAAAGACGTATAACGCCGAGGCAAAAAAATTGTGCACGTTTACAAAAACCATTAACTTCGCTTGTAAAAAAGAATAAAATAGAGATACACACCTATTATTTAATAAATAAAAGCCAAAGCTAATGCAAAAATTTGTTTACAACCTTGGTTGTGTCGGCATTGCCATGATATGTGGCATGCCTGTTACCGCCTTTGCAAGCGACGGTCACTCGCAACCAAAGAACTTGGCACTTCAAACTACAAATCAAGACCACACCGTCACAGGCGTGGTGCTCGACGAAAGTGGGCAGCCTGTCATCGGTGCTACCATTGTGTCAAAGACTAACCCAAAAATCATGTCGACGACGGATGTCAACGGCCAGTTCTCAATCAATGTCAAGAATTCCGACGACGTGCTCGTCTTTACCTACATCGGTTGCCAAAAGAAGGAGGTGCCCTTGAAAGGCAAGCGCGTGCTGTCTGTGGAGATGAAGGAAGACGCCAAGACGCTGAGCGATGTCGTCGTGACGGCCTTCGGCGCCACCCAGAAGAAGGAGACCGTGGTGGGATCCATCCAGCAGGTCAAGCCTGAGGACCTCCGCGTGCCGGGCTCTAACATCTCCAACGCTTTCGCGGGCCGCCTTGCCGGTGTCATAGCCACGCAGAGCAGCGGACAGCCTGGAGCCAACGGTTCCAACTTCTACATCCGCGGCATATCCACCATCAGCGGTGCCACGTCGCCTCTGATTGTCATGGACGGCATGGAGATAAGCCAAGACGACCTCAACCACCTCGACCCTGACGTCATCGAGAGCTTCTCCATACTGAAAGACGCCTCGGCCACGGCCATGTATGGCACGCGAGGTGCCAACGGCGTGCTCATCATCACGACAAAGAGCGGTGCCGACCTGGAGAAACCGAAGATAACGTTCCGCGTGGAGGGCAACATCACCACGCCTACCTCGAAGCCTAAGTTCGTCAACGGTGCCGACTTCATGCAGCTCTACAACGAGGCCGTGAGAAACGAGGGCACGGGAAGCACTCTCTACACCGACGAGCAGATTGCCAACACGCGCGACCACGTCAACAAATACGTGTTCCCGGACGTCGACTGGTACAACGAGATATTCAAGAACGCCTCGTTCAACCAAAAGGCCAACATGAACATACGTGGCGGCACGAAGAAAATCGTCTACTTCATGAACCTCAACCTGAGCAACGAGACGGGCATGCTGAAAAACCGCAGCAAGGACTTCTACTCTTACAACAACAACATCGACTACCTGCGCCTGGCTTTCCAGAACAACATCGACTTCAACATGTCGAAGTCGTCGAAGATATCCCTGCACCTCTATGCCGGACTCGACAAGATGCACGGCCCGGCAGTGGGCAACAAAGACATCTCCACCACGCTGAACAACATCTATTCGCAGGTGGTGAACGCCAACCCGGTGCTCTTCCCTATCATGTATGAGGATCAAAGCAACGACGGGTGGACACACTGGGGCTACAAGCAGCTGGCCAACGGCGGCAACACCAACCCTCTGGCCCAGCTTGTCAACGGCTACCAAGACTCGTTTGCCAGCACCATCACGGCAAACCTGAACTTCGACCAGAAGCTCGACTTCATCACCCAGGGCCTGGCCTTTCACGCCATGATATCGTTCAAGAACTGGTCGAAGAGCGTCAACAACCGCTACATGAACTTCAACCGCTACACCATGCAGAGCTACACCAAGGGCGAAGATGGATCGTATAGCTATACCACCGTACCCGTGGGTGACCCCACCCAGCCGGTGCTCAGCAACAACGGCTCCAACGCCGGTGACCGCCGCTACTACGGACAGGCTTATTTCGACTACAACCACACCTTTGGGGCGCACACCGTTTCGGGCATGCTGCTGTGGAACATCAACCAGTACGACAACAACATGTTCCAGACCAGTGTGCTGGCCTCTTTGCCATCACGCAAGATGGGCTTCGCGGCCCGCGCCACATACGACTACTTGCACCGTTACCTAATCGAGTTCAACGCCGGCTACAACGGTTCCGAGCAGTTCGCCAAGGGCCACCGTTGGGGCTTCTTCCCCTCTGTCGGCCTCGGCTATGTGTTGAGCGAGGAGAACTTCTGGAAGCCGCTGAGAAACGTCGTGTCCAACTTCAAGCTCCGCGGCACCTACGGCCTCGTGGGTAACGACCAATACGGATACGAGCGATTCATCTATCAAGAGGTGGTTTCGCTGACGGGCAACGGTTACTACACCACTGGCATACCCGGCAACCATCAGTCTTACTCTGGCCCGGGATGGACGCGCCTCGGCAACGACAACGTGTCGTGGGAGGTGGGCCACAAGCTCGACCTCGGCTTCGACTTGCAGCTGTTCAACGACCTCAACGTCACCTTCGACTGGTTCCGCGAGCGCCGTTCCAACATCTTCCAGCAGAAGCTGTCCATACCTAACTATCTCGGCACCGCCAACACCAAGATATACGGCAACCTGGCCGAGGTGGTAAACCACGGCGTGGACCTCGCCGTGAGCTACAACAAGGTCATCAACAAGGACTTCGCCATACAGTTCCAAGGCACGTTCACCTACAACGACAACAAGGTGACGGTCTACGACGAGGCACCGGGCAAGCGCGAGGCCATGATGACCCAAGGCAAGAACGTGTCAACCGTATGGGGTTATGTCGACGACGGATTGTTCATCGATTACGCCGACATTGCCAACAGCCCGAAATCCACGTTGGGCAACATAGCCATCGCCCCTGGCGATGTCAAGTATGTTGACCAGCCAGACGCCGACGGCAACTATGATGGTAAGATAACGAGCGACGACAGGGTGCCTCTGGGTGTCACCACGCCTAAGATTATCTATGGCTTCGGCCCGTCAATCACCTTCAAGAAATGGGATTTCTCGTTCTTCTTCCAGGGACGCGGCAACGTGGCCTTGATTTTGAGCGACATCCAGCCCTTTGGCACCAACACACGCCGTGGCGTGCTCGACTTCGTGGCGCAAGACCGCTGGAACCCCGACAACCAGGATCCAAGGGCCAAGTACCCTCGCCTGACTGAGACATTCAACAACAACAACACAGCCACGTCTACTTACTGGCTCCGCAACGGACGCTTCCTCAAACTGAGAAACGCCGAGATAGGATACAGCTTCAAGCACTGCCGCGTCTACTGCAACGGCACCAACCTCCTCACCTTCTCACCGTTCAAGCTCTGGGACCCGGAGATGGGAGGCGGAAACTTCACATCAAAGTATCCTACGCAAATCACGGTAAACGTGGGTTGCCAAATCACCATCAATTAATTTCCGAATCATGAAAATACTCAAGAAATCAATAATAGGCTGCCTCTTGCTCGCGGGAATGACGATGTCGTCATGCGACTTCCTCGACGTCGTGCCAAAGGAAAACGCCACGGGAGAGGACATGACGAAAGATCGCCAGGCCGCCCTCAACTATCTTTACTCTTGCTACGGCTACCTGCCCCAGCCTAACAACGGCACGAGCTCCCTCGACCTGCTGACGGGCGACGAGGTGGTCACGGCCTTCGAGCATGAGACGTTCGCCGCATTCCCTAAGGGAAACTACACGGCCTCGAGCCCTGTCATCTCATATTGGAACACGCTCTACCAAGGCATACGCCAGTGTCTCTCCTTCGAGGAGGAGCTCAACAAGGGCGGCAACTTCTCCGGACTGGAAGACAAGGACCGCACCGACTACAAGGCGCAAGTGAAGTTCCTCTTGGGCTACTACGACTTCCTGCTCACGCGATGCTATGGACCTATCATCCTCGTGACCACGAAGCCTGACGCCAAGACGAACCCTGAGAACTATCTGCCGCGCACTTCCTACGACGTGTGTGTCGACTCCATCGTCAACTATTTCGACCAAGCTGCCAAGGGACTTCCCGCTACCCGCACGGGCACGCAGTCGAGCGAGTTTGGACTGGCCACGAGCGTGGCGGCCAAGGCCATGAAAGCCAAGACGCTGCTCTATGCCGCCTCTCCGCTTTTCAACGGCAACAGCAAGTTCTACGCCGATTTCAAGGGCAAGGACGGCAACGCACTCATGCCGCTCACCTACGACGCCAACAAGTGGGCCAAGGCCCGCGACGCCTATAAGGAGGCCATCGACGCCGCCGAAGCCGCCGGCTACCATCTCTATACACGTGGCGACTACAAGCTTTCTACCAACGGCTACCCCGCCAACCCGTATGTACGCGCCCTGCGCTATATCAACACCGACTATGAGCAGGAGGGCGAGACGGCAGGCGCCAACTGCGAGGTCATCTTCGCCGACTCGCGTGGTGAGGGTGCCTACGGCTTGCAAAACAAGAGCATGCCGTTCAACTGGAAGAACGGCGACAACTCGTGGAACGGCATCTCCCCGACGGTGGCCATGCTGAGCCGCTTCTACACCAAGAACGGCCTGCCGATGGACGAGGACAAGACCCTGGATTATTCGCGGCCTTGGTCGCTCGTGACAGTCGACTCAGCCCACATGGACGAGGCTTGCCTTGGTCGCCAGACCATGCGCTTCGACCTGGACCGTGAGCCTCGCTTCTATTCGTGGATTGCCTTCCAAAACGGTTTCTACGAGATTCTAAGCGCGAGCAACAACGGTGCCTACACCGACGACGCCGACTATAAGAATTTCTCCGACGGCTCACACGGCAAGCTCGTTACCAGCTTCGTCGTGGGAGGCAACTGCAGCCGTGGCAAAGACGCCAACAACCTGCGCTCCAACAACTATGCGCCATCGGGCTTCCTCAACAAGAAGTTCGTGGATCCTGACATTGCGAAGAAGGCCAGCGGACTGAGCGACTATCACGAGCGCCCATGGCCGATAATCCGCCTCGCCGAGCTTTACTTGGGCTATGCCGAGTGCTGCGTGGAGACGGGCGACCTGCCCACGGCACGCGAATACATCGACAAGGTTCGCGCACGCGCCGGCATTCCGTCGGTGGAAGTGGCTTGGGCCAACTTCTCTAAAGACCCGTCGAAGGCCAACACGCAAGACGGATTGCGAGAGATCGTGCGCAACGAGCGCATGAACGAGTTTTACCTGGAGAACCAAAACTTTTGGGACATGCGCCGCTGGCTCCTCGCAGAGAAGTATTTCAACGTGAAAGCACAAGGCATGAACATCGAGGCGACCACTCTCTCTGGCTTCGCCAAGCTCAGCAACATCGTGTTTGAGCGCAAGTTCACCTCGCCGGCCAACTATCTCATGCCTATCCCGACCGACGACATCAACAAGAACACGCATATCGTCCAGAACCCGGGGTATTAACCTTAACCTCACAAAAATCAGAATCAATGAAGAAAATTGTTTATAGCTTATTGGCCGCCTCGCTCCTCGCTGGCCTCACGGCGTGCTCCGACGACGACAAGACCGTGCCCAGCTCCGTCTTCGACCAAGGCAGCGTGACCTCAGTAGCCAAACCCGGTGAGGTGGTCTTCCACTGGACTAAGCCTTCCGACCCCGACTACTATTACGTGAAGGTGAAATACGATGACCCGCAGAAGGGCGTGGTGGTGAAAGACGCCAGCGCCTATGCCGACTCCATCGTCATCGACGGCCTCTTTGCCAAATACGGGGCCTTGAATTACCAGTTCTCCTTCGTGAGCCGCGACGGTGGCGAGACAGCGCCGTTCACGGTGAGCGCGCAGGCTGGTGCCGTGGAGCCCACCGTCAAGGACGCGGGCCTGGGAGACGCCATCGCCCTGACGGGTGCCGACCTCTGGACCGACGACCAGGAGAGCTCGGAAGGCCCGCTCAAGGACCTCGTGGACGGAAACGCAAGCACCTACTTCCACATGAGCTGGTCAAACCCATCGCCATTCCCCCACTACATCGTTGTCGACTTGAAGAAAGAGGTCTACGGCGTGACGTTCTCTTACATCTGCCGTAACCAGAACAACAAGGACAACCCGAAGCAAATCACCGTCCTCGGCTCGGAAGAGTTCGGCCAGACTACCGACGACCTGTCAAAGGCCTTCCAGCTCGACGTGATGTCGGGTCTGCCGGGCGACAAGGCGGCTTCTTACGAGTCGTCGCACATCATAAGCAGCAAGCCTTTCCGCTACCTGTGGCTCCGCATCGACTCTTCTACGTCGGGAAGCAACTGGGTGGCGCTCGCCGAATTGTCGGTGACAGAGGTGAAGACCACCATCTACGACCCGGAAAACGAGTAGCGTCGGGATAAACATCCCATGTCATACCAATGCTCACGCCGAGCATTCTGAACTCTTGTAGGAGAAAAACGAAAGCAGGGAAAAAACCTCTTCGTTTTCCTCCTACTTTGGTTTTCATGGCTTAACGGTCTTCTGCCATCTATCGCTATCATCAGGCGCATTGCCATACAAAACCTCATTCGCATGCAACTTGCAAGACATCATCTGCACATATCCATGAAAAGCGTCTTTTCATGCGCCCTACTGCTCATTTCGTTTCTGGGGAAGCGGAAAAAATAGGATACCCTTATCGCTATCGTAGTAGATGTCAGCCAAAGAGTTACCGAACGTTAAATCTTGGAAAAACGGACAAAACAGACCTATTCCCTCTTGGAAAAACGGACAAAATATACTATTTTTGCCTTGGAAAAACGGACAAAACAGACCTATTCCCCCTTGGAAAAACGGACAAAGACATGATTAAACGTAAGATAGATAGCTATTTAGAGCACTTTTTCGAACAAAACAAAAAGGCATTATTGCTCACAGGAGCTCGGCAAATAGGAAAAACCTTTTCTATCCGACGCTTGGGGCATGAGCATTTCGAGCATTTTGTGGAAATCAACTTCATCGAAAGTCCTAATTTGGTTAGCGTTTTTAGCAAGGCAACAAGTAGTCAAGATATCTTGTTGCGTCTATCCACTATAACAAAGCAAGATTTAGTCAAGGGGAAGACGCTTGTTTTCTTTGACGAAGTGCAGGAGTGCCCCGAACTGGTTACCGCCATAAAGTTCTTGGTCGAGGAAGGTAGTTATCGCTATATATTAAGCGGAAGTTTGCTTGGTGTCGAGATAAAGAACTTGCGCTCGGCCCCAGTGGGATTTATGACAATCAAGGATATGTATCCTTTGGACTTTGAGGAGTTTGCATCCGCCCTGGGCATCAATGACAAAATCATTCAGATGTTAAAGGAGCATTTCAACAAGGGTACTGCTGTAGATGAATTTATACATAAGAAGATGATGGAGACATTTCGTCTTTATCTCATCGTTGGGGGTATGCCTTCTGCCGTTGTGAAATACTTGGATACCAATAATTTGCAAGAGGTGATGGAAGAACAGCGCTCCATTGTTCGATTATATAAACAAGACATTGCGAAATATGATCCTGACCATAAACTTTACATAGAGGAGATATTTGAAAGGATTCCCGCTGAACTTGATGCCAAGAACAAGCGATTCATTCTAAAGAACTTAAATGAGAATCTAAAGTTCTCACGCTACCAGAACAGTTTCTTATGGCTCAAGGATGCTGGAGTGGCTCTGCCTGTTTATAATGTTGAGGAACCGAAGGTGCCATTGATAATCTCCAGTAGTCGCAACCTATTCAAGTTGTTCATGGGTGACATCGGTCTTCTCGCAAGTCTCTATGCCGATGGCATTCAATTGAAAATTCTCGATAATGAGCCTTCCATCAATTTTGGTTCCATATATGAAAACGCCGTGGCTCAGGAATTATGTGCCCATGGCTTCCCCTTATATTATTACAATAGCAAGCGACAAGGAGAGTTGGATTTTGTGATAGAGCAAAATGGCGAGGTATTGCCGTTAGAGGTAAAATCGGGTAAGGACTATGAGCGTCATAAAGCCCTGTCCAATGTGTTGAATTCTACGACTTATAAGATTCCAAGAGGTTATGTGCTTTGCAATGATAATGTGAAGCAAGTGGGCAAGGTTACTTATCTTCCTATCTACATGACCATGTTCATCCAAAAGGAGCAGCAACTCCCGACCAACTATAAAATAGATTTGTCGGGATTGCTGTCCTGCTGAGGCTTTCCCACCTCCACGGGACGCTGGCCACGGCTTGGGGCGGGCAGTGTCACCGCCATGTTTCCACGATTGCCGCCATACGAAGGCTCCATGGCTGACGATTGTCGCTGAAGTTGTGGACACATAAGAATTGCCGCGCCAGCTGACAGGATGGTACAGGCCAGACACGTTCTTGTAGTGTTTCCACTGTGCCGACGTGAGGATGTCTTTCAGTTTGCTGTTGCGCTGCTTCCATATCCTGGAGCCAAGGTCCCTGTAACTGTTTATGCCGTTCAGATAGTAGAGGTTAGCTTGGTATGTCTTCTCCCTCTGCACGCCGCTGAGGCCGAGCTCTTCAGCCATCTTGTCGGTAAGTGCGCGAGCCACCAAGTAAACACCGTCTATCTTCTGTGCCGAAACCGTCGTGGCCATCATCACCATCGCCACCATTGCCATAATCATCCTTTTCATAACTCATAAACTTTTAAGGGTTACCAATATCCATCAAGGGTCATGTCTCGTCGTCTATGTCTCGTCTTGTCATGTCTCGATTATATCAAGACCATCTGTTTTTCCCGACAAGAACCAATCTCTTGATTTCAATGGCAAAGTTACGCCAATTCCGTTTCCCGCCAAAGGGAAAAAACATAAACGGCAAGCGGTTTTTCCCTAAGGCGCACGAGAATTTCTCTTAAAAAACAAACTTTTTATGATAAAACATTGCCATATTCAAAAATCATCGTACCTTTACAAACCAAAGTTGTTAAGAAAAGTGGCAGGTTTTAGCAAAAAGTCACTTGAAAAACGTGCGCATATATAATAAAAGTCGCCTGAAAAACGTGCGCCATATATAATATGGCAATATAAACCACTCATAACAAGATGTTTAAAAGATTGTACGCTATTGGAGCGCACGAGGATTTTCCCCCCCACGCGCCGTACCAGATTTTCGCCGCGGTTTGGTACGGCGAGTACCAAGGCGTGGTACAGGCAGTACCACACCGTGGTACAGAGAGTACCACACCGTGGTATTGAGAGTACCACGCCGTGGTATTCCAACCAATCGCATATTGCCCATTGGAGAACCTGCTTGCCAAGTATTGTTCATACATTGAAACGAAATGAAGAACAAGGAATATTTTGGGTAAAGGCAAAAGAAGAGACCGAAAAAAGAGGTGACACAAAACAAGTCAGTGCATATAAAGAGCAAAACCGGCGCACCTCATAAGGAGACGCGCCGGATTTTCTTGAGCCTCTTGTCGGATTCGAACCAACGACCCCGAGATTACAAATCACGTGCTCTGGCCAACTGAGCTAAAGAGGCGGGTGGGCAAGCGATTCTTATCGCGCCGCTACAACCAAGTACCCTTGCTACGTTCCCGTCCTGGGGGATTCCGAGGGAGCTGGCCGTAAGAGACTTGCCCATGTCATATTGAGGGGTTTTCTCAAATGCGGGTGCAAAGGTAAGACAAATTACGGAATAACGAAAATATTATCATGTTGAAAAAGCTATATTTAACATATTTTTTCCACTTCCCCACCCTGTCTACCTCTAAAAAATGCGTACCTTTGCACCCGAAATATGATAAACGTCATCTCTCTAATACAGCTCAAGGCCTTTGCCCGTCAGGACGGTTTTTTGCTCTTCCTGCTATGGATAGCGTCGTTCGCCCTCATCGTCCACGACCCGGCTTCCTCATGGGGCAGCCTGCTTGCCATGGCGACACCATTCTTCGTGGGCTGGCTGCTCGTGAAGTTTCGCGACTACGCCCTTCAAGGCGTCATCTCGTTTCGCAGGGCACTGGCCTTCTCCGTCTTCACGTTCTTCTACGCCTCCATGCTCTTCGCCGTGGCGCAGTATGTCTACTTCCGCTTCCTCGACAATGGCGCGCTGGTGTCGATGCTGCTATCCAGCATCAAGGCCCTTGAGCCGTTCTACCGCGCCCAGGGCGTTTCCGTCGAGGGATTGAGACAATCCATAGCCATGATAGGCGACCTGTCGCCCGTGGAGATAGCCTTCATATTCATGATGCAAAACATCTTCATGGGATTCTTCATGAGCTTCCCCATAGCCTTGATAACGAGAAGAAGCACAACAAGGAGAGGCGCCAACCAATAAAGAAACAACAAGAAAAATGAACATATCCGTAGTCATACCACTTTTCAACGAGGCAGAGTCGTTGCCAGAGCTTCACGCGTGGATACAGCGCGTGATGAAAGCCAACGACTTCAGCTATGAGATTATCTTCGTCAACGATGGCTCCACCGACAACTCGTGGCAGGTCATAAAGGAGCTCTCGGCCAAGGACCCTAACATACACGCCATAAAGTTCCGCCGCAATTACGGCAAGAGCCCCGCCCTCTATTGCGGGTTCAAGAAAGCCTGCGGCGACGTGGTCATCACCATGGACGCCGACCTGCAAGACTCGCCCGACGAGATACCCGGCCTCTACAAGATGATAACCGAAGACGGCTACGACCTCGTGTCGGGATACAAGAAGAAGCGCTACGACCCTCTGACGAAGACCATACCCACCAAGCTCTTCAACGCCACGGCACGATGGATAAGCGGGGTGCACAACCTGCACGACTTCAACTGTGGTCTGAAGGCTTACCGCAAGGACGTGGTGAAAAACATAGAGGTCTACGGGGAGATGCACCGCTACATACCCTACCTCGCCAAGAACGCCGGTTTCGACCGCATAGGCGAGAAGGTGGTGCACCACCAGGCCAGGAAATACGGTCACTCCAAGTTTGGCATCAACCGCTTCTTCAACGGCTATCTCGACTTGCTCACCCTGTGGTTCCTCAGCGGCTTTGGCAAGAAGCCAATGCACGTGTTCGGATTCATAGGCTCGATGATATTCCTCATCGGCTTCATCTCGCTCGTGTGGCTCATCGTGGAGAAGGCCATCGCCCTCTGCAACGGCATCTACGGCGACTTGCTTGCCGACCACGCCTCGTTCTACATAGCCCTGACGGCGCTCATCCTCGGCTCGCAATTCTTCGTGGCGGGATTCTTGGGCGACCTGGTGAGCAGGCAGAACCCGCAGCGCAACGATTACCAGATAGAAGAAACCATCTAAAAAATGAGGAGGCTCCTGTATCTTTTAATAGGGGTGGCGACATTGGCGGCATGCTCAACCATCGACTGTCCGCTCAACAACACCGTCTACGCCAAATACGTGCTTCGTGGGCCCGTAACGACGTTGCCCGACATGCTTACCATCTCCACGATGATAAGCGGCGACTCCGACTCCGTGCTCATCAACCAGCAGGAGAACACCGACTCCTTCTCGCTGCCCATGAGCTACAACAGGCCGGAGGACGTGCTCGTAATGCAGACCAACAACATCTTCGACACCATAAAGGTGGAGAAGACCAACACCCCACACTTTGAATCGGTGGACTGCGGAGTGAACTATTTCCACACCATCACCAACGTGACATACACGCGCCACGCCATCGACTCGGTGGTCATTCATCACAACTTCGTCAACTATGATGCCTCGCAACAGCATTTCTATATCTATTTTAAGGAGAGTCGCCAGTAGCCTCCTGCTGCTGCTCGCCCTCACCGCCACGGCGCAACGCCCGCAAGGCACGGGGCAGCAACGTCTCTCCAAGGACCAGCAGCTGAAGCTGCGCATGAAAGCCATCGACGACTCCATACCCTTGTGGCGCGGCATCCAGGTGAAGGCCGACCTCATGGGCGCCGTGCAGCGCGGACTGTCGTCGACGGGACAATACGAGGCGGGGGTGAGGGCCAACCTCAAGGACAAGTATTTCCCCGTGGTGGAGATAGGATTGGGCCAGGCCGACAACACCGACCTCTCCACAAGCACCCACTACAAGACCTCGGCGCCATACTGGAAGGTAGGCATGGACTTCAACATCATGAAGAACAAGCACGACATCTACCGCCTCTTCGCCGGCGTGAGATACGCCTTCACCAGCTTCAAGTTCGACATAGACCGACCCAACGTCACCGACCCCGTTTGGGGCGACGAGGTGCCGTTCTCCCTCCACGACGTGAAGGCGCAATACCACTGGATGGAAGCCGTCTTCGGCACCGAGGCCAAGATAGTGGGCCCCGTGAGCCTCGGCTGGACATTCAGGTACAGAAGAAGGATAGCCCACAAGGACGGAGGCTACGGCAACCCCTGGTACGTGCCGGGGTTCGGCAAACAAGGCTCGTCGAGGATATGGGGCTCGTTCGAGCTGATGGTAAACCTGTGAAACTTAGATTCCACACACTATAATGAAAAAGAAAAACATCGTCAAGGCCGCATTCCTCGTTGTCTTGATAGTGGCATCGGTAGCCATCATCTGGCAGCAACGCTCCACGCCATACCAGCACGACACCGGATTCATCTTCGGCACCACTTACAGCATCACGTACCAATACGCCAAGGACTTGCAACCCGAGATAGAGGCTGAGATGAAAGAGGTGGACTCCGCGTTGTCGCCGTTCAACAAGCAGAGCATCATCACCGCCATAAACAACAACCAGAAGACAAGCCTCAACAAGAAATTCACGGAGGTGTTCAACCTCGCCGAGAAGATATCGCGCGAGACCGACGGCGCGTTCGACATCACCGTGGCTCCGCTGGTCAACGAATGGGGCTTCGGCTTCAAGAAAGGCGTGGACCCGAGCAAGCACGCCATCGACTCGCTGCGCCAAATAGTGGGCTACCAAAAGGTGGCGCTCAAGGACGGCAAGATCGTGAAGCAAGACCCACGCATAAACCTCGACTGCTCAGGCGTGGCCAAGGGCTATGGCTCCGACTGCGTGGCTAACCTGCTGCGCCGTCACGGGATAGAGAACTTCATGGTGGAGATAGGCGGCGAGGTAGTCACGTCGGGCATCAACCCCGACAGGGTGCCTTGGAGAATAGGCGTGACAAAGCCCGTGGACGACCCGACACTGCAAGGCGGCGAGCTGCAGACCGTGCTCAACGTCACCGACAAGGCAATGGCCACAAGCGGAAACTATCGTAATTTCTATTATAAAGGGGGCAAGAAATATGCCCACACCATAGACCCAAAGACCGGCTACCCGGTGCAGCACAACATACTGTCGTCTACCGTGGTGGCCGACAATTGCGCCACGGCCGACGCTTACGCCACGGCGTTCATGGTCATGGGCCTGGAAAAGGCGAAAGCCATATTGGACAAGCATCCCGAGCTAATGGTATATTTCATATATAGCGACAAGGATGGGAAAAACGCCGTGTGGTTTTCACCGTCAATGAAAAAAGTCATAACACAATGAGATGGGACTCACTTGCTTCTCTGCCGCTCTTCATCGGAATGAGCCAGAAAGAACTTGAGAGCATAATGACTCAGACACGCATCGACTTCAACAAGGTCGATGCCCACACTGTCATCGTGAGACGCAACCAGAAATGTGGCAAACTGGTTATCGCAATCTCCGGCGAACTGCTATGCGAGACGTGCTCAGACGACAACGCTTACAAGATTGAGGAGGAGATAAGCGCGCCAATGATATTGCAACCGGTCAGCATATTCGGAAAATATCAAGTGTTCACGAAAACGATAACGGCCGTCACGCAAACCAACACCATCACCTTCGAGAAAGACGAGCTGCACAGGCTGCTCGACAAGTCGCTGATTTTCCGCATAAACCTTATCCGCATTCTCGCCACGCAACTGCAAAAACGAGAACAGCAATTGTGCAAACAGGTGTATCACCCGAAAGGCAATACTCCGGGTGAGCAACGAAACGACTCGCTGGTTTACCGCATAAAGCAATTCATAAAATGCCGTTGCGTCACTCCAGCCGGACGAAAAGTACTTTACGTCAACATGGACGACTTGGGCGATATGCTCGGGCAAAACCGCCAACAAATATCCATTGCGCTCAACAGCATGGAGCAAGAGGGGCTGCTCAAGAGCTTACGCGGGAAAATCGTGATACCACAACTGCAAGACCTTTAAGCTCACAGCGAATTCTTGCCCAAGGCACCATAAACTATCTTCGCTATCAACGGGCGCGACGTCTCCTCGGTGAGGCCATGACCGAGCCTGCCATAGATAAACGGCACCTCAAGGCCCTTGATGCAATAATGAGTGATGTCGGCTACCATGTCCACGTTTTCAATGTCAAACTCGCCGTCGGCCTTGCCTTCGGCATAAACCTTCCGAAACAGCTTCATCTCGTCCTCATCGAAATTCTTGCGCACCTTCTCCACCGTCCAGATGTTACGGAAGAACTCGGCGCGGAGATTGCCGTTGCGCACCACCGTTTCCCTGATTGACGTAAGGTGGGTGTAGATAAGCTCTATCACCTTGTCCTGAGGCGGTATGCGCTTCGCGGCCACGGCGTCGAGCTTGTCGCTCAAGCGTTCAAGCTCCGACTCTATCACGGCATAGTAAATGTCCTCCTTGCAGTTGAAATAAGTGTAGAGCGTGCGGCGGCCCTTGCCCGAGGCCAACGCAATGTCGTTCATCGTGGTTCCATTAATTCCCTTCTTGGCAAACAGTTGACGCGCCACGTCAACCAGCTTCTGGCGAGTTTTGGATATTGACATTATTATATTTGCTTTACGTGTTCTTTTTATTATCTGCCTTTTCGCGCCCAATGATTGCACACGCGCAGGGCGTGTGCAGGTAGACACGTGCAAAATTATCAATTTTAATTGAATGTCACAAGCAATACGCCAACAAAGAACGCCACGTTTTTTAATAAACTTGATGTAGAGCACGGTGGGACGCGCCATTCACATATATCAAAAGCGGCGAAAACTGGCGCGACAGACACTTTAGCGGCAAACCGGCGGAAGGCCATCGCGAAGCCAAGCGGCGCATGTCAAGCCTGAGAATATGGAAATACCCCATAGCCGCCATAGCCTGCGTTCTTGCCGTGGCCACCACGCTCACGCTTGACCATTCGCTGCGAGTGGAGCCAACGCAAATGGCACAAGAGCAAAACAGCTCAGAGCCTTGCAACGGCGAGAACACAGTGGCCCCCTCCTGCAAGCGGAGCCGAGGTTACCAGAATACGCTGCCATCTGCCATATTGCCGTCAGCCCCCATGCCAGAGGAATTTTTCGAGAGCGACGCGCCTGTGGAGGTGTTGTCGAGCACGGCCAGTGAGCGCAAGCTGCACCTCTCTGACGGCACCACGGTGTGGCTCAACAACGGCGCGAAGCTTAAATACCCCGCGTCGTTTGAAGCCGACAACCGCACCGTGTATCTTGAAGGCGAGGCTTATTTCAAGGTACGCCACCAGGCCGGCCGACCATTCTACGTGCGCACCGACAACGGCATCGTGAAAGAGTATGGCACGAGCTTCAACGTGAACGCCACAAGCCACAGCACCACCGTGACACTCGTGGAAGGCTGCGTCAGCGTGCTTGCAGAAGGCTACACCGAGAGGGTCATCACGCCGGGAGAGCAAGTGGAAGTGGTAGTCAGCCAAGATGGCATCATCGCCGGTCACCGCGACATAACCAACGACATAGCCTGGAAGACAGGAATATACAAGATGGACAACGTGAGCGTGGGCGAGTTTGCCAACTATCTGGAAGAATGGTATGGCTACAACGTAGTTTTCCAGTCGGAGGAGACAAGGGAAGCAAGGTTCAGCGGCATAGTGAACCGCAACAAGTCTCTCTCCATCCTGCTCGCGGCCGTAGCCTACGCCACGGGCATAAGGATAAGAATAGCGGAAAACTGCATAATATTCGAATAACACATTATTATAATAACGCACGGCCAAGACCCGCGTGCGCGGCACGTCGACCATGTTCGGCTCGCAGGAGCCAATCTGGGTGGTCGACGGCGTGATACAGGAAGACCCGTTGCCTTTCAGCACGCAGACGCTCGACGCGCAAGGCGGCATCACGGAGAGCAACTTCGACTACATACGCAACTTCGTGGGCAACTCCATATCATGGCTCAACCCCATGGACATAGACAGGATAACCGTGCTGAAAGACGCCTCGGCCACGGCAATCTATGGCACCAAGGCGGCAAACGGAGTAATCGTGACAGCAAGTACAAGCTGTCGGGACTGCCCGTCGGCGGTGAGCTGAATACCTCGAACACCAACCAGACGACATGGAGCTGGAGAAACTCCTTGCAGTTTGACCACGTTTACAACAAGGTACATGCCGTGACCGCCATGCTCGGAATGGAGATGAGCTCCACACGCTACAAGGGCTACAGCGACACGCGCTACGGCTACCTGCTTGAGAGAGGAAAGAGCTTCGCGCAACTGCCGGCCACGGTGACGAACCCATACAGCAATTCAGCACAGGCCAACCCACTCTACGAGAACTACGCCGGCCCGGCCATCACCGACACCAAGACCAACAACATGGGCCTCTATCTCACGCTCAACTACGCCTACGACAACCGCTACGTGGCAAACATGAGCGTGCGCGAAGACGCGAGCAACTACCCTGATTTCTACAAGGCTGCCGTGGCAAGCTCTGGCAACTATGACAACACTGTCTACAACCGCATGTGGGGCGAGACTTATCAAGGCATCGCTGACGACAACGCGAGGTTTAGCGTGAAGACGGTGCAAGAGCTCGCACCACGACTAAAAGGTCACTTGATGCTCGCCACGGGCGACGCGGACCAGAACGTACATCCCATACACACGCAAAGATTGGTGGAGGCGCTTATCAATGCCAACAAGGACTTTGACCTCCTTGTCTTGCCAGGGCAGCAACACCACTACGACTTCACTCATCAAATGTATTTTGAGCGGCGCAAAAGGGACTTCTTTGAAAGGTGGCTCAAGTGACGCTGACATGGGTTAACACAGGGTGCGCTATTGCAATATGAAAACATTATTGGGAAAACGCTTGCGAATTTGAAACAATTGTGCTATTTTTGCAAAAGCAATCAAAGTCAAACAAAAAAGAACAATATTTCATCTTTCAATGTGTAAATCATGAAGAAGACCCTACTCATCTTAAACATCGTCTTTGCCGCCTCACTGCGGCTGTGCGCACAAGCGCCCTTGCCCGCCAACCCCACGTTCAAGAGGGTGTTCACCTACGGCAAGGCAATAGGCACAAGCGTGCAAGACATGGCCATATCCGGCGACACCGCCATAAGCTTCACCCACGCCTTGGAGAAGGTGTATCTCTTAGACCTCACCAAGAAGAAAAAAATAGGCAAGCTGCGCATTGAGACTGACCCTAAAGTCCACTGCAACACCGTGTCGTTTGGGTCACGATACGCCCCAACCGACAAGTGGCCCCTGCTCTACGTGGCGCAATCATCAAACAGGCATACCTCCAATGTGTACCGCATGGTGGGCAAAGACCTGCAACTCGTCCAGACCATAACATGGGCTGGATACAAGAATGCCCTCACGGCCTTCGACAACGCCGACAAGAGCCACATATACGTGATAGCATGGAACGGAAAGGAAGACCGCAACCCGCGAATCTTCAAGATTGCCACACCAAGCATAAAGGAAAGCGACATCTCGATAGACCTCAGCAACGAGACCGACTATTTCTCGTTCAACTACATCAACAAGTTTGAAGTGGTACAGGGCGTGACCGTGAAAGACGGCATGATGTATCAGGTGAGGGGATTCAAGGACGGTGGCCAGCTCGCGGTGTTCGACCTGAACGCGAAAAAGCAAGTGCGCCTCATCTCTCTTCCCCTCTTGGGCATCACGGCTGAGCCAGAGGGCATAGCTTTCCAGGGCGACAAGCTATGGATATGCGACCAGCAAAGCAACATGTTCGTAATGCAATAGCACGACAGCACGACAAGAATCGCATGACACAAGTATTAACCAAGGCCATACAAACCGAAAGGCCGCTCACGTGAATATCGTGGGCGGCCTTTTTGCTTATTGGCGCTGGTCAACGCCTCTCATCGTCAACGCTATGCGATGGCGACGACTGTCAACCTCCATCACCCTGACGCGCACGTGCTGGTGAAGTTTCACCACCTCGTTGGGGTCGCGCACGAACTTGTCGGCGAGTTGCGATATGTGGACAAGTCCGTCTTGATGCACGCCTACGTCAACGAAAGCTCCGAAATTGGTTATGTTGGTCACGATGCCTGGCAGTTCCATCATTGGCACGAGGTCTTCCGGGGTGTGAACGCGAGGGTCAAACTCAAAGGTCTCTGCCTGCCCGCGTGGGTCGCGCCCCGGCTTCTCCAGTTCCTTCATGATATCGGTAAGCGTGGGCAAGCCAACACTCTTGGTAACATATTTATTGACGTTCACCTTCTTGCGCAGCTCCGGGCTCTTGATCAGCTCCTCCACCGTGCATCCGCAGTCTGCCGCCATCTTCTCCACTATGGAATAACTCTCCGGGTGCACTGCCGAGGCGTCGAGCGGGTTCTTGGCGTTGGGTATGCGCAAGAAGCCTGCACACTGCTGGAAGGCCGCGGGACCAAGCCTCGGCACCTTCTTCAACTGCGCGCGCGAGGTGAAAGGACCGTTGGCCTTGCGGTAATCCACGATGTTCTGGGCAAGCACCGGACCGAGACCCGACACATAAGTGAGCAGGTTCTTCGACGCCGTGTTCACGTTCACGCCGACACCGTTGACGCAAAGCTCCACTGTCTGGTCGAGGCTATGCTTGAGCTTGCCTTGGTCAACATCGTGCTGATACTGCCCCACCCCGATGCTCTTCGGGTCAATCTTCACGAGCTCGGCAAGGGGATCCATCAGTCGGCGGCCTATCGACACGGCTCCACGCACCGTGACATCCTCGTCGGGGAACTCCTCACGCGCCACCTCGGAAGCTGAATATATGCTCGCGCCATCCTCTGACACCACATAGGTGGGGATGTCCTTGATTTGCCGCAATATGTCGGATGTCTCGCGCGACGCCGTGCCATTGCCGCACGCTATGGCGTCCACTCGCCACTTGCGCGCCAAGTCGGTGAACTGCTCAAGTGGTGTCTGCCCGTTTCTGGCGTGGCGGTCGCCCACGGCGAACACCACGGTGTGATACAGCAAGTTGCCTTGCGCGTCGAGCACCACGACCTTGCATCCCGTGCGTATGCCAGGGTCAACGCCCATGACACGTTTCTGCCCAAGGGGCGCGGCCAGAAGCAGCTGCCTCAGGTTCTCCTTGAAGACACGTATCGCCTCGTCGTCGGCTTTCTCCTTGCTCAAGGCCGCGAACTCATTCTCTATCGAAGGCTCCACAAGTCGTTTGTAACCGTCCTCCACAGCCTCAGCCACAATAGTTTGGCACGAGCCGAAGCCACGCACGTAATGGCGCTTCAGCCTTTCCACGTTGCCCTCGTCATCGCCAGTGATGCTCACCCTGAGCACGCCTTCGGCCTCGCCGCGACGCATGGCGAGAAGCCGGTGCGAGGAGCAGCGGCGCAGCTCTTCGGAGAACGCGAAATAATCGCTGTATTTCTGCGCCTTGTCGTCGTCTTTCATCTTCGCGACGACGCGCGACACTATCGTCGCCTCATGCTGGAAGTTGCGGCGCACCGTTTGCCTCGTTCCCTCGTCGAGGGATATGTCCTCGGCAATGATGTCTTGCGCGCCCTTTATGGCCTGTTCCGCGTCTTTCACGTCGCCCTTGACAAACTTCTTCGCCGCCATGTCGGGATAATGCTCCTTTTGTATGAGTATAAGCCTTGCGAGAGGCTCAAGGCCCTGCTCGCGCGCCACCTGGGCGCGTGTGCGTCGGCGCGGCTTGTATGGCATGTAGATGTCTTCTATCTCCGTGGCGTCCCACGAAGCGTCTATGCGCTGGCGCAGGTCATCGGTGAGCTTGCCCTGCGCCTCTATGGTTTTCAGGATGGTCTCCTTGCGCTTCTGCAGTTCCTTCAACTTCTCATAAAGGTCGCTCACCGCCGCCACCTGAACCTCGTTGAGGTTTCCCGTGGCTTCCTTGCGGTAACGGCTGATAAAAGGAATTGTGGCTCCGGCGTCGAGAAGGTCTATTACCGCCTCGGCTTGTTCCTGCCTGATGTTAAGGCTCTTGGAGATGAGAATGGAATATTTGTTCATTTCTTTATTATCAAATGTGTGTGAAGACGAAGGCCGTCTTTATTGCCTTATTATCTCACGCGCTTTCTCTATCATAGAATCCTTTCCGCGGATGATGTCGGTGGACGAGAGGCCCACATACACGTCGGGGTCCATACCGTCCTCGGTGCTTCGCATGTCGGTGTCGTAGATGGGGCACGCCGAGAAGCGTATGCTCCAGCCGTTTGGCAACTCGGAGGAGAACGGCAGTCCGGCACCGCCGCCTGTCCGGTCGCCAACGATGACCACCTTGGGGAAGTGGCGCATGTATTTCACGAACTCGTTGGCCGCGGAGAACACCGAACGGTTCACTATCACCACCACGGGCTTGTGCCAGCGTATGCCCTTGGCGGGCTTGAGCGTCTGCTTCTCCAAGCTGGAGAAGTCGTCGTGGCCTTTTCCCGTCTTGTGGCGCATATAGCCCACAAGCGTCTCCTTGTCGGTGAATCGGGCGGCGAGGCTTTCGGCCGAGGTCAGCATTCCGCCGCCGTTGTCGCGAAGGTCTATTATCAAGCCAAGACAAGGCTGGAAATAAAGCAGCATGTCGTCGAGATTGCCCGAGCCAAAGGTGTTTTCAAAGGTGGACACGCGCAGATAGCCCGTGTTGTCGTCGAGAACTCGGTAGCGCATGCCGTTGGATATGCGATAGTCGGTGCCAAGATAGGCACGCACGAGCGAGTCGCTGTAGTTCTTGGGATAGTTCTCGTGGAACCCCCAATAACGACTGTAATCGAAAGACGCGAAGAGGTTCACGTGCCCGTCGCGCAACTCGGCGAGCATGTTGCCAAGCACTTCCAGTTGTTGGCCCTCGCTCATGCCATAGTTGAACCGCGGTTGGTAAACGGCGTGGATGGAGTCCCAATCCACGCCTTTCTCCTTGAAGAAACAATAATGCTCGTCCATGATGCGCCACAGGGCCTCGAAGTTGCCTTGTGGGGAGTCGTCGTACTCATCCTCCGACACGCATGCCGCGAACATGAAAGGCAAGAGGATAAAAATGCTAATCGCTTTTCTCATGGGTCAATACCTCCATCCTATTGTCACCGCGTGGGTGTATTGATGATACTTCAAGCTGTTGGCGCTCAACTGCCTTATGTCGTTGAGATAACCCACGGTGAATGTGGTGCGCCAGAGCCGGAAGTCGAGCAAGAGCTGTTGCTGAATTTGGAGGCCCGAGGCCGGCGAGGTGAACACCACGTTGTGGTCGTAGTTGCCACGCGTAAAGATCTCGTAGTAGCTTTGCCCGTAGTTTGGCGAGAAGGCCAAGCCCGCCACTGGCGCGGAAGCCTCATAGCGAAGGGCAAGGGGCTTGCCCTTGACGCTGAAGCGCCATGTGGCCATGACCGACGGGGCAACGCTCAACGCGAGTTTCAGCTGCGCGGGATTGTTGCTGTTGCGCGTGTTGTAGATGCCTCCCAAGGTGAAGTCGCCAAGAAGTCCGAACCGCACGTTCAGCCGGGAGCGGTCCACGTTGTAATGCCAACCCAGGCGCAAGTTGTACATGGCGCCCAAGAAGGAGTTGGAGTTGCCACGCGTGCCGGCCTTCGCCACCAGGGCCTCTTGCGACACGAACGTGGACCACTTGCGCAGCCGCGTGCTGGCGGTGTCGCCACACGCCACAAGCTTGCGGTTGAGCCTCTCCTTGTTGTAGCGCAGCTCCAAGCCCGTGGCTTTTTCCTGCGAGAGATATGTGTCGAGGATGTCGACATGGCCAACGCTTATCAAGCAGGCCTTCTCTTTTTGTGCCTTGGCGCTCGCGCACGCCATGAGCAATAGCAAGGCGAGAGCGATGTGGCCGCCCACGCGAGCCTTGGGTCTTATCGTGCCGTTTGCCATCAGCATGTGTCTTGTTTATTTGCCTTTGTCGTCGAAGAGGTTCAGCTGGCCCGTTATCTCGTCTATTATCTGCTGGCGCGACTTGCCCGCGTCGGGGTCAAGGTTCTCGTCGTCGGCAGCTGACGCCTTGGCGTCGCCGTCGCCTTGCGGCTCGGGTTGCCGAAGCGGTTCCAGTTCCTCCACTTTCTCCACTTGCCAAGTGCACACGCGCTTGCCCTTGGCCTTAAAGCCCTTGACGCCCACAAAGCTCTCGGCGTCTATGTCCATCGGGGCCCTCACGCCGTCGGCTCCGCCAAACGTCACGCGGATGTTTGGATATGGAGTGTCCGTGAGGAGCAGCAAGCGGGTCTCGTTGTTGTCGCCCACATAGTTTTGCGTCATCTTCCTCGCGTCGAGCTGGAAACGCTTTAGATAGAGGTAACCGTTGTTGTCGGCATCCAATAGGAGGGCGGTCCACACCTTGTGAGGGTCGTATTTCTCTATGAGCGATATGTTGTCCTCGAAATGGTTGTTGAGGTCGAAGTCGGTGATGTAATAGTTGCCGCCACTGAGCATCACCAGCACGGCGTCGTCGTCGTTGAACTCGCCGAGATACTTGCCGTGGGCGTCGTAGTTGAGTCGCCTCACGTCGTTGTCGAACCACACCTTTCGGCCTCCGAGCGTGGAGTGTCCGTGGCTCTTCAGCGTTATGCGCTTCACCTGGCGCTTCGTCAGGATATTGCCCCTCACCGTTTTCGCCTTGATGAGCACGTCGGAGAAGTCTTTTTCTATGAACAGCGCCTGCCGCGTGTTCACCAGGTCTGGCTCAAGCGTCACCTTTATTATCTCGGCCTCGCCGTTGGGGTTGGCGGTGAAATAGCACACGCGCGACCCCGGCTTGCCCAACGTGAGGTCGTACTCGCGATCACGGATGACCGACGTGACGTTGAACCTCTTGATGTAGTAAGGGCCTTTCTTGCCGTCGCGGTACACCACGTTGTAGATGGTGCGCGAGTCGTTTCTCTTGAACACCTGCGCCCACAACACGTTCTTACCCACGAAAATCTTGTCGGCCACCCTTATGACCTTGTACTTTCCGTCCTTGAAGAAGATGATTATGTCGTCGATGTCGGAACAGTTGCACACGAACTCGTCTTTCTTCAGTCCCGTGCCCATGAATCCGTCCTGCCTGTTGATATACAGTTTCTCGTTGGCGTCCACCACCTTTGTCACCTCAATGGTGTCAAACGAGCGCACCTCGGTGAGGCGCGGATGATCTTTGCCGTAGGTGTCTTTCAGGTGCTTGAACCACGCCACCGTGACGTCGGTCATGTGTGCGAGGTCGTGCTCTATGCCTTTCAGCTCGGCGTTGATTTTCGCCATGAGCTTGTCGGCCTTGTCCTTGTTGTATTTCAGTATGCGCTGCATCTTTATCTCGAGCAGTCGCAAATAGTCGTCTTCGCGTATCTCGCGCAGCAGCTTCGGCTTCCACGGCGTGAACTTCTTGTCGAGGAACAGCAACACCGCCTTTTGGTCGGCGGCTTGCTCGAAGGCTTTTTCCTTGTACATGCGCTCCTCTATGAAGATGCGCTCCAGGCTGGCGAAGAAGAGTTGCTCCTCAAGCTCTCCCTTGCGTATCAGCAGCTCTTGGCGCAGAAGGCCCATGGTGCGGTCGGTGGAGTGGCGCAGCACCTGCGACACCGTAAGGAACTGCGGCTTGTCGTCCTCGATGACGCAGCAGTTGGGCGAGATGTTTATCTCGCAGTCGGTAAAGGCGTAGAGGGCGTCGATGGTCTTGTCGGGCGACACGCCAGGAGCCAGTATCACCTGTATCTCCACGTGGCGCGCCGTCATGTCGATGACCTTCCTGGCCTTTATCTTTCCCTTCTCGATGGCCTTGGTTATGGAGTCTTGCAGCGACGCGGCCGTCTTGGAGTAAGGCACCTCGCTGATGACAAGCGTCTTGGAGTCGCGCTTCTCTATCTTGGCCCTGACGCGCACCACGCCACCGCGCTGCCCGTCGTTGTAGCGCGACACGTCGATGGCTCCACCCGTGGGGAAGTCGGGGTAAAGGTGGAACTCCTCTCCGCGCAGGTAGCTGATAGCGGCATCGCAAAGCTCGTTGAAGTTGTGGGGCAGCACCTTGGAAGACAAGCCCACGGCAATGCCCTCGGCGCCTTGCGCCAAGAGCAACGGGAACTTCACGGGCAGGGTCACCGGTTCCTTGTTGCGCCCGTCGTAAGAGAGCTGCCACTCCGTGGTCTTGGGGTTGAACACCGTCTCCAAGGCAAACTTCGACAGGCGCGCCTCAATGTATCGCGGCGCGGCGGCGCGGTCGCCGGTGAGGATGTTTCCCCAGTTGCCCTGGGTGTCCACGAGCAGGTCTTTCTGTCCGAGCTGCACCAAGGCGTCGCCTATAGACGCGTCGCCGTGAGGGTGAAACTTCATGGTCTCGCCCACCACGTTGGCCACCTTGTTGTATCTGCCATCGTCCATGCGCTTCATGGTGTGAAGTATGCGGCGCTGCACGGGTTTCAGGCCGTCCTCGATATGAGGCACGGCACGCTCCAGGATTACGTATGAGGCGTAATCGAGAAACCAGTTCTTGTACATGCCAGAGAGGTGATGCACGGCACTGGCGTCGAAGCGATCAGCAGGCTGATAGTCGGAATGTTGATCCTCGGCAAGCCCGTCGTCTTGGTTGGTATCGTTGTTTCTTGTCTTATCGTCGTCCATGTAGTCGTATGATTTCTTGCAAAGTTAATAATTTATCCACCAAAAACGGTAAACAACGGAAACAAAATTCACGAAAAACGCCATTGCAAGGCATGGCCAGGACCGGGCGACATGTCCACGGGAATAATCGCCACAGAAAAGCATCATGATAACAAATCAGCGGGAAACGGAACACAAACGACAAAAAATCTACGGACACCATGCGTCAACATTGAATTGTAAAATATTATTGCCAAAATTTAACACTTGACAACAGGGGCAAATAGAGCGGAAAAAGGGTAGCCTTCTGCCTCTTGGCAACTGCTTCGGGCGGTTTTTTGCCATTGACTGTTGCCGTTACGGTGTAATCGCAGTGCCGTTACACCGTAATGGCAACGCGATTGCACCGTAACGGCGACGCGATTACACCGTAACGGCACTGCGATTGCACCGTAACGGCAACGCGATTTTAGCATAAAAATGGCTATCAAAAACCACAGAAATCATAATGTGCTGATATTCAATATGTTATCAAAATAGCCCATAATCGCGTCATTTGCGACCAAGAGACAGGTCGGTTGAAAAAAATCGATTCTCAGACGATCATTTGTAAAATATTATTACCCATGATAAATGGTGCGCCGACCCAAATGGAAATGCTCGACCGAGCATTCAAAAACATGGCCTTTGCCCTGTCAATACATTTTACGGTCTGCCGTCTCCTTGCCTATTATTAGAATTTTCCATACAGAAAGAGAGAGTTACTCGGAGTTTATTCTTAATTTTGCATCCGCTTTCAACTCTATACTTTCGCTCTCTCCTAAAAGCTACATGGCGATTTATAAGAATAAAGCGCATATATCAACAAACAAACAACAACAGACAAATGAGAACATGGATGCTTAGACTGGCTATTGTCGCGGTCTTCCCGACTTTAGCCACGCCAATGACGGCACAGCCTAAAGACTTACAAGCAAAGGTAAAGGAGGTGTTCCTTCAAAAGCTCGCCCAACAGGAAGTGGCGGCAACGAAGGGTGCCGACGATTTCAGAAAAGGCTTTTCCACCGACACCGAACTGCGACAAGACATCAAAAACAAGCAGATAGCCGACTACCGGGAAATGGTTTGGACGGCTTGGCGTGAGGCCAACCACGACTTCAAGGAAGACAAGCTAATAGCGCCACACGCCTTGAAAGCCAAAGAGCACGGCGCATGGCACCTGCCGGCCGCATTGGAGCCAAACGCCACAATGCCTTTCTATTTCGGAAGCAAGAAAGACGCACAGTCGCCCGCGCCCCTGTTCGTTTACTTGCATGGCTCTGGCCCCAAGGCGCAGGAATGGGAAGTGACATGGCAATGGGCTCAGATGTTCGACGACGCGCCAAGCCTCTACTTCGTCCCGCAGATACCCAACGAGGGCGGCTACTACCGCTGGTGGCAGCTGTCGAAGCAATATGCCTGGGAGAAGCTCTTCCGCCAGGCCCTGGCCTGCGGCGTGGCAGACGCCAACCGCCTGTATGTATTGGGCGTGTCGGAAGGCGGATATGGAAGTCAGCGCCTCGCCTCGTTCTATGCCGACTACTGGGCGGCGGCGGGACCAATGGCTGGTGGCGAGCCACTGAAAAACGCGCCGGCAGACAACTGCGCCAACATTGGCTTCTCATTCATGACAGGCGCCGACGACATGGGCTTCTACCGCAACGTGCTCACATCGTACACGCAGGCCATGTTCGACTCCTTGCAGCTGGCGCATCCCCTATCGGCCGACAAGCAGCCTCTCTTCCGCCATCGCATAAACCTCGTGCCTGGCAAGCAGCACCACATAGACTATCGCCCCACTACCCCATGGCTGAAGCAGTTCAGCCGCAACCCTTACCCAAAGACAGTGTTGTGGGAAGACTTCGACATGGACGGTCGCCATCGCTCCGGTTTCTACAACCTGCAAGTGTTGGCGCGCCCATCCGACAACCGCACCTACTACGAGATGAACATCAACGGCAACCACGTTGACCTGCGGATAAGCGACGTGAAGTACACCACCGTGCAGAAAGACCCGCAATGGGGCATCGAGATGAAGTTCCATCGCGACTACTCAGAAGCCACGGGCGGCAAGGTGAGACTTTATCTCTGCGAGCAGTTGGTAGACTTGAGCAAGCCTGTCGAAATCACGATAAACGGCAAGAAGGTTTTCAGCGGCAAGGTGAAGGCGAGCCTGCAAAGCATGGTCAGCAGTTGCGCTGAATATTTCGACCCGTGCCGCGTCTACCCAGCGTATATAGACTTGGCTTACTGAATTACCGCGCAACGACGGACGTGCAGGGTGCGGGTAGGGATGGTTAGGGGCCGCCCGCAACCCGAATGGGGAAAACATCGGCAAATACGAACCTCGTTGTCATAAAAGAGGTTGAACATTTTTTGTAGGCCGGCATAAAACCGAAAAGGGCTTGTCCTTCGCTCACGCGGAAGACAAGCCTAAGAGAGAGAGAATTTATACTAAACTGATGTAAAAATAGAAATTCCTTGCTTTATCGCTGCAACGGATACACAAGCTCAGGCTTGCGCGAGCCCTTCATCATCGGCACCGACAGCTCCAGGTCGCCAATGATGACACTGCTTGGGGTAACCACCGAATAGGTATAAGGCCTTACACAGTTGACTACCTGAGAAGAACTTGAGATAGCCTCAAGGTGCTTCATCTGGTCTTGTGTGGGCAGCGTGATGAGATTGGTCTTAACCAAAGTGCGCTCACCCGTCTTCAGGTCAACCCTGTACAAGCGTAGCGACGTGCAATCCGCGGGCTTGCTTATGACGTATGCGCAATCCACCTTGGCCTTCTTTGCCAACTTCACCAATGTCTTCTCCATCTTTGCGGCATTGGTGGTACCAGTGGCAGAAACGGTCAATGTGCCTATGCCGACACCAGGAATAGCCTGTGCGGGATCATTATACCATCGAGCCGAGCCAGTGCTCTTCAACGCATACTGGGCAGGAGTGACACGGTTGAGCATCATCTTGAACACGCCCTTGTCCACAATTGTCATTGTAGGCTGTGGCTTGAAGCCGTCAGCGTCGACAGTATAGTTGCCGTAAAGAGGCGTGCCGTTCCAGTCTGTGCGCGCTGTCTCGTTGGTTATCGTCAAGCGCTCATCCATAATTTTCTTTCCTATCTTCAAGCCAAGCGACTTGGGATTTTCAGCGAAAGAGGGTTGGGCGTAGAATTTGTCTGGCATGAGATAATTCTCCGTGAACACCTGACGCGCCGCGTCATCCTCATACATCACAGGGCCTTTATAGTCCTCTTTCAATGCAGGGGCGTTGCGCATAGCCATGCAAGCGTCGGCAAAGCGGCGAACCTTGGCCACGAGAGTGTCGAGAGGTGGCAACTCTGAGAAATGCTTATACTGCAAAACCATGTCGTCGGCAAGCCTCACGCGGTCTTCGTCCATGAACTGTGCGCTCACCTTAACGGTAATCATGTCGTGTGGCTGCTTGATGTTCACGTTCTCCGACGTGCTGCGATAAGAGTCAAGCTGGTCGCCGGAAATCTTTACCGACGTTCCAGTCAAGTACTTGTAATCCTCGAATATGGCAGAGAGGGTCTTGGCATACTGTTGCAGTTTCGCCATGTCTATCTCGCTGTCACGATCCTTGCTGTCAAAGACATAAGTACCGGGAGCAGAACGCTGCATGTCTGGAATCTTCTCCAAGGCAGATGGCAATGGGTTCTGGCTCAGATAGTTTTGCTTCTGCGCCATCATGTTGACGCTGTTCACGTAGGCCATGAACGAAGACTGCCAGAAGGAGCGGCGCAGTCCATTGTAAGAGAGCTCATCGTCTGACGTTCCGCCAATAATCAACGGTCGCATTGACACGTCGCTGTTATGACGATAGTTGCCAAGCAGCACGTGGGTCATGATATTCGTCTTCCAAGGCGTGATGATGGCATCAGAGATTCCACCCAACTCACCCGTGACGCTGAACGAGCGATAGCGGTTAGTGATATATCCAGTCCAGAAAGGAGCGGGAGCGCCTTCCACACGCAAGCTGTCGACCGTGCGCTTCATCTCGTCTTTCATGGCAGAGAAGATGACGTTGTCCACGTTGTCGTTCTTCTCCGTGAAAGCCGGAGCCGGGAGCGCTGGCGGAATGTCAAGGCCTTTCTTCGCACGCTGCGTCTCTATCTGGCTGACGAAGATGGCGGGCGATGAGGCCGTGACTGGCACCCAGCCCGACTCCGCTCCGCAAAAGCCTGTGAAAGTACTTGGCTGGTTGCCACCAGCCTGAATGTGAGAGAACATCGAAAGTGGTGTGCCGATAAGGCTCACGCCACGCACGAGCTCATCTTTGCGACCGTCCACGAAGACACGATACACCTCCACAGGAGTGACATTGAACGAGTTGATGCTTCCACCCTCACCCGTCATGGTGTAACCGCTCGTCACGGTGCGGAAATAGTAACCATACTCCTTGCCCTGCTTCTTTGCCTCACGGCGAAGCATTTGGCGAAGTTGCTCCTCAGTGTATGGGCTCTTGGTCTCTACCACGAGGTTAGACTGGCGGCTCACCGGGTCGTTGCCAAAAGAAGCGCGTCCATGACCGTTACTGACAGGGAAACCGTCGAGCGGCACCCTGTTGACAAGGAATGAGCGCAATACGCCATTAACGACATTGTCAACACGGCGAGCCTTAACACCCTCACTGTCATAAAGGTAGTAACCATTCATGTCGGTGCCAGCGTAATGGTTCAAGGTGGGGTCGCAGAACACCTGGAAGGAAGTCGGCAACACCGACTTGCCCACCATGTTCTTGAACGTCTCTCCACCCTCTTTCAAGCGATGACCCTCAAGCCTGTGACCGAAAATCTCGTGGAAGAACACGCCACTGGCCGGGCCTGACAATATGGCCGGGCCTGTGTAGGGATTGGCCACGGGAGCCTTGCGAAGTGCTTCCACACGCGTGAGCAAGTCCTTAGCCGAGGCAACCAGGACATCCTGCGATGGCAACGAGTCTGGATTGAAAGCGAAGTAATCTTGCATCAACGGCAGCTGCATGCCGTCGTCGGCAATGGCCTGCACCATCAGCATGATCCTTGCGGAGCGACGGTTCTGGGCTACCTCCGTGCCATCGGTGTTGACAACATACGAGCGCGACACCTCATAGTCGAGAGACACAGAGCCATAGGTGAGGCTCGCGTCTGCCTTGAACACGGCTGAAATGGCGTTGAGACGCTCCTGCCATGCCTTGTCGTTGAGCTTTAACTTATCAAGGTCATAAGGGTTCTCATAATATTTCTCCACGGGCGCGTCAGAGAAACAAGGAGCCTTGTCTTCTTCCGCCGTACTTGTGGATGCCTTGCTCTTCGCCTGTTGATATGCGGCAAGCGAATAGTTGTAGCGCGAAAGCGTCGCTTCCCACAGGTTTGTGGAGATGCCGTCAGTGGCGTTGTCGTCGTAAGGTATGGTCACCGTGGAGGCAGACCTTCCGTCACGACTTGGCATGCACTGCGAATTGTACTTGAAATTGTCGAACGACTTTTCGCCCAAACGAATCTGTGGCGTGACGTAGCGCCTACGGCTCTCGCTGTCGGAAGACGTTTTTCCAAAGCTGCTGCTTATCACGTGCTTATAAACGTCGTCGGCACGATAGCTCATGAAGTAGGGCTTCACCTGCTGCTTCTGCAGCTGGGCATAGTTGTGCGCCAACTCAGCCTTCAATGTGCCAAGCAGCTTGTCGGAAGAAGCCTGAGCGAAACCGCTGGAGCTAAAAAACGCCAACGATACCGCGAAGACAGTACCTCTTGTAATTAGTCTACTTTCTTTCATCGTTATAATTCTACCTTAATTCCGCAACACTATTATAGATTAAACTTTTTAAGTTCCTGAGCAACAAAAAGTTGTCCGGGATTTTGTCATGTCGAAGATTTCACTTATCTTAGTGTTGCAAATATAAACAAGAGAATCCGACGGTAGACATGGCAAAAATACGAATTAAATCTGTGAAACTCACTCCTTTTGGGGAAATATTTTCGGGTCATGGAGCAATTTGACTCCACATTGTCATCTGTAATCGACTCGACCCTCGGTCTAAGATGTAGATCGTTCGGTTATCAGATAACGTCTACAACTTATGGGTATGATACTGCGGATTTGAGGGTAAATACTCTCTTCATACACTTAACGATTGTTGATAATTAACGATTACACACTAATAAATCGTAACTATCGCCAATCGGGCACCCCTAATGCTTAATTAAGATAAAGAAAGTCCGCTTGCCGTAAATTGTACCATATTACACATTATTATATATATACATTATATTTATATACACGAGGATTGATTCCTGGCCGCAAATTTACGCTTTATTCTGATAATCCGCAAGCTGAAAGGCAAAATTAACGATTTTAGGAGCGGTAATAGGCAAAAAAGCAGTAACTTTGCGCAAAATGTATACTCATTAGATATAAAATCATGGCAGAAGACGCATTCAAGAAGATTGTAAGCCATTGCAAGGAATATGGCTTCGTATTCCCAAGTTCCGAAATTTATCCCGAAGGTCTCTCGGCAGTTTACGACTACGGACCAAACGGCGTGGAACTGAAAAACAACATAAAGAAATATTGGTGGGATTCCATGGTGCTGCTCCACAACAATATCGTGGGCATCGACGCATCCATCTTCATGAACCCCACGGTTTGGAAGGCGAGTGGCCACGTTGACGCTTTCAACGACCCTCTCATCGACAACCGCGACTCGAAGAAGCGCTACCGCGCCGACAACCTCATCGAGGACCAGATAGCGAAATACGAGGAGAAGATTGACAAGGAGGTGAAGAAGGCCGCCAAGAAGTTTGGCGACGCTTTCGACGAGCAGAAGTTCCGCGAGACCAACCCTCGCGTGCTGGAGCACCAGAAGAAGCGCGACGAGCTGCACGCTCGCTATACCGAGGCCATGCAAGGTCCCAACCTTGAGGAACTGAAGCAGATCATCCTCGACGAGGGAATAGTGGACCCCATCAGCGGCACGAAGAACTGGACCGACGTGCGCCAGTTCAACCTCATGTTCTCCACGGAGATCGGCTCAACCGCCAGCTCCACCAACAAGATTTACCTGCGTCCGGAGACGGCCCAGGGCATCTTTGTCAACTTCCTCAACGTGCAGCGCACCACTCGCCAGAAGCTACCGTTCGGCATTGCCCAGATAGGCAAGGCTTTCCGCAACGAGATAGTGGCACGCCAGTTCGTGTTCCGCATGCGCGAGTTTGAGCAGATGGAAATGCAGTTCTTCTGCCAGCCTGGCACGGAGATGCGCTGGTTCGAATATTGGAAGAAGGCTCGCCTGGCATGGCACGAGGCTCTCGGCATGGGCAACGACAACTATCGCTACCACGACCACGAGAAGCTCGCCTTCTACGCCAACGCCGCCACCGACATCGAGTTCAAGATGCCGTTCGGCTTCAAGGAGGTGGAGGGCATCCACAGCCGCACCAACTACGACCTCTCGCAGCACGAGAAGTTCAGTGGCACGAAGATGCGCTATTTCGACCCCGACAAGAACGAGAGCTACGTGCCTTACGACGTGGAGACATCCATCGGCGTGGACCGCATGTTCCTCTCCGTGATGTGTCACGCCTACCAGGAGCAGAAGCTCGACAACGGCTCTACCCGCGTGGTGCTGTCGTTGCCTGAGGCATTGGCTCCTATCAAGTGCGCCGTGCTTCCATTGGTCAACAAGGACGGACTGCCAGAGAAGGCGCAAGAGATTCAAGACGAGCTGAAGTTCCACTTCACCACACACATCGACGCCAAGGACTCCATCGGCAAGCGTTATCGCCGCGAGGACGCCATCGGCACGCCTTATTGCGTCACCGTGGACGGCCAGACCCTGGAAGACAACACCGTGACCTTGCGCCACCGCGACACCATGGAGCAGGAGAGGGTGAACGTCAACGAGCTGCGCGCCATCATCGAGGATCGCGTGAGCATCACCTCGCTTCTCAAGAAACTTGCCAAGGAAATCAAGGACTTCTAAGACAAGAACAAGCAAGTGTTTAAATATGCTGAATAAAAAAACATCAAGAATGGGCAGGAAAGCCATGTTTTTCATGGCTTTCTGCCTTTCCTCTTTCATTTTCCTGCTTGGCTCTTGTTCGGAATCGGACAACACGGTAGAGGAATTTCCAGACTGGAAAAACACCAACGTCAATTATTGGGACAAGCTCTACGCCGAGACACAGGCAAAGGTAACGGCTGGCGATGCCTCCTGGAAAGCTTTCAAGAGCTATAGCATCGAGGACAGCCTGCAATCGCCCAACACAGATTACATCATAGTCAACGTGCTCACGGCCGGCAAGGGCTCCGGATGCCCTATCTATTCCGACTCGGTGCGCGTGCGCTACACGGGCCAGCTCCTGCCCTCCACCTCATACCCTCAGGGCTATGTCTTCGACACGACAAACAAGAACGGAGCCACCGACGCCACGGCTGGCGTTGCCGACATGAAGATGAGCGACCTCACGGCAGGCTTTGCCACCGCGCTGCAACGCATGCACATTGGCGACCAATGGGATGTATACATACCATGGACATTGGCCTATGGCGAATCGGGCAGCAGTTCGATACCCGGATACTCTGTGCTGAAATTTAAGATACAACTCTTGGCTTACGCAAGGGCCGGGGCAAGCCTTCCGCCGTTTAAGTAAACCGCTAAGTTAACGTCTTAAATTTCAAGAAGATACTCATTTTATTGACCATAAAAGAGAATATGACCATAAAACAAATTCCGTCGAAAGGCAAAGGACTGTTGTTTTTCTTCCTGCTCCTTGTGTCGGCCACGGCTATAACGTCGTGCAGCGACGACGAGACTTATGCCGACCAGGTGAAACGCGAGCGCAGCGCCATAAGCGCCTATATCGCCGACTCCGCGGTTAACGTCATCTCGGAGGAGCAGTTCCGCAACCAGAACTACACCACCGACGTATCGAAAAACGAGTTTGTGCTCTTCGAGTCGAGCGGTCTCTATATGCAGATCGTGAGAAAGGGCTCGGGCAAGCCCATCGCCTCCGGCGAGTCGGCACGCATACTGTGCCGCTACACCGAGCGCAACCTCATGACCGACTCCATAAAGGCAAGCAACACCATATCGCCTTACTATTATCGCTATGTGGAGGTGATGAGCGTGACCAACAACTCGGGCACGTTCTCCGGGAGCTTCGAGCAGAACACGAGCTTGATGTACCTTTTCTACAATAGCACCGCCATACCAAGCGGATGGCTTGCAGCACTGCCCTACGTCAACATTGGCAGGTATGTCAACGACGGCGACGAGCTGGCAAAGGTAAGGCTCATCGTGCCGCACGACCTTGGACAGCAATATGCCACTTCTGGCGTGTATCCATGCCTGTACGACATAACATTCCAAAGAGGAATATAACTTTCAAAAAACCAGGGGTCGGCCTTGTGCCGGCCCCTAATAATATGCATAACCTTTGAATCAAATAAAACCAAAAGAAAAATGACTCTAATCAAATCGATTTCCGGTATTCGCGGAACCATTGGCGGCCACACGGGCGACACGCTCAACCCTCTTGACATAGTAAAGTTCACCACTGCCTACGCCACGTTCATTCGCCGCAGCAAGCAGTCGGACAGCAACACCATCGTGGTGGGACGCGACGCTCGCATCTCGGGCGAGATGGTGAAAAACGTGGTCTGCGGAACACTCATGGGCATGGGCTACGACGTGATAAACATTGGCCTGGCCACCACGCCAACGACAGAGCTGGCCGTCAGGATGAGCCACTCTGCCGGCGGCATCATCATCACCGCAAGCCATAACCCTCGCCACTGGAACGCGCTGAAGCTCCTCAACCAGGAAGGTGAGTTCCTCACCAAGGACAATGGCAACGAGGTGCTCGCCATCGCGGAGAAGGAAGACTTTGAATATGCCGACGTTGACCATCTCGGCAAATACACTGAGGACAACTCGTACAACCAACGCCACATAGACTCGGTGCTCAACCTCAAGCTCGTTGACACGGAGGCCATCCGCAACGCTCATTTCCACGTCTGCGTAGACTCGATCAACTCCGTGGGCGGCATCATCCTGCCTCAGCTCCTCGATGCCTTAGGCGTTGAGTATAAGTTCCTTAACGGCACTCCTAACGGCGACTTCGCCCACAACCCTGAGCCATTGGAGAAAAACCTCGGTGGCATAATGACGGAAGTGGCCAATGGCGGCTACGACCTTGGAATAGTGGTTGACCCCGACGTTGACCGCCTGGCCTTCATACAGGAGAACGGCAAGATGTATGGCGAGGAATACACTCTCGTCAGCGTTGCCGACTACATACTCGACCACGTGAAAGGCGCGACCGTGAGCAACCTCTCCTCCACTCGTGCCCTGCGCGACGTGACCGAGAAGCATGGCTGCCAGTATTTCGCTTCTGCCGTTGGCGAGGTGAACGTCACCACGAAGATGAAAGAGGTTGGCGCCGTCATCGGCGGCGAGGGCAACGGCGGAGTGATTTATCCCGAGAGCCACTATGGTCGCGACGCCTTGGTGGGCATAGCCCTCTTCCTCAGCTCCATGGCACAGAAAGGCTGCAAGGCTTCAGAACTGCGCGCGTCGTACCCCAACTATTTCATGGCGAAAAACCGCATCGACCTTCAGCCTGGCACCGACGTCGACGCTCTCCTGGTAAAGGTGAAGGCTAAGTTCGAGGGCAGAGACGACGTGAAGGTGACCGACATCGACGGCGTGAAGCTCGATTTCGCCGACTGCTGGGTTCACATGCGCAAGTCTAACACGGAGCCCATCATCCGCGTATACTCTGAGGCGAAATCCATGGAGGAGGCCCAGAAGATAGCAGAGAAGATGGCTGCGGAACTTAACAAATAATAAACTTCTCGTAGGTACGCAATACCTCATAAATTAAGTCGGAACACAGTTTATGTATTCCGGCTTATTTTTATTCCCAAACATAATACCCAACTGCATACGCCCACAAGAGGTTTACGCCAACCGAAAAACAGCCTCACCATTATACGGAATTAAATTAGACCATATTTAACGATTTGTGTTATTTGTAGATGTTGGTTTTCATACCCAAAAACACAAAACATCTTGGACTATGGCAAGAAGACTTTACCCTATCGGAATACAAACGTTTGAGGAGTGAAAGACAACTATACACATACAATAAAAGAGAGCGACCCGAAAGAGCCGCTCTCTTCTTATTTATTTTCGTCAAAAAAATAGTTACGTGGTTGTCATATTTATACCTGAACGTCCTTGTTCACGTTCTTTGAGAGGAACGCGGCATAGCAGAACATGTAGACCACTGCGATCAGAGGCACGATGTAGGAAAGCATGTAGTTGAGCGTAGCGTCGGCCACCGCGTTCTGGATAAGAGGCAGCACGCCACCACCGACAACCATCATCATGAAGATGCCGCTTGCCTTCTCGGTGTACTTGCCCAGGCCCTCTGTGGCGAGGTTGAAGATAGACGACCACATGATGGAAGTGCAGAGACCGCAAAGCACCAAGAGGATTGCGCCAAGAGGCAAGGTCACGACCTGGAAGCTTGAACCGGTGAACACTGGCAGCGAGCCCGTGATGGTCTTCGGAAGGAACATGGCCAGGAGAATGAGAATAATGGCTGTGCCCGTTGTCGTCAACATCATGGCACGGCTTGAGACCTTAGAGGCAATGAAACTTGAGATGAGACGACCCACAAGCATCAAGAACCAATATGTGCCAGCGGCAAAGCCTGCTACGGCAACTGCCTGAACGGTTGGGTTGAGACCCACCACGCCGGCACCCGCGTCGGTAGTGTCGGAGATGTAGAAGTTCAATGTGCCGGGGATGCCACACTCCACGCCCACATACACGAAGATGGCGATAACGCCGAAGGTGAAGTGACGGAAGACGAAAGGCGTGTGCTCGAACTTCACGTCGCCCTCCATCTGCTTCGGGTTCTCGATTGGGACGAAGAGCAACACGAAGAACGTCACGAGGAACACGCCCATGGCCATGTAGAGCACGAGGTTGACATCGCTCATGGCCGTGTCCTTAGTCACAGTGCCGATAAGCGCGCCCACGAGCATTGGGGTCATGGTGCCGAGCAGGTAGTTGAGCGTGCCCCCGATGAGGTTGAGCTGGTTGACACGGTTGCCGCAACCGCCAAGCGGGTGGAGCCTCGGGTTGACGACGGTGTTGAGCATGCAGACGGAGAAACCGGAGATGAAAGCACCTACAAGGTAGATGACGAAGCCCGTCATGCCCTCAGAGAAGCCGGAGAGGAACTGCACGAGCACGCCGAAGAAGCCGAAGGCTATGCCAAGGAGAGCAGTCTTCTTATAGCCAATCTTCGTGAGCAAGTTGCCGGCGGGAATACCCATGAACAAGTAAGCGAAGAAGTTCATGAAGTTACCCATCATGCCGAGCATGTTGCTACCGCCAATCATGGGCTGATTCTTCCAGATGACGCCGATAGGAGCGGCGAGGTTGGTCACGAAGGAAATCATTCCGAAGAGGAAGATACATGCCACGATGGCGATGGCGCGACCGTTGGTGTTTGTTTTTGACATTATGATATAAGTTTTAGTTAATTTAGTTTTTAAAAGAGTTTATTAGGATATACGCCCTCGTCCACGAGTTTCTGTATCTTTGCCACCACGCCCGGACGGTCGGCTGAATAAGTCACGCCAAACCACTTAGAGGTCGTGTCGAGCACCTCGCAAGTAGCCTTTCCGGCCTTGATGAGCTTGTCTACGACCCAAGGGATAAGGTATTCGGCCTTAGGATTGGCCTTTGTTGTAGGCAGGTCGAGGAACTCCTTGAAAAGCTTGTCAGAATACTCGAAATACTCTGGAGTGAAGCCCCACACGTTCATCGAGACAGGAGTGTTGTCGGCAGTAGTCACCCACTGGCCGTTGTCGTCCTTGTAGCTCACCTTGCCCTCTGCGTTGCGGAGAATCTCTGTGCGCTCCACGCACGAGGTGAGGTGACCGTTCTCGTCTTTCTCGCACACGCCACGGCTCACGCTTCCATTGTCGGACAGGGTGTTGGCCACGCGGAAGCCCACCATGGCATACTTGCCATTGCTGCCCTCTGGAAGCTCGGAGAGGAACTTGCCGATGACCTTGAAGCAGTCGCGGTTGTAGAAGTCGTCGCAGTTGATAACGCAGAAAGGCTCCTTGATGACATCCTTGGCCATCATCACGGCGTGGTTGGTGCCCCAAGGCTTCGTGCGACCGTCGGGCACGCCGTACCCCTCGGGAATCTTGTCGAGGCTCTGGAAAACTATCTCGCAAGGGATATGGCCCTCATACTTTGAGAGAATCTTCTCGCGGAAGTCTTGCTCGAAGTCTTTGCGAATGACCCAGACAATCTTTCCAAAACCAGCTTGAATGGCATCGTAGATGCTATAGTCCATTATGGTCTCACCGTTTGGGCCCAGTCCGTCAAGTTGTTTCAAACCACCATAACGGCTACCCATACCAGCAGCTAATAACAATAATGTAGGTTTCATAAATCCGTATATTTTAATGATTGGTTCATTTAGTCTTATCAGTATGCAAAGATACCCTTTTTATATGATACATTCACTAAATAACGCCAAAATTTTGTAATTTTGTAACACTAAAAAGAATACCATCGCATGCCCATAACAGAAATACACAGTTTAGACGCCGCTGGAGTGGCCGTCTACCACCGTTTGACCGATCACCAGCTCCGCAACCGCCTCCATCCCGAAGACGGCATGGTGATAGCCGAGAGCCCGAAGGTCATCAACGTGGCTCTCGACGAGGGTCTGCTGCCCATATCCCTGCTCTGCGAGGCGCGCCATATCGAAGGCGATGCCGCCGACATCATCAAGCGTTGCGGTGACATACCGGTCTACACCGGCAGTCGCGAGCTTCTCGCCTCGCTCACCGGCTACACGCTGACGCGCGGCGTGCTCTGCGCCATGCGGCGGCCACAGCAGCCCACGTGGCAAGAGCTGTGCGGGAAGTCGCGCCGCGTCGTCGTCCTCGACGCGGTGTGCGACACCACGAACATCGGGGCCATTTTCCGCTCCGCCGCGGCCCTTGGCATAGACGGCGCGCTGCTCACCACCGACAGTTGCGACCCTTTCAACCGCAGGGCCGTGAGAGTGTCGATGGGCACGGTGTTCAAGTTGCCCTGGGCCTGGCTCGACGCCCCGCTCCCCACCCTTCGCGAATGCGGATTCAAGACCGTGGCCATGGCGTTGCGGCACGACAGCATCGCCCTCGACGACCCAAGGCTCAAGGCCGAGCCACGTCTCGCCGTAGTGATGGGCACTGAAGGCGATGGCCTGCCCACCGAAGCCATCGACGATGCCGACTACGTGGTGAAGATACCAATGGCGCGAGGTGTCGACTCGCTTAACGTGGCGGCAGCCTCAGCCGTGGCGTTTTGGGAATTGGGGAAACAGAAAGCCCAGACTTTGTGAAACAAACAGTCTGGGCATAGAAAAATGAATGAAAAAACTCAATTATTAATAAATCAGGGTTCCCGAAAGGCACCAGTAGCTGTTGCTGCCGCCTTCTGGCGCGCCCTGCGGTATCTTGACGTTGACGGTATGCTTGCCTGCTTTCAGGTTGCCAACATAGATATATTCAGGATTTGTCACTGTGCCTGGACACCAGTTGGAGCGACTTAGGTCAGACGAACTAAGTCCGTTGGAGAAGTTGCCGGAGCAAGGGTTGTTGTTGCGATAAGTTCCGCAATCGTCGCGCCAAGGGATGAACGTTATTATCTTCTGTCCGTCCACGTAGATGGTTTTGGGCTTTTGGTTGAACTCGTCGCCGCCCCCCCAGCCGCCATGACCGGTTGTGAGATAATAGAGGCGAGCGTTTTTCACGTCGTCCTTCAGCTCAAAGGTCGTTGTCAGCGAGTCGTTGAGCATGAATGTGGGATAAGGTTGCCCAGCCTGCTCCATGTAGTTGACGGTGTTGAACAAGGGCAATGTCTTCTGCACCTTGTGGTCTCCGTCAGGATAATATTTCAGTTTCAGGCTCAACTTGTGGCCCTTGGCATCACAGTTGCCGATGTAGGCGCCTATCCACACCTCGCCCTTGAGCTGTTCGGCAACCGATGTCACCTCAGTCTTATAGGTCACAGAGTCCACCCATGTCTGCCCAGGCACTTTGTTGTGGTTGTATTTGCGCACGCCAAATCCCGTGAAGAACCTCATCAGCTCCAGCGGCACGTCATATCCTGCCGTCGACGTGAGTCCGTGATAGTCGGTGTCGCCACTGTGGAACGACGGCACGCTGTTCAAGTCGCGCAGGGCGTCTATGAACGATTGCGCCTTGCCTGTGGGAATCATGAATATGGATCCCGTGCGGTCGTAGGCGTCACCATCGGAATATTGCACGGCCTCGACGAACACCTGACGGTCGCTCACGCTGTCGGGCAGTTGCACTTTCTTCAACACCACGGTGCCACCGGCGGCCACATACGTCTTGCCAGCCTCAAGCTGTCCGTCGGGCAACTTGGCGTTGTTGAAGCATATTGTCTGCTGGTCGAACACGGGCACCACTATCACCCCACTCTGGTTGATAGCATATGAATAGTTGCTTTCGTCGAGATAATGTCCCCAGTCGGCGGGCAACAGCTCCGTGGGCTTCTTCACGGCCTTTATGCCAGTGGCCTCCTGCACGGAGTCGCCGTTTCTCACCACGCGCAGCACAAGGCCGTCGGGCACGCCTGCCCACGTCTGTGGAGTGCCACGGAACGCCAAGTCGTTGGTATACCACACGTCTATGGTGTTTGAGTTCACTACCGTGCGCACTACCTTGCAGTTGAGCCCAAGGTATTTCTCTTCCCTCAACTCCTTGAATCCCTTGCCATACTCGAACGGGATGTTGGTGTAAATCAACTCATTGTTTGGCATTATGGCACGGCGATAACTGCACTGGCGGCTATAGTCGATATAGCTTTCACGGCGCGGAAGTCGTGGCTTTGGCGTTTCCGCCTTTTCTTTTTTCTTGTCTTTTTTACTCTCTGGCCATACGCTTTCCAGCTTCACCTGGTCGCCAAACACCTTCATGACCGTGCTTCCCGGGTTCACCTTGCCCTTGTAAAGCGAATGGTAGGTCACCTCTATGCCCTTGGCCTTCTTCAGCTTGGCGGCATAGTTTTGCGCTTCGGCAGCCGTACACATCAGCAGGCTGGCGAAGAGAATGCAGATTTGTTTCATGTATTATATATTAAGTTGTTTGCAATGTATGAAGATTCGCGTGCGCGACTTACTCTGTAGCGCGCAAGCCCTCCACGTCATTTCTTCTTCCCGTCTTTCTGCTTGCGCCTCCCGAAAGTGAAAAGCTCACGAAGGCTACCAAAGTCTTTCTTCAAGATAAAGCCCACGCCCTGGGTGTTGAGCGAGTTGCGCGTGAAATAGCGGTCGTTGGTCTGATTATAGACGTGCACGCTGAAGTTGCCGTTGGGGAAGATGAGATAGCGCAAGTCGAAGTCGCCAATAAACGACGTGGTGGCGTTGGCGTTGTCGCGATAGCCAAACTGCCCGTTGAAAATCAGGCGGTTGTTGAGCAAGTTGCCACTGAACAGTCCCTCATACTCGGCATTGTTGAAGCCTTCGTCGCCTGTCGAGATGTTGGCCCCGAAGTTCCAATTGTTGCTTTTCATCACGCTTCCCAACACGTTGTTGATTTGTTGGCTCAAGGTTCCGCTGAGCAGGCTCTGCATGGCGAGAGTCGTTTGGTTCATGCCCTGCGTGCTGGAGTTGTTGTTTCCGCGAGAATAGAACCGGCCCACGGCAAGCAGGTAGAGCACCTGCTGGTTCATCTCCTCCTCGCCGTTGATAAGACTGTAGATCATCTGCTTGGTGTCTGAGCTCATGGTGGGGAAGTCGAGGTCGAAGGCGACACGTGGCGCTTCCGGCGTTCCGCTGATGTTCATTATGCAGTTGGCCTTGACATTGTTAGATGAGAAGCTGCGGCCCATCTGCAGGTCGGAGAGGCTCACGGAGGCTATTGGATAGACGGCCTTGAGCTTGAGCAGCGCGGCGAAGGGGTCGCCGCCGAAGGTGATGGTTCCGCCCTGCGTGAAATTGAACTCCTTTCTTATGATGTTCTGCACCGTGATGCGGTAGATGCCCTTTTCCACGGTGTAAGTGCCGAAGATGTCGAGTCCGCCCTTATTAAAATATGTGGCGCGCAGCGTGCCGTTCCCGTTAAGCGTGATATAGTCGCCCGACGCCTTGTCGGTGATAAGGCGCATCGTGGCGTTGGGGTTCACGTTTATCAGGAAGTTGAGGTGGATGTCGGTGGGGATGTCGGGCGCGTCGGCTGAGTCGGCCATCGCCACGGAGTCTGGCCGGGCTGCCACGGCGTCACGGTCGTGCCAACTAATGAAGTCGTCGGTGGATGTCGAGGAGGTGCTCGTGATGTCGTAGACCACCTCAGAACCTTTCGTGGGCGTGACATTCATGTTGACGTCGAGCGTCCCAGGCCTACTTCTCAACGTGATGTCGCCCGTGCCGAACACCTTGCCATAGAAGTTGCTGCCGTCAGCCCCATTCGTGTTGAACGCGAGCAAGTGGTCGGCATGGGCCGCTATGTCGGTCGTGATGTGGCTGATGTGCCGGTGGTGGATGGCCCCGGTGACAAGTCCGCGGTTACCGTATTCGTCGATGATGGTGTCGCCGGGCAGTTGTATCTCGTTCTCTATGAAATGAACCTTCCCGCGATTGACCTGATAGCGCACGCCTGTGGGCTTTATGGTCATCATGCCATCGGTAACGATGTCGCCCGTGAGGTTGAGCTTGCTCAAGTCGCCCCACAGTCTCAGGTCGCCGTTGCCGCGAAGGTCAACGTTTTCGAGGAAACTGGAGCAGAGCGTGCCAAGAAACTCGGCGCGCGTGTTGTCGAGCTTCATGCCCAGGTCTATGTAATGGTGCTTCGTGGAGACGTAACCGTCGATAAACGTATTAGACGGTATCAGCCCCGAGGCCTCTTGTATGGTGTCGTTGGTGACGCCCTTGATGTTTATCTGTCCCTCGCTGAGTTTCCAACCCACGTTGGCACGAAGGGTGCCGAGACGTCCCTCGATAAGCTTGAAACGGTCTACACGCAAGGCCGCCGTGACACCGGGGCTGGCAAAGAGCCCCTTCACGCTCGCCGTGCCCGACGCCGCGCCACTGAACTCCACGGAATGGAAGTTGACGAGGTTGAGGATATAGTTCACGTTGACGTTCGACAGGTGGGCGGTGAGCGAGTCGTTGGCGTTGTCAGACCCCGTGCCCGACACGAGCACGCGCTGCGAGCCACTGCTTATGGCGAAGTCGTGGACCTCAAGATGGTTCTTGCTGTAAAGCACGGTCGAAGGGTGCACCATAAACAATGTGTCGCCGACATGGAACCGCGACTTATTGAAGTTGACGAGCGCGAGCGTCTTGCCGTCGGGTGTCTTGCGGAACGCCACGTCGGCTCCCAAAGCCCCGCGAAGCCTCTGCGCCTTGGCGTGGTTGTCGAGCGATATTTGCGCCGCGATGCGGTCGAAACCCGCCGAGAGTTTCAGTCCTATGTCTGTGCCCACCTTCTCGTCGCGCATGTTGGTGAATCCGCCATCCACGGAGAGCATGTCACCCACCGTGCGCACCTTGGCGCCGACGCGCTTAAAGTGGCGGTCGCCCCAAACCACGTCTGGAGCTGAGACATCGGCGTCGAGCGAGCTTCCGTCCCTGCCGAAAGAGGCTTTCACCGACACGGTGTCGAGAATGTCGAGCGGCATGTTGAGGAAAGGCCGCGCCCAGTTGCTGTCGGTCAGGCGCGCCACGAAGCTCACGGCTCCCGTGTTTATGGGTCGATAACGGAACGGGGCGAGATTGGTGATGCCTGGCAGCTTCTTCACGATGACGTTCTCTATCGCTTGCGGCAAGGCCGCATAGTCGAACTTGCCATAGACCGCCGCCATGCCAAAGTCGCTGTGCATGAGCAGGTAATGCCCATGCTGGGAATGGCCGGCACGCAGGCTCAGCGAGTCGAGGGTATAGCTGTCGTCGCCTTGCCGCATCACGAAACTGCCCAACCGCAGGTAGCCGTCTATGGTGTTGATGTCGCGTCCACGCAAGTTGGCGTCTACCGTTCCGCTGTAAGTGGCCTTTGCCAGGCGACCGTTGAGCAGGCGCAACGCCGAGGGCAAGAAGTGCCTGACAGAGCCTTTCAGCTTGACGGCCTTCTCGCCCCCCGAGAGTTTTACGCCACCATCCAAGGCGAGGCTGATATTGGGATCGTCGATGCTCACACGCCCCTCGGCCATGCCTCCGGCGAAAGTGGCATTGAGCGATATGTTGCGATAAGCGTAAGCGTTGTAGTCGAACCGCTTCACGTTGCCCTTGAGTTCGAAATGCTTTGCCTTGATGTCGCCGCTGCCAAGGACATCAGCGGCAAGAGTGCCAAAATGCTCGTTGCCAAGGACTTGTCTCAGGTTGAACGCGTCGGTCGCGATGTGTCCGCCAACTCGCGTCCCTTGCTTGTTGAGGTCGAGCACGGCCGTTCCGGCGCTCGTGCGCAGCTTTCCCTTGGCGTAAAGGTCCTGTCCCTTGCCCGACGCCGTGCCATTGAAGGCGATGTCGCCCAATCGCGTCACGGCATCCGGAACCTTGCCGGCAAGATATTTCACGACATTGGCGTTGGCATTGAACTGCCTCACGTCGGCATGCCATCTCATGGGCTTGCCTGTCGTGAGCCACCCCACGGCGGAGAGACGGAAGTCGGACGGCTTGTTGAAATCATGGAATCCGGCATAGCGAGGCATGGCGACGTCGAGCTGGCTTAACATGATTCTCGCCCCCTTGCCCCGAGCCGACAGCTTGAGCAGGACGGGCCTGTTGATTGACGAGAGCACGGGAACGAAAGCGCGAAAGTCGTGAGGGTTGACTCGTGACGTTGCCAAGGCGAGGGAAAAAGAACGCGAGCCCTTGTTTGCCTCCGCATGGGGAATCAATATCTCCGTGCCAGGCATGGCCAACGAGAAGTTGTCTATGGCCACCGACTTCTTCGTGGCCTCGGCCTTGAACGAGAGCGACTTGATGTCGAGCCCCGAAGCCTCGCGTAGCGACAACTTCTTTAAGAAAGCGTGATAGGAGTCGCCGTCAACTATGTCGAAGACTATGTGGGAGCTTATCTCAGAAATGTCAAAATGGTTGACGTCGAAAGTCTTGAGCCGTGGCTTGTCCCATCTGTTCCAAGCCACTTTGCCGTGGCGGATGATGAGACTGTTGATGGCAAGGTTTAGGCGCGACTTGTGGGTGGTGTCCTTTGAGGCGAGCGAGTCGACAACAAATTGGAAGTTGGGCTTCGCAGCCGCGTTCTCTTTATACAAGTTAAGCTTCGGTGTGAACACTTGCGCCGAGGTGATGGTAATCTTACCCCTCGCCAAGTCGGTATAACTGAACTTGGCGGAAAGGCGCGACGCCCACAGCATGCGCTTGCCACGCTTATCGAGTATTGCCACATCGTCTATGATAATGCGATTGAAGATGCCCACGTCTACCCTGCCAACCGACACTGGCGTACCGAACTTATTGGATATGGCCGATGCCACAGCGGTTCCCAGCGCGGATTGGACGACAGGAACGCGCACCATGACCATGGCGGCAAGGCAAAGGCCCACCGTCAGCCACACGAGATAATTTATTATTCGCCTTAGCTTCTTCAATAGAAACGGAAATGTGATGCCGAAGTTAACTTCATGCAAAATTAAGGAAAAAATAATCCTTATAAAAGAAAAAGACAGACGATTTATATTAATTGGCCCAAAAAAGTATTAAATTTGCACACAAACTACATCAAACTCTTTTTATCTGTTCTATGGCAAATGTAATTAAGTTGCGCAAAGGCTTAGACATTAACCTGGCAGGGAAAGCCGTGAAAGAGAAAGTGGCTACGCCACAATCCTCCGTTTATGGCCTTTCCCCGTTGTCTTTCCCCGGCATCACTCCAAAGCTGTCGGTAAAGGAAGGCGACCACGTGCTCGCCGGAGAGCCACTGTTCGTGAGCAAGCAATGTCCTGAGTTGGGCTTTGCGTCTCCAGTTAGCGGCACTGTGAAAGCCGTGGTAAGAGGGGCCCGACGCAAGGTCCTAATGGTTACAATTGAGGCTGACACTACCCAGCAGGCTCATGATTATGGCAAGGCCAATGCCGCCGCCCTTGACGGCGAGGCCGTGAAAGGCAAGCTCTTGGAAGCAGGCCTCTTCGGGTATATCAACCAGCTGCCTTATGGCGTGGTGGCGAGCCCTCAGACACAACCCGACGGCATCTTCGTGTCAGCGCTGCGCGACATGCCCTTGGCGTGCGACTTCGAGGTGGAGCTTCAAGGCAATGAGGAGGCGTTCAAGACTGGCCTCAAGGCTTTAAGCCGCATAGCCACGGTGCATCTCGGCACTGGCGCGAAGCAAACGGCGCAAGCCCTGACAAACGTGGAAGACGTTGACCTGAACGTCTTTGACGGCCCTTGCCCGGCGGGAAACGTTGACGTGCAAATAAACCACGTGGCACCGATGAGCAAGAACAAGACCGTGTGGACGGTGGACCCGACGGCTGTCATCTTCATCGGTCGCCTGTTCCTCACCGGGAAGGTTGACCTGACACGCACCATCGCGGTGGCAGGAAGCAGGGTGAAAGCTCCTTCCTATACCGACGTGAAGGTAGGCACGCCACTCGAAGACATCCTCGCAGGAAGGCTGGAAGAGGCCGGGCACTCACGCATCATCAACGGCAACCCTCTCACCGGTACGAAAGACGGCATCGACGGATTCCTCGGCGCGCACACGTCGGAGGTGACCGTGATACCGGAGGGCGACGACATCGACGAGACCTTGGGATGGATTCTCCCACGCACCAAGCAGTTCTCGGTAAACCGCAGCTATTTCTCATGGCTCTTCGGAAAGAAGAAGGCCTACGACCTCGACGCGCGCGTAAAGGGCAGTGAGCGCCACATGATAATGAGCGGAGAATACGACAAGGTGTTGCCAATGGACATCTACGCCGAATATCTCATCAAGGCCATCATAGCCGGCGACATCGACAAGCAAGAGCAACTCGGCATCTACGAGGTTACCCCAGAGGATTTCGCCCTCGCCGAGTTCGTGGACAGCTCAAAGCTGCCATTGCAGAAACTCGTGCGTGAAGGTCTCGACACATTGAGAAAAGAAAACGCATAAGCCAGGCGGCAAGGCCTTGGCAACATTCTTTCAACATTAATCACACAATCCAATATTAATCCAATATTTGGAATGAACGCAATAAAAAAATATTTCGACAAGATACGGCCCAACTTTGAGGAAGGCGGCAAGCTGCATGCCCTGAGAAGTGTGTACGAGGGATTCGAGTCGTTCCTTTTCGTACCTAACGCCACGTCAACGAGCGGTGCCTCCATCCACGACTCCATCGACTCAAAGCGCATCATGAGCTTCGTGGTAATAGCGTTGATACCCGCCCTGCTCTTCGGCATGTACAACGTGGGCTATCAAAACTATCTCGCCGCCGGCAAGCTTGCCACGGCCTCTTTCTGGAGCATCTTCGGCTTTGGCTTCCTCGCCGTGCTGCCAAAGATTCTCGTGAGCTATATCGTCGGCCTGGGCATCGAGTTCGCTTGGGCGCAATGGAAAGGCGAGGAGATACAAGAGGGCTACCTCGTATCGGGCATCATCATCCCGCTCATAATCCCTGTCACCACACCGCTGTGGATTCTGGCGTTGGCTTGCGCCTTCGCCGTGATCTTCTGCAAGGAAATCTTCGGAGGCACGGGCATGAACATCTTCAACGTGGCCGTCGGCGCGCGCATGTTCCTGTTCTTCTCTTATCCCTCGAAGATGACGGGCGACGCCGTATGGGTGGCAAGCCACAGCATCTTCGGCTTGGGCAACACGCTCCCCGACACCTTCACCACGGCAACGCCATTGGCACACGTGGCTCAAGGCACGCCTTTGGACGCCTCTGTCTGCGACATGGTGACGGGATTCATACCCGGCTGCATAGGCGAGACTTCCGTCATAGCCATTGCCATCGGCGCTGTCATCCTGCTCTGGACTGGCATAGCAAGCTGGAAGACCATGCTTAGCGTGTTCGTGGGCGGATCTGTCATGGGAGCCATCTTCCACGCCACGGGTGCCTCGTCAATAGAATGGTGGGAGCAACTCATCCTCGGCGGTTTCTGCTTCGGCGCCGTCTTCATGGCCACAGACCCCGTGACATCTGCCAGGACAGAGACAGGCAAGTGGATATACGGATTCATAGTGGGAGCGATGGCCATCATCGTGCGCGTGAAGAACCAAGGCTATCCCGAGGGAATGATGCTCGCCATATTCTTTGGCAACATGATCGCGCCGCTCATCGACTACTGTGTAGTGGAATGCAACATCTCCAAGCGAGCCAAGCGCAGCAAGGTTTCTGAATAAAAGCATAAAGGAAATGAAAACTAACAGCAATTCATATACCATTATCTACTCGGCGGTAATTGTCGTGGTAGTGGCATTTCTCCTTGCCTTCGTCTATCAGGCGTTAAAGCCCATGCAGACTGCCAACGAGGCCCTGGCAAAGAAGAAGCAGATTCTCTACAGCCTCAACATACGCGACCTCGACGGCAACGCCGCGGAAGCGAAATACAAGGAAGTGGTGAAAGAGGAGAAGACCGTCAACGGCAGCGAGATGTTCGTGTGCGACATTGACGGTAAGGCAAAGTACGTGTTCTCCATGACGGGAAACGGCCTTTGGGGCGGTATCAGCGGATACGTGTCGGTAAACGATGACAAGAGCACCGTCTATGGCGCATACTTCAACCACGAGAGCGAGACTGCCGGACTGGGCGCCGAAATCAAGGACAACCAGAAATGGCAAGAGAAATTCCAGGGCAAGAAGCTCTTCAAGGACGGAAACCGCAACGACATCGCCTTGTCGGTAAACAAGGAAGTGAAGGACCCATCCACACAGGTTGATGCCGTGACGGGTGCCACGCTGACGTCAAACGGTGTAGCCAACATGCTTCACGACGGACTTGGGAAGTTCCTGAAGTTCCTAAACAGCAAATAAGTTTTTCCAACGGAACGACAAAATTATCGAATTATGAGTTTATTTTCAAATCAGAATAAGGCGGCATTCATTGAGCCTCTGCACCTGAACAACCCCATCATGGTACAGGTGCTTGGCATCTGCAGTGCCCTCGCCGTCACGTCACAGCTCAAGCCCGCCATCGTGATGGGCCTCGCGGTAACAGTGATCACGGCATTCGCCAACGTCATCATCTCCCTCATACGCAAGACCATCCCGATGCGCATCCGCATCATCGTGCAGCTCGTCGTGGTGGCCGCGCTGGTCACCATCGTCAACCAGGTCCTCGGAGCTTTCGCCTACGATGTCAGCGTGCAGCTGAGCGTGTATGTCGGTCTTATCATCACCAACTGTATTCTCATGGGCCGCTTGGAGGCTTTCGCCATGATGAACAAGCCTTGGCCCTCCTTCCTCGACGGAATAGGCAACGGCCTCGGCTATGCGGCCATACTTGTCATCGTGGGAGCTTTCCGCGAGTTCTTTGGCAGGGGTTCGCTCCTCGGCTTCCAAATCATCCCTCAGGGAGCTTACGACTTCGGGTATATCAACAACGGCATGATGAACATGTCGTGCACCGCCCTCATCCTCATCGGATGCATCATTTGGGTCAACAGGGCTTTCTTTGTTAAAGACGAAAAGAAGTAAATAAGAAATGGAACACGCTATAGCATTACTCTGCAGGTCTATATTCGTAGACAACATGATTTTCGCTTACTTCCTCGGTATGTGCTCATACCTGGCAGTGAGCAAGAATGTCAAGACCTCTCTCGGATTGGGTCTTGCCGTGACCTTCGTGCTCGTGATAACCGAGCCTATCAACTATCTCTTGCAGGTTTACGTTCTTGGCCCCGACTGTCTGGTCAAAGGTGTCGACCTTAGCTATCTGAGCTTCATTCTCTTCATCGCCATCATTGCCGGAATAGTGCAGCTCGTGGAGATGGCCGTGGAGAAGTTCTCGCCATCGCTCTACGCGGCGTTGGGCATTTTCCTGCCTCTTATCGCCGTCAACTGCGCCATCATGGGCGCCTCGCTCTTCATGCAGCAGCGCATCAAGCTGCCAATCGACAACGCGCAAGCCATCTCCAGCATTGGCGACAGCATAGCCTATGCCATCGGCAGCGGACTGGGTTGGACGCTCGCCATCGTCATGTTCGGAGCCATACGCGAGAAGATGGAATACTGCGACATTCCCAAGCCTCTCCAAGGCATGGGAATAGCCTTCATAACCGTCGGCCTCATGGCTATGGCAATGATGTGCTTCAGTGGGCTGCAGTTCTGACAACAGCAAAAGAAAGAACAATATAGAACAAACAAAGAATAAAGAAACAACAATACTATGGGACAATTTATAGGCGTAAGCATAGCAGTGTTTCTCGTCATCATACTTGTCTTGGTGGCGATGCTGCTTATCGCTAAGAAATATCTCAGCCCGAGCGGAAAGGTGACTATTACCGTCAATGGCGACAAGAAATTGGAAGTGGAGCAAGGCGGTTCGCTGCTCTCCACGCTCAACGACAATGGCATACACCTTTCGTCTGCTTGCGGCGGCAAGGGCAGCTGCGGACAGTGCCGTCTGCAAGTCCTTGAAGGCGGTGGCGAGATTCTCGACACCGAGAAGGGCCACTTCTCGCGCAAGGAGATAAAGGAGCATTGGCGCCTCGGATGCCAGACTAAGGTGAAAGGCAACCTCAGCGTGAAGGTTTCCGACTCTATCCTCAATGTCAAGGAATGGGAGTGCACGGTCATATCAAACAAGAACGTGTCAAGCTTCATAAAAGAGTTCAAGGTGGCGTTGCCTCCAGGCGAGCACATGGACTTCATCCCTGGCTCTTACGCGCAGATTGCCATACCTGCCTACGACACCATCGACTACGACAAGGACTTCGACAAGTCGCTCATCGGCGACGAGTATATCGGCGCTTGGAAGAAGTTCAACATCCTCTCGCTCAAGGCCCACAACCCGGAACCGACCATCCGCGCCTACTCCATGGCCAACTATCCTGCCGAGGGCGACATCATAACGCTCACGGTGCGCATAGCCTCAACGCCGTTCTTGCCACGCCCGCAGGTGGGATTCCAGGACGTGCCGACAGGCATAGGCTCAAGCTACATCTTCTCGCTCAAGCCGGGCGACAAGGTGCGCATGAGTGGCCCTTACGGCGATTTCCATCCTAAGTTTGACAGCAAACGCGAGATGATCTGGATTGGCGGTGGTGCCGGCATGGCTCCCCTGCGTTCGCAAATCATGTACATGACACGGCAGATCCATTGCACCGACCGTGAGATGCACTTCTTCTATGGGGCTCGCTCCCTGTCGGAGGCGTTCTTCCTGGAAGACTTCTGGGAGCTTGAGAAGGAATTCCCCAACTTCCACATGCATCTCTCCCTCGACCGTCCTGACCCCAAGGCCGACGCCGCGGGCGTGAAATACTATGCCGGCTTCGCTGTCAACTGCGTGCGCGACACGTATCTCAAAGACCACGACGCGCCTGAGGATTGCGAGTACTACCTCTGCGGCCCACCAATGCTCATCAAGACCGTGACTACTTATCTCGACAGCCTTGGCGTGGAGCCTGAGAGCATCATGTACGACAATTTCGGATAAACAAAAACTATCTTCTTCCCACATACTCAAAGAGGTCGCTGGTTTCCGGCGACCTCTTTTTGTGTTATTATATGGCAAAAATCCATGACTGCCACCGTGCGCACACGTAAAATTGTAAAATATTATTGCCGAAATTTAACACTTGGGAACAGGTGCTTTCACACACCAAAAGAGTAGCCTTTTGCCTGTTGGCAACACCGTCAGCCGTTTTTTTTCAAAAAGGAAAAGCGCAATGCGTTTTTTTATATTCTAATCTTCACTACTCATCATTTTTTATATACTATCAACCTAATATTCAGGAAAAAAATGCGTAAGTTTGCAATATAAAACAAAAGATTTAAGTTATATGGCGGAAGATTCCAAAAAGCCGAACACTATAAGCCCTAACCTCAAAAAAGCGATCAGATACACAGGCATTGCCGTGGCGGTGCCCGTAGTCGTGGTCATAGCCTTGTCGCTCCTGCTTTACTTCCCTCCTTTCCAAAACTGGGCGGTGTCTAAAGCCACGGCCATAGCCTCGGAAAAGACGGGCATGAGCATCAGCGTTGGCCACGTGAGGCTCGCCTTTCCTCTCGACCTCGCCCTCGACGACGTGCGCGCCTTCGAGCCAAACGACTCGGTGAAGGGCAAGACCGACACGGTGGCGATAGTATCGCGCGCCGTGGCCAACGTGCAACTCTTGCCGCTACTCCACAAGCAGGTGATGGTGGACGAACTGTCGCTGCGCGACATGCAGCTCAACACCACCCACTTCATCAGCGACGTGCGCGTCAGCGGAAAGGTTGGCGAACTGAAGGTCAAGGCGCATGGCATAGACCTGTCGAAAGAGCACGTGAGGGTGAACCGCGCGATACTGAACGACGCCAACCTGCTTGTTGAGCTTTCCGACACGGCGAAGAAAGACACCGCCAAGCAAAACTTCTGGAAGGTGAATCTCGACGAGCTGAACATTCGCAACACCGCCTTCGCGCTTCGCACCCCGGGCGACACCATCTCCGTGGCGCTGCTCATGCAGAAGGGCAAGGCGCAGGGCGTCTTCATGGATCTCTTCAAGAACCTATACTCCGTGAGGCATATCGACTGGGCGGGCGGTTGGCTCAACTATGACAAGCAACCATCCGCGGTGGAGAAGGCTGGCTTCGACCCCAACCACATCGCCTTGGACGCCTTGCGGCTAAAAATAGACTCGCTACTCTTCTGCTCACCTACCATCAAGCTGAACATTCTCACCGCCGCGTTTCATGAGAAATGCGGACTAACCGTTGCCAACGCTAAAGGGCCTTTCAACATGGACAGCATGGGCATCGCCCTGCCCGACCTGCGCCTGAAGACTCCTTCGTCCGACATATTGTTGGCCTTCAAGATGGACATGAATGCCTTTTCCACCGACCTGCCTGCCGACAGCACGGGCGCATTCTCCGTCAACATGCACGGAAGCCTTGGCAGCCAAGACCTGCTGACCCTCGCCTCGCCTTACATTCCACGCGACGTCCGCCGCGTGTGGCCTCGCGTGCCCATCGTGGTCGACGGCAAGGCCGGCGGCAACCTGCACCGCCTGCACGTCAACGGCTTGCACCTCGCCATGCCTGGAATAATGAAGGTAAACGCTGATGGCTTCGTAGCCAACGTGACGAACTTGGCGAGCCTCCGCGCCGACATGACGGTCAACGCCACGGCCAGCAACCTATCCTTTGTCACGCCGCTGCTGCCGAAGAGCGTCACGTCGAACATCAACATACCACGCGGCATCGGCTTGCGCGGCAACGTGAAGCTGGATGGCAAGCGGATAGCCACGAAGTTCTCGGCCTCGCAAGGTGGCGGCTCCATCGGGGGCACGCTGGCCCTCGACATGAAACGCATGGCCTACAACGCCGACATCAAGGCGCGCCGACTGCCAATAGCCCACTTCCTGAAACACCAGCCCGTGCATCCTTTCACCGGCTCGATAACGGCCCACGGCAGCGGCACCGACTTCTTCGCGCCAACCACCAACCTGCGCGCGGCAGTTGACATAAAAGCCTTGGGATATGGCAAATACAATTTCGATGGCATCAACCTCACGGCGAGCCTCAACGGTGGCCACCTCACGGCAAACGCCGATTGCCGCAACAAGGCCCTGAAAGGCAAAATAGGTCTCGACGCCTTGCTCTCGGCCCTGCGCATCGGCAAACACAAGGCCAGCGCGTGCACGCTCACCGCCGACCTCTCGCACATCGACCTGCAGAGGCTACACGTCGTCGACGAGCCGACAACCGTGTCGGTGTGCGGACAAGTGGACGTGGCAACCAATCTCGACAAGTTTTACAAGGTTGAAGGACTGTTCTCCGACATCACCGTCAGGAACGGCAACAGGCACCTGCGCCCCAACGACGTGACGCTTGACATCTACACCAACAGCGACACCACTCGCGCCATTGCCGACTGCAACGACTTCCATCTCAACCTCCATGCCTCTGGCGGCTACGAGAAGTTGCTCAAGGCCGTGACGCCTTTCATGGCAGAGCTGCAACGGCAGATAAAGGACAAATACATTGACCAAGAGCGATTGCGCCATCGACTGCCGCAGCTGCAACTGGCATTGCAGACGGGCACCGACAACTTCGTGGCGCAGATTCTCCACCACTACGGCCTCGACTTCAAGACCATCAACATGGATGTCACGTCGTCGCCATCCCGCGGCATCAACGGCTTCGCCGAGGCGATAGGCATAGTGGTGGACAGCATGGCCATAGACACCGCGCGGCTGAACCTGTCGTCGGCGCAACGCGACATGACCTATAACCTCGAGGTGCACAACGGCAAGAAGAGCCAGTTGCCGTTCCACGCCTTCCTCGACGGCGCCATCACCGGCCATGGCACGTGGATAAAGCCCCGCGTATACGACGCCAGCGGCAAGCTGGGCGTCAGCCTGAGCCTGATGGCGGAGATGAAGCCGGGTGGCATCAACCTGCGCATCTTCGACGACAAGCCAATACTGGGCTACAAGGCGTTTGAGGTAAACGACAGCAACTATATCTTCCTTGGCGACAACCGTCGGGTAAAGGCTGACGTGAAGCTCACGGCCAGCGACGGAACCGGACTGCAGATATACAGCGACGACAACGACCCTGAGGCATTGCAAGACATCACGGCTTCGCTCCACAGGCTCGACATAGGCAAGATACTGGCGGTCATTCCTTACGCGCCCAACATCACGGGCGTGCTCGACGGCGACATCCACCTCACGCAAACGAAGGAGGAGCTGACCATGGCCTCGTCGGTCAACGTGGACAAGATGACATATAACAGCTGCGCCTTGGGCAACGTGGGCACGGAGTTCACTTACATGCCAAAGCCGGGCGGCGGCCACTACGTGGATGGCATCATCACCAAGGACGGCGAGGAGCTCGGCACGCTCCAGGGCACTTACTTCTCGGTGGGCAAAGGCGTGCTCGACGCCACGCTCGACATGACGCACATGCCAATGGACTTCATCAACGGCTTCGTGCCCGACGGGCTCTTCGGCTTCAAGGGTTACGCCGAGGGAACGCTCGCGCTAAAAGGCTCGCCGGCGCAACCCAACGCCAACGGCGAGCTGTTTCTCGACTCGTGCTGCTTGTTCTCCGAGCCTTACGGCATGGAGGTAAGGTTCGCCAACGACCCGGTGAGCATAAAGGACAGCCACGTCGTGCTGGAGAACTTCGAGGTGTTCGCCCACAACGACTCGCCTCTCAACATCTCCGGCTCCATCGACTTCGCCGACCTGTCGAGGATGATGGTCAACGTGAGGATGCGCACCAGCAACTACCTGCTCATCGACTCGAAGGAGAACGCGCGCTCCGAGGCTTACGGCAAGGCGTTTGTCAACTTCAACGGCACGGCGCAAGGACTCATCGACAACTTGCGCGTCAGGGGTAAGGTGGACGTGCTCGGCACGACGGACCTAAAATACAACCTCAAGGATTCGCCGCTCAACACCGACGACCAGCTGAAAGACCTCGTGGAGTTTACCAACTTCAGCGACACCACCAAGGACGAGATAAGCCAGCCACCGCTCACCGGACTCAACGTGGACCTGTCGCTCAACATCGACGAGGGCGCGCACATCGACTGTTATCTCAACGCCTCGAAGTCGAACTATGTCGACGTGATTGGCGGCGGAGAGATGCGAATGCAATACAACAACTCCGACGGCATAACGCTGCGAGGCAGGTACACCATCAACAGTGGCGAGATGAAATACGAGCTTCCCGTCATTCCTCTCAAGACGTTCACCATCGACCAAGGCTCCTACATAGAGTTCAGGGGCGACCCAATGAACCCGCGCCTGTCGCTCACCGCCACGGAGACCACCAAGTCGACCGTCGGCACGTCGTCGGGCAATGGCCGTGTCGTGAACTTCACGTGCGGCGTGAAGGTGTCGAAGACGCTTCAAAACATGGGACTGGAGTTCACCATCGACGCGCCAGAGGACATGACCATCCACAACCAGCTCCAGGCCATGACGGTGGAGGAACGCGGCAAGCAGGCCGTGGCGATGCTCACCACCGGCATGTATCTCGCCGATGGCAACACGTCGGGCTTCTCAATGAACTCCGCGCTCTCCGCCTTCCTCAACTCGCAGATAAACCAAATATCGGGCAAGGCATTGCGTACCCTCGACGTCGGCTTCGGCATAGACAACAGCTTCACCGGCACGGGCCAGCTGCATACCGACTACTCATTCAAGTTCGCGCGCAGATTCTGGAACATCAGGTTGAAACTGAGCGTCGGCGGCAAACCCTCGTAGGGTGCCTACGCGGCCATGACCCACGAGC